>OBJA01000187.1_pt1 | contig 60086 bp, 43 predicted proteins | sample 1519751 | NCBI WGS metagenome assembly OBJA01 (sample SAMEA3881238, study PRJEB22517) | soil metagenome | biome: lake sediment; feature: soda lake sediment; material: sediment, water from around vicinity | place: India | collected 2013-12-23 | depth 3 m
AAGATCGTGCTGCAGCAAAACGACACCTCCTGGTATGACCCTTCAAGCGAAAACCTTGTGGAAAAAGTGTCCATCAGAAAGAAAACCATTTATGGAAATGGCAGCCTGAAAATTATGCTTATTGATTGCGGGGTTAAACACAACATCATCCGCAGCCTGCTGAATTACGACACCACAGTGATCCGGGTGCCCTGGGATCATAACTTCCTGCAGGAGGAATACGATGGCTTGTTTATCTCCAACGGGCCGGGAGACCCCAGCCATTGTGTTCCAACCATTGAACACCTGAAACAAGCCATCAGCGGCCACATCCCCATCTTCGGCATCTGCCTGGGCAGCCAGCTGCTTGCCCTGGCTGCAGGAGCAAAAACCTACAGGCTCCGATACGGTCACCGAAGCCACAACCAGCCCGTACGCATGCTGGGAACCAACCGTTGCTTTGTCAGCTCCCAGAACCATGGTTTCGCAGTTGATCCGTCCGGGCTTCCTTCAGATTGGGAAGCCTTTTTTGTGAACCTGAACGACAATACCTGCGAGGGGATCATCCACAAAACAAAACCCTTCTTTGCAACCCAGTTCCACCCGGAAGCTGCCGGAGGTCCCACCGATACGTCCTTCCTGTTCGACCGCTTCATGGACAATATCATTCAGAAAAAACAATCATCAAAAAATTCCCAATAACAAAAATGCAAAAGGATATCAAAAAAGTGATCGTACTGGGCTCGGGTGCCCTGAAGATAGGTGAAGCAGGCGAATTTGACTATTCCGGTTCCCAGGCCCTGAAGGCCCTGCGGGAGGAAGGCATACAAACTGTGCTTATTAACCCCAATATTGCCACTGTTCAAACCTCGGAAGGGGTTGCCGACAAGATATACTTTTTGCCGGTAAGCCCCGAATTTGTGGAGAAAGTGATTGAGAAGGAGAAGCCCCAGGGCATTTTGCTGGCCTTCGGAGGGCAGACTGCCCTGAACTGCGGCATAAAACTTGAACAGCTGGGTATACTTGACAAGCACCAGGTGCGTGTACTGGGCACCCCGGTAAAGGCAATTCTTGAAACCGAGGACCGCGACCTTTTTGTGAAGCGCCTGGATGAAATTGCAGTAAAGACAGCCCGCAGCAAGGCCGTTGAAACCACTGCTGATGCCCTGCTGGCAGCAGAAAGCATCGGTTACCCCGTGATTGTCAGGGCAGCCTTTGCCCTGGGTGGCCTGGGAAGCGGTTTTGCCTCAAATGCCGATGAGCTGCAGGGGCTTTGTGCAAATGCCTTCTCCTACTCCTCGCAGGTTCTTATTGAGGAATCGCTCAAAGGCTGGAAAGAGATAGAGTACGAAGTGGTACGCGATGTTTACGACAATTGCATCACCGTATGCAACATGGAGAACTTCGACCCCCTGGGCATCCACACGGGTGAAAGTATTGTGGTGGCTCCCTCTCAAACACTTACCAACAGCGAATATCACAAGTTAAGGGAACTTTCCATTCGCATCATCCGCCATATCGGGGTTGTTGGCGAATGCAACGTGCAGTACGCCCTTGATCCCAATTCGGAAGATTACCGGGTGATAGAGGTCAATGCCCGGCTGTCGCGTTCCAGCGCGCTGGCCTCCAAAGCTACAGGTTACCCGCTGGCCTTTGTGGCTGCCAAGCTGGGGTTGGGCTACGGGCTGCACGAGCTGCAGAATGCCGTCACAAAAACCACTCCTGCCTTCTTCGAGCCAGCCCTTGATTATATTGTTTGTAAGATTCCCCGCTGGGACCTGGGCAAATTCTCCGGGGTTTCAAAAGAACTGGGAAGCAGCATGAAAAGCGTTGGCGAAGTGATGGCCATCGGCAAGAATTTTGAGGAAGCACTGCAAAAAGGCCTGCGGATGATCGGGCAGGGCATGCATGGCTTTGTTGGCAACAGCGACATTGTTTTTGATGACATTGAAAAAGAATTGCAACGCCCCACAGACATGCGCATATACGCCATCTGCGCCGCCCTGGAGGCAGGATATTCCATTGAACGCATCCATGAACTCACCCGCATTGATCCGTGGTTCCTGATGCGGCTTCAGAACATCCAAAACCTGCGCCTGGAACTGGAAAAGGTCCACAGCCTGCAGCAAATCCCCCTGGATCTGTTGCTGGAGGCCAAGGTGCGTGGATTTTCCGATTTTCAGATCTGCCGGCTGGTGCTGAAGGAAAAGCTGAAGGATATTGAATCGCAAATGAATGAATTGCGTACTTTGCGCAAACAACAGGGTATAGTTCCCGTGGTTAAGCAAATCGACACCCTGGCAGCTGAATTCCCGGCAAAAACTAATTACCTGTATTTATGCTATACGGGCACACAACATGATACCGAGTTTACTCCTGCCGGAGAAGCAGTGCTGGTGCTGGGTTCGGGAGCCTACCGGATAGGCAGCAGCGTAGAGTTCGACTGGTGCGGGGTAAATGCTCTGAACACCATCAACCAGGCAGGACGCACTTCCATAATGATCAATTACAACCCGGAAACTGTCAGTACGGATTTTGACAGCTGCAACCGGCTGTACTTCGAGGAGTTGTCGCTGGAACGCGTCCTTGATATTATTGACCTGGAAAAACCCGGCGGAGTGATTGTATCGACCGGGGGACAAGTACCCAACAATCTGGCCATGCGTCTGTACCGGCAAGGGGTTACTTTGCTGGGTACCCCGGCAACATCCATCGACATGGCAGAAGACCGCCACAAGTTTTCGGCCATGCTCGACCGCCTGGGCATCGATCAGCCCCGCTGGAAGGAGCTAAGCAGCATGGAGGAGATCGGGCTGTTTGCCGACAAAATGGGCTTCCCCCTGCTGATACGCCCTTCTTACGTTTTGTCGGGTGCTGCCATGAACGTGGTTTCAAACCGGGAAGAGCTGGTGCATTTTCTGTCGCTGGCAACCAAAGTATCCAAACAACATCCGGTAGTGGTTTCCGAATTTATCGAAGGAGCCAAGGAAATCGAGATAGATGCCGTAGCCAGCAATGGGCAGATCATCACCTATGCTCTGAGCGAGCATGTTGAATTTGCCGGGGTTCATTCGGGAGATGCCACCATGGTACTACCCCCGCAAAAGCTTTACCTGGAGACCATGAAGCGCATTAAAAAGATCAGCACGTCCATTGCTGCCGGGCTGCAGATATCAGGGCCCTTCAACATTCAGTTTCTGGCACGCAACAACCAGATCAAGGTGATCGAATGCAACCTAAGGGCTTCCAGAAGCTTTCCATTTGTGTCGAAGGTAATGAAGTATAATTTCATTGATCTGGCTACTCGCGTCATGCTGGGTTTACCCTATGAAAAGCCTTCCCGCTCATTCCTTGACCTGGACTATATCGGCATCAAGGCCCCGCAGTTCAGCTTTTCGCGCCTGGCCAAAGCCGACCCGGTGCTGGGGGTTGAAATGGCATCAACTGGCGAGGTAGGATGCCTGGGCGACAGCTTTGATGAGGCGATCCTGAAGGCTATGCTTTCGGTGGGATATTCCATTCCTGAAAAAAGCATTTTGTTGAGCACCGGGCCAACCCGCTCGAAGATCGATCTGCTGGAGCCCTGCCGGATGCTGATCGCAAAAGGATACAACCTGCTGGCAACCAAAGGAACTGCCGACTTCCTGAACCTGAACGGCATTGCTGCAACCACCGTCAGCTGGCCCGATCAACCCGGAAAACCAAATGCCCTTGACTGCATCCGCAGCCGGATGGTCGACCTGGTGATCAACATCCCGAAAGACTACAGCCAGAACGAACTATGGAATGATTATACCATCCGCCGCAATGCCATTGACTTCAACGTACCCCTGCTCACAAATGCCCGTTTGGCCTCTGCCTTTATCAGGGCCTTCTGCAGCCTGGAGAAAAAAAACCTGGGAATAAAAAGCTGGAATGAATATCTTTAAAGTAAAACTGGCTGTTAATGTTTTGTTAATCACCCGAACATGCAATAAAAGAAATAATCCATCGATTAAATTTACTGTGCTAAGCAATATTACTGTATCATACAGTTGTTTTGCTCGTGCCCTGCTCTGAATTTTTCTGTTGGATCTTCTTCAGCTGCCTGATCTTCGGATCAGGCAGCCAGGAGATATTTTGCACGGGAAGGGTTGGCGTTTTTTATGAAAGTCAGCATCATGATGCAAAAATTAAAATGGAAGAATTTTAACCTGGCAACCAAACTGAGCATCGGCTTTGGTACCCTGATCGCCATTTTTTTTCTGCCCGGTACAATGGCACTTCTCAACATGCAGGCAATCCAGAAAAAAAGCGAACACCTGGGGGTGGATCTGATTCCATTGGCAGGAACGGCTTACCATCTGGAGCATTTCACCCACGAAGCCATGCATGCCATGCTGGGCTTTGCCCTTAGCGGTGAGGAGAGTTATTATACCCTGGCTAAGGAGCATTTACACCGCATCAACAACTACCATGAGCAGCTCGACAGCCTGACAAGGCTTTCTCCCCGCCTGAATCATTTTATTGAATCAAGCCAGGTTATCCGCCTGAAAATTGATGAATTTACCGGGTTATGCCATGAAACAGCCCTGATGAATATCCGCATCCGGGAGCTGCAGCAAGTAATGGACAGCACATTCGGGCGCTTTGAACGCTATTCATATGGCTTTTTGATAAAGGAAAATCAGGATCTGCGAGAAAAGATACTGGATCATTCAACCCACATCAATGAACTTGTGGCAAGCCACCGCCTGAGCAAAATTGCAAATGTCATCATCGACAAGGGAAATATCAGCCGCATTGAGATCATGAAAGCCATTGCCAGCAAAGACCACCAGCTGATCATGGATGTATACCAGGCCCAGTACCGCTTTATCTTCTCGCTGCTGGAAGAAGCCCGCAAGATTGCTGATGCCCGCACTTTAAGGTGGCTCAACAATATTGAAAATGCGGTTGAATACAATAAATCCCTGCTTTTTGAGCTCTCGGAAGCCATCCATCATTCCAAACGACTGGAAAAGAAAGTTGAAGAGGTTGCTTTTTCTGCCTTGCTGGATGCACATCGTATCAGCTCTGAATCAAGCAGAATCACTGCAAAACTTTCTTCAGAAACCATTTACCTGCTGGATGCCTCCACCCGCTTCCTGATTCTGGGTCTGTTGCTTTCATTTATTCTTGCTCTGGTATTTTCTTTTCGCATTACCCGGGCCATTGTTATCCCCCTGGAAAAAAGTATCGATTTTGCAGAAAAAGTATCCACTGGTAAACTGAATGTTGATTTGGATGTTGAACAAAAAGACGAAGCCGGCAAACTGGCCAATGCTTTGAAAAAAATGCTCAGAAGCTTAAAAAAAAGCAATGCCGCCCGCAAAAAGGCAGAACAACAAATGCTGAACTCTATACTGGAAACCGAACAAAGGGAGCGCAAGCGATTTGCTGAAGACCTTCACGACGGCATCGGCCCGCTTTTGTCTACCCTGAAATTGTATATCAACTCCCTGGAATCACAAAGCACCGACCACATCCGTCGCAAGAAGATGCTTGAAAATGCCAACCTGGTGATCGATGAGGCCATTAATAGTACCCGCCGGATAGCCAACAACCTGATGCCACAACTGGTTAGTGATTTTGGCCTGAAAGTAGCACTGGAGTCGTTTTGCCAGAAACTTGGTGACACCAATGCCATTGAGGTTGAACTGGATACCCTTGGCTTTGAAGAACGAACCGACCAGAACACCGAAACCATGCTTTTTAACACAATACTGGAACTGGCCAACAATACCATCCGGCATGCCCAGGCTACACATATATATATCGGGATAAGCCGCCTTGGTGAAAACCTGGTGATTTCTTACAAGGATAATGGCAAAGGCTGCAACATCGGCGAGATCCTCGAGGAGCAGCAGGATCATCTTGGCCTTCACAACATTATCAGCCGCATTAATTCAATCGATGGGCATATCACCTTTAACTCGGCCCCGTCAGAAGGATTTTCGGCAACCATACACCTTGTTCAACCAACCAAACAACCATTGATCCATGCAACAAATAATTAAAGTGATCATTGTTGATGACCACAAGATCTTCCGTACCGGCCTGGAATTAATTCTCAATGGCATATCCAATGTCAAGGTAGTTGCTTCAGCCTCCGATGGACGACAGTTGATGAATATCCTTAAAAGGCAGGAAGCAGATATTATTTTCATGGATATTAAAATGCCGGACCTCAATGGTATTGAGCTGACGCGCATCATTAAGGAGAAGTATCCCAGGATCCTGGTGATCGGGTTGTCGATGTTTGGGGAAGTGGAATATTTTAACCTGATGATGGAGGCAGGGGCCGATGGCTTTTTACTGAAAAACACACAGGAACAGGAGCTTGAAGCTGCCATAAAATCAGTACTGGAGGGTGCGTTTTACTATTCGCGCGAATTTACCAGCACCTTTGAAAAACACGAGCTGAGGCGTAACCCGCGCAACCTGCACAGCCTGACAAAGCGCGAACTGGAAGTGCTGGAACTCATTTGCCGGGGATCATCCAACCAGGAGATTGCCCTTGAACTGAATTTAAGCGTCTACACGGTTGATGGACACCGCCGCAACCTGATTTCAAAAACCGGGGCCCGAAATGCAGCCAACCTGGTGATGTACGCATTTCAAAACGGGCTGGTGAATCCTTAGGATTTTTCTTTTCGCTTAAGTCTGAAGTGTTCAGGGATGTGTGTCAGCGATTATCCGGGCACTCCCAACTTCTTTTTAAGCTTCTTTTAACCCTCTCTTTAACCTTATTCACTTCGGGGTTTGACCGTAGTTTGACCGTAGTTGGACCGTAGTTTGACCGTAGCGCTACGGTCAAACTACGGTCAAATCTTAAAGAAACGCCAGCTTGATCTGCCCGGGATGAAGAAGCCTAAGCATGCTAAAACCAGGACAAATTACCCCTAAAGACGTATTTTTTTGGGCAGATCCACCCCCTGAAAAACACTGTTTTTCCGGTTTCTTTCCAGGCATAATGTTGCCGTAAGGCCAACTATCCGGATTCATATTCCTGAATATCAATCCATTAATCCATGATTTCATACCCCCTTTTTTCAGGGGCAGATTCAGCATATATTTCACGTCTGCCTTTTGGGTTTTCAATCCGATATATTTGACAATCACTTATCACAGCCAAAAATGATCCGGTTCTACATTCCATTTCGTCCCCTAATCATTGGGTTAATCCTTTCAGGATTTTTTTATGGTTTTGCCAATCCCGTGATGGCTCAGGCCAGGTTTCAGGTTGCCGGAAAAGTAAGCGACAAGGAAACGGGTGCGCCCATTGAAGCGGCAGCGGTTATCATCACCGAGCTGGGGCTTTTTTCCACCACCAACGACAAAGGTATTTTCGAGTTCAGGAATATACCCGGGGGTCGGATTACCCTCGAGGTACAGTGTCTTGGGAGGGTAACAGCCCATCACATCCTGGAGGTGAGTGCCGACAAATCGACTCATTATGTTGAAATACAACTCGAATCGGTTTCGCTTCGTCTGGAAGAGGTTCAGGTTACGGCTCTGGCTCATCGCACGGGTTTGTCATCCTCTTCTACTCTTACGCGGGCGGCCATCGAGCACCTTCAGGCAACCAGCCTGGCCGATGCCCTGCAGCTGATACCCGGGCAGGTGGCAACCAATCCCAATCTTAGCCAGGCCAACCAGGTAGCCCTGCGTCAGGTGAATCCTGATAACCTGAACGCCCTGGGAACTGCCCTGATAGTAGACGGGGCTCCATTATCGAACAATGCCAACCTGCAGGCATCCAATCCCGCTTTTTCAGGAACCTCGGGATATGCAGGCAGCGTGTCGGGAAGAGGCATTGACCTGAGACAAATATCCACTGAAAATGTTGAATCCATTGAAGTGATCAGGGGCATCCCCTCTGTGGAGCATGGGGATCTGACCTCGGGGGCCCTGCTTATTCAAACCCGTGCTGGCCACACCCCTTACCAGCTGCGTGCCAGGGTAAATCCTCTCATTACCCAAATTAACACCGGAAAGGGCTTTAACCTGGGCACCAATGCAGGGAACCTGAACCTGGATTTGGATTATCTGCGCTCAATCAACGACCAGCGATTTTCTCATGCCGGCTACGACCGGATTACTTCCCAGCTAACCTATTCCAACCGCCTGCTGAACAACAGGCTGAACACCACCACCACTTTTTCGGCCTTTACTACTGTGGATGAAACAAAGCAGGATCCCGATGATATCCGCTATCACAGAGCACGCTATTCAAAAGACAGGGGGTTCAGGCTGAATACAACCGGCAGGCTTAACCTGAACAAGGAGCTTGCCCGCAACATCCGCTACAATTTTTCGGTTAATTATGCCAACCAGAGCTCATTCAGCCAGGAGCTTTTAAGTGGTTATGTTTATCCATTGTCGTTTGCCCTTCGCGATACCACCATGGCTGCCACCATTGTACCCAGCGAATACCTGAGCCAGGTGACTATCGAGGGAAAGCCGCTGAACATCTTTGCCAAAATTACAAATACCTTCTATAAAAAGATTTTTGGCTATAACCACCGTTTCCTGATGGGTGCCGACTGGCGCTCGGACGGCAACAGCGGGCAGGGAAGAGTTTACGATGTGACCCGCCCTCCGCGGATGGGCAGCAACCAGGCCTCACGGCCACGGCCCTATTCTGATATTCCCACACTTAACCAGTTATCCGTTTATCTGGAAGATAATATCCAGCGGGTGTTCAACGACAAGGAGCTGAACCTCCAGCTGGGCCTGCGTTTCGATAACGTGCAGCCCACTGGCCTGACCAAGGGGAAATTTGGCACCATGCTTTCACCCAGGTTCAATTTCTCGTATGAACTGCTGAAGAACTTCCGCATCAGGGGAGGCTACGGGATTACGGCCAAAGCACCAACACTGGTGCACCTTTACCCCAACAATGCCTACTTCGATCTGGTAAATTTCAACCATTATGCCTCCAATCCCGATGAAAGGCTTATCGTTGTTACAACCAGGGTGATACCTACTGAAAACCATGATCTGAAGATCTCCAGCAGCAAAAAACAGGAAGCAGGTTTTGATTACCAGATGAAATCCTATCGCTTTTCTTTCACAGGCTTTCAGGAAGAGCTCCGCAATGGCTACAGCTTTTATAACCAGCTGGCTTTTTTACCCTTCGATGTATTGCAGGCAAGTGAATTTCCCCAGGGGTTACCACCTGTAATCAGCCTTGAGCCTTTATCTACCGACACCTTCATTGCCCGCTTCAACCGCCCGATGAACACAGCAACCACAACCAACCGGGGCATTGAATTTGAAATAGATCTGGGCAGGATCTCCTCTATCCGCACCGCCTTCAACCTCAATGGAGCAATTATCAACACCCGCACCCATCAAACAGATTATGATTATTATGTTAACCCTGCCCTTCCCCGCATCAACAGGGTAGGAATTTATCCTGCGGGTTATGGTAGCGAATTCACCCGCTTCAACAGCGCACTTCGCATGATACATAACATCCCGGAGTTCCGCCTGCTGGTTTCCCTGACCGTGCAGACCATCTGGATGGATCAAACCAGCAATTTTGGCTATGATTTTGAGATCGTGAATCCTGGCACCCCTCAGGAGCGTTATGTGCAGCCTCCACTGGGATTTATCGGCAAGGACGGGGTAGCGGTTTGGCTCAGCCGGGACCAGGCCATGCTTCCCGAATACAACGACATCCGCCGAACGGTTTCGGATGCCACCCGCAATTTGCTGGACTACCCGCCACTGTGGCTGTTCAACATCCGCCTGCAGAAGGATATACGTGAAGGCTTCGGTTTTGCATTCTATGCCAACAACCTGTTCATGCACAGGCCATTGCACCTGAATCAGAGAACAAACAGCATGGTTCGCAGAAACCCCTCGCTGTTCTTTGGCAGCGAAATGTTTATACGGTTTTAATTATTCAACAAACCTAATCAATTATTAACCCACCAAATAACAAGCACAATGAAAAAAATTGGAACGCTGTTGCTGGTCGCGATCTTTATCTGCTTTTGGTCGTGCAGCAAAGACGATGAAGTAGAAACCACCGACCTGACCGTCAAGGTGGCTTTTCCGGAGACTTACCTTGAGGATTTTGCAGAAGGAGCCACCGTGGAGCTGGTAAATCTGGAAACCATGAACAAATTGACCCGGACATCCGGCCCGGGAGGTACCGTGCTTTTCGAGGGTTTGCTTGCAGGTACCTATAATATTACCGCCAGCCTTACCTTAAGCGAAACTCAGGCCGAAACCCTCACCGGCATAAAACAACAGATCATCCTTTCGGGCAACGAAAACAATATTATCATTGCAGGGGCATTGCCCATGGAAAAAACCCTGCAGCTTATCGGGGGAAAGGCCGGGGACCTGGTATTCAAGGAGATCTATTACACCGGATCGCGTACCCCTTCGGGCGGCTCCTATTTTTTGGATCAGTTTTATGAAATTTTCAACAACTCGACAGAAACTATTTATGCCGACGGGTTGATCCTGGCATTGGTTGTACCTGTTGGAGCAACTTCAAGTATTCCCGGCTGGAGCGATGATCCCGATTATGTTTATATCAGCAGCGCCTGGAGAGTTCCCGGGAGTGGAACCGATCATCCCATAGAGCCAGGCAAGAGTTTTATCATTTCGCAAAACGGCACCAACCACAAGGAAGACCCCAATGGCAATCCCAACGTTCCTTATGCTGGATCCATTGCCGACTTTGAAACCTTTGTTGACAGGGAAGATACGCGTGATGTGGACAATGCAGGGGTTCCAAATATGGAAATGCTGTATCATGCTTCAGGTTTTTATTTCCTGGCTTCAGTAATGGGCCCTGCTGTGATCATTTTCCGAGTGGATGATTTTGGGGCCCTTCCCGGTTTTACCATGCCTGGAAGCACTTCAAGCATTGAATATATTCAACTGCCTTCTGCTTTGATAATAGATGGGGTAGAGACCGGCCGTGATGCCAACAGCGTGCAGTACAAGCGTCTTCCGGCAAGTGTGGATGCCGGCATGATCTGGTGCTCGGGAACCTATGTCAGTGAGAGTATCCGCCGCAAAACCGATCGCATGATTGGCGATCGCCGCGTATTAAAAGATACCAACAACACTACAAACGATTTTGAGGTATTGACAACTCCCACGCCCAGATCCTTTGATTAATCCTTCATGATCTCTGGTCCCGTCAGCAGGAGCGCAGCTTCGCATCTGCGCTCCTGTTCCGGGAATAGCTTAATAGATGTTTCTGTTCAAGTTTATTAAATCAGCCTGATATGCGATTGAACCATTTTATTCGTAGCTTTTTTTCCGCGGTCATGGTACTTTTCCTCTGGCAAGCAACTGCCAGTGAAACCAACATGCCCGATTATACCTACCGGATGGAGTACCTGCGTCTGACATCTCCCTGGTTTCAATCAGCCAATCCTGCAAGCTTATTCCTGGCTGGAATTCCCGATGCAGGCTTAAGCCACTTTTTGTACTCGGCCAATAGTGGAGCATTTCACAGGCCGCAGCAGGCAGAATCGGTTAATCAGGCTGGTTTTTATTCCGAACGAGTTCAATCCCTGAAAAACCTAAGGTTTAAAGGTCATTTCAACTTCCTGTCGATCAACGAAACCAACCGTCAGTGGTCGAACGTTCTTGACCCTTTCAGCGGAAATCCTTATCAGTATGCCTCGGAAAAAGGAGGTGACTGGAAAGCTCAATTCTACAACATGGGGTTTACCGCATCGAGCAACAAGCTTTTCAATCTTTTTTATTTTGGGCTTGATGTGGATTATAGCACCCGAACCGGGGCCCGTCAGAATGATCCGCGCCCTCTGAACAACGGAAATCAGCTGGAAATTAAACCCGGGTTTATCATCCCGCTGGGAGATCACTCAGGTTTTGGCCTGATGGCCTTTTATGCCAACCGCAATGAAGAGATCAGCATCTCGGTTTCAAATACTGATGAGCAACAAAGATGGTTTCGCACCCAGGGATTGGCCGAATACCGCACAGGTCTTTCCATCAGCGGCAATCGTGCCTATTATGGAGAAACCTATGGAGGGGGCTTGCAGTACATCCTGAATCGTGGGCAATTATCCCTAATGGCAAGCGCTGCCATGAAGCTCAGCGGGGAAGAGGCTACAGATGGGATTTCCACGGTGCAACACGGGGGCGAATTCCGCCAGACACGTACTGAAGGCAGTATTTTTGCACTGAACAGAACACCCGTGTTCAATCATCTGCTAAGGGCTCATTTCAGGTTGGATCAGCGCGAGGGTATCGAGCACAACCAATCGTTCGACAACCGCCTGGATCGTTGGATCACTTTTGCCACCACCCGCAGGTTCAGGGGGGATCACATGTATTCAGGAATCCAATATTCGTTGTTTCGTAACCACCAGGCTACTGACTACAAATGGATGGCGGGGCTTTCGGCTGATTTCTCAAGCGACGATTCCCGCTATCTGATCCCGGCTTCATTTCTTGAAGTGCAATCCCTGGAAGTGGCCGCCCGGGGTGCAAAAGTTCTGGGGACAGGCTCCAATCGTTTTCACCTGAATATGAGCGCAGGTTACAAACTTGTGCTGGATCATGACATAAAAATCCATCCCGAGGTATACAGCTCTGGAAGAACGGTTATTGCCGATAATGTTCTTACACCCGACTATGAATTCCTGACAACCGATCAGCTGATAGCAAATGCAGGAATCAGCTATTTCCGCCATTTACCAAAGAGTGCAACCCAATTCTGGCTGCAGCTTAACCTGGGGAGTTTCCAGCCCCTGGGAAAAGAATCAGCATCAGGCTTTCTGACATCAGGAAGAAATCATTTTGAAGTAAAACTTGGTCTTCTTTATTAAAAATATCAAAAAGAAGTCCGCAATTTAATCCACCTATGAATACCCGAAGAATTTTACCGATTGTAATTATTGTTGTTGCCCTTGCAGGATTTCTTGCTTCCTGCAGTTCGGACAATGGTAAAAAAACTTCTTTTGCCATAGTTATCGACAGCATGACCTATGAAAATTGTCAGCAAGCCGTTGATTCCTATCGCAGCATGCTGGAATCCGAAGGCCTTCATACATATTTGCTGGCTAACGACTGGCAACATCCCGATGAAATCCGTTCTGAGCTGAAAGGCTTGTATGCAGCCAATCCGCCACTGGAAGGGGCCGTGTTTATAGGCGACATTCCCATACCCATGATACGGGATGCCCAGCATCTGACTTCAGCCTTCAAAATGGACCAGATCCGTTTTCCCTTTCATCGTTCATCGGTTCCTTCCGACAGATTCTACGACGATTTTCACCTGGAATTTGAATACCTGCGCCAGGATGAGGATAATCCGTTGTATCATTACTACAGCCTGAAACCCGAATCAGCTCAAAAAATACAGACCAGTATTTACAGCGGGCGTATCAAAGCCCCGGTGAACGGAAAAGACAAATACCAGCAGATCAGCCACTATCTGGATAAGGTTGTTGAGGCACGCCAGGAGATCAATCCATTGAACCACGCCATTACCTTCAGCGGGCATGGCTACAACTCGGAATGCCTGGTTGCCTGGGCTTCCGAGAAAATCACCCTTCGCGAACAGCTCCCAGGCTTGTTTCGCCCCGGAGCTTCCATGAAATACCTGTTCTTTAATATGGAAGAATTCAGCAAGTTCCAGCTCTTGTCGGAATTGCAACGCCCTGAACTGGACATGGCCCTGCTGTCGCATCATGGAGCACCTTCTGTTCAATACCTGGACGGCTATCCCAATGTAAGCGCCATTACCCCCTCGATACAAAATATCAGAAGGTTTCTTCGCAGCAAACTAACCACAGCCAGCCAGAGGGGGCAGAATCTGGAGGAAACCATGCAATATTATATCAGAACCCATGGTGTGCCCCGGGCCTGGTTTGATGATACCTTTGATCCGAAAGTGGTCCTGGAAGATTCCATCTTCAATGCCAATGTCGACATTCATCTTTCCGACCTGGATGCCATTACTCCCAATGCCCGTTTCGTGAAGTTCGATGCCTGCTTCAATGGATCATTCCACCTTGACCAATACGTAGCCGGCAGCTATATTTTTGGCCCTGGCCGCACCATTGTTACCATGGGCAATTCGGTAAACGTGCTGCAGGATAACTGGCCAACCGAAATGGTCGGGCTGCTGGGCGAAGGGGTACGCATAGGCAACTGGGCAAGACATATCCATTTCCTGGAAAATCATATTATCGGCGATCCTACTTTTTATTTCCACTCTGAAAACAAAACGGACTGGAATAACAAAATTGTCCGAAAAAAGAAGGATGTTAAATTCTGGATGCGCCAGCTGAACAATCCCAATCCGGATATCCAGGCATTGGCTCTGGTTATGCTTTATAATAACCAGCTTGAGGGGCTGCCCGATGTTTTGCTGGAAACTTTCAAAACCTCCGAATTTGGTAGTGTCAGGATGCAATCATTGAACTTGCTGCGGCAATATAACAATTCTAATTTTATTGAAGCCCTGAAGCTGGCCGTAAGCGATCCGGTTGAAATAATTAGGCGTCAGGCCGTAAGGATGATTGGTGAAGTGGGCAGTGATGAGCTGCTGCCAGCACTTGTTTATTCCAAGATCCATGACCGTCATTCCAAACGGGTTCTTTTCAATGCACGCAACTCCTTTGCCTTCATGAATGCAGCTACGGCCCGTGAAGAGATGTCAGAACAGGCAACTTCTTCCCATCTTTTTCACCGAGCATCCCTTCAGGAGCGTTTTGAGTCGGTTACGGGATCCAGAATTCTGAGTGATCTGGAGGTCATTCAGGACACTGCAGCTGAACAAAGAAGACGAATAGCCGAAATCCGGACCCTGCGCAATTACAATTACCATTTCCTGGTGCCCGAATATGTAAAGATCGCTGCCAACCCCAGGGAAGACAAAGATGTACGTCTTGCCATGATAGAGGCCCTGGGCTGGTTCACTCATTCCTACAACAAGCAATACATCATCGATACCTGCAGCCTGATCACAGAAAACCAGCTGGAGGATGATCTTATCCGTCGGGAGGCCTTGAAAACCCTGAACCGTATGAATACTTTGTAGCCAGTTTCCCCTGTTTTATTCTGTTGTCCGGGAGGCAGCCTCTGGTTGCTTCCCGGTTTTTCAAAAAAACTTCTTTTATGAAAACACCCCCACATAAAAACTCCTCATTCCCGAAAATCATACTTTCTTTGCTTATTGTGTGGCTTCTTCCCTTGAACCTTTGGGCTGAAGTAATTGTAATAAAACCACGAAAGGTTTTTGAACGCTCTTTTGCCATTGTGGTTGACAACCAGACATACCAGCACACCGGGGAAATGATCATGGCATATAAGAACATGCTTGAAAGTGAAGACCTTTCGGCATATGTACTGGTGAGCGATTGGGAAATACCCTGCCAGGTAAAGGAAGAACTTAAAAAATTATACAAGGGAAAACCTCGTCTGGAAGGAGCAGTTTTTATCGGCAACATCCCGGTTGCTATGGTCCGCCAGGCACAGCATATGACCACCGCCTTCAAGATGAACGAGGAGACCTTTCCCCGGGAACAATCATCAGTAGCCTCCGACCGCTTTTACGATGATTTTGACCTGGAATTCGAGTATATTGATCAGGATAAAGAAAGACCCCTCTGGCACTACTATAACCTGACAGCCTCCTCTGCACAGGTTATAAGCAGTGACATCTACTCGGGCCGCATCATGCCTCTCGATAATGGCACAGACCCTTACCAGCAGATCAACCAATATCTGCAAAAAGTATTGGACCAGCGAAGGGAGGCCAACCCCCTGAATCATGTGTTTTCGTTTCTGGGATATGGTTCCAATTCGGAATGCATGATATCGTGGGCATCTGATAAAATAGCCCTCAGCCAGCAGTTTCCCCAAATAAACCAACCTGGAAATTCGCTGCGATACATGAACTTTGGCATGACTTCCAACATTAAAGTGCAGCTGATGAACGAGTTGCAGCGCCCGGATCTGGACCTGGCACTGCTGCACAAGCACGGAAGCATCGACATCCAGCACCTTAGCGGCTCCATCCCGGTTAATTCAACACGCGACTACGTTTCCCGAATCAAGGAAACTCTAAGTTACATTCAGCAGAGCGATATTAACCAGGAACAAAGGGAAGAACAGCTCCGGTTCGCGGGAATTCCTGTTGAATGGCTCTATCATACGGAGTTATCGGATGATTTTATCAACCCCAAGGAACAACAGCGGCGGGGAAATATTTACGTTGAGGATCTGAAATCCTTTACACCCAATGCCCGCCTTGTCATCCTGGATGCCTGCTACAACGGCTCGTTCCATCATCCGGAGAACATTGCAGGGGCTTACATTTTCAACCCGGGGAAAACAGTGGTAACTGTAGGAAACTCGGTGAACGTGCTTCAGGACAATCATCCCAATCAGTACCTGGGGGTTCTGTCGCTGGGGGTTCGCATCGGGCATCTGCGCCAGCCTGTCAACACCCTGGAGTCGCATATCATCGGGGACCCTACCTTTTATTTCTATAGTCCAGGGGGTCGGCAGCTCAACACCATGATCAGCAAAACAAAACAAAAACCCGGGCCCTGGCGAAAACTGCTGCATTCAGATAATCCGGATCTGATAGCTTATTCCCTGAAGATGCTTGCCGGCATAAATCCTGAAGGGCATTCGGATCTGTTATTGGAAACAATGCGCAGCTCTCCCTGGTACACCCTAAGAATGGAATGCCTTAGCCAGCTGCGCGATATCAATGACGACAATTACCACAAGGCGCTGATGCTTGCCGCAGACGACCCCTATGAACTTGTCGGAAGGCTGGCCATTGCCTGGATGGGCAAAAAAGGACATCCCGATTACATCCCCCTGCTTGTCAACAAGGTCCTGGATGACCCCTATTACCTAAGGTCCTCGGTTTATAATGCCAACCTTGCGCTTAGCTTGTTCGATCCCGGGGAGGTGATGCAGGAATTAGAAAGGCAAATCATTGCCCGCCAGCAAATGATACAGGCAGACCAAGCAGTTCAGATTCTTGAAAATAGTACAAAAAATAATGAAAAGCGCATGGATGGATGGCTAGCCATACTGCATGACAAAAACCTTGAGGAAGATCAGCGGATCAACACCGTCCGGTTTATCCGCAACAGCACCCTGCATCATTTGGCAGATGTTTTCACCTCCATAGCCTCCGACCAATCAGAAAGCGAAAAGCTACGCCTTGTAATGATTGAAGCCCTGGGCTGGTTTACCCATTCAATAGCCAGACAACGAATCATTGAAAGCTGCATTTTAATTGCAAATGATGCTGCCAATCAGGCTGCCATACGTCTTGAAGCACAAAAAACCATCGCCCGTCTGGGCGGCTGACAGGGGTTTGATTAAATGTGGAAAGCGTTGCCGGTTTCTGAACCAGCAACGCTTCTTATGTTAATCCGTCAATGAAGGTATCAGGGGGTTTGCTTCTTCTTCTGCATTTTCTTCCGCTCCATTCAGGGAAAGGGTTTTCAGCAAAGCTTCCAGCTGGCGCAGGTAGTCACGTTTGTTGAATTTGGGTGCATAAACAAAGCCATCCAGGATGATCACCCGGTTGTTTGGCTGATCCACCAATGTATAGTTCACGAAAGGTCCTCCCATGAAGTCACCTTCCAGCCTCCAGAGACCGCGGGCTTCCATGGCATAGATCCCGTTGAAATTCACTTCCCTGTAATCGTGCTCCAGCTCCTGGTAGGTAGCCATATATGATCCGGGCATCTGCCCGGGAATATACCTGCGGGTGAGCGAGTCGCGGCGCGCACGGATGGTAGCGGGATTAAAATCCACAGCAGGATCCCGGTAAGGCAAAGTGGCAATCATTACCCCCATTTCAAGGTCTTCCCGGGTTCCTGTCCGACGTATCCACATAAAATCGTCACCTTCAACGGCAACAAAATAACCTTCAGGAACAACAAGATCAAAATCAAACTTTTCACGGATTGCGGTGCGCGCCTGAAAATTGCTCATTCGCGCATAAGCATTGGAAAGACGCTCCATTTCCATATTGACATAGTAATCGGAAAAGCTCTGGGCATTTCGTTGCATCACCCGCTGAAAAACAGAATCATTAGGTGCCTTAACCCGGATGATCATCTGGGGATATGACCATTGATGCTGATTAACCTCGATGCTTGCCCGGGGATGTTCCGGGTTAATATCAGCCATGAAAATGTGACGGTGTGTTTCGAACAGCTTCACAAAGTTGTTCTCGGTGATCTGCACCAGGTCGAACATGGGCTCGCGGGCAGTAAGCATGGGAACATTGGCTGCAAACACCTCGCGAACTGCTTCACCTGCAGGGCCTTCCCACCTGTGATTTGACATCACCACCAGCATCTCCCCTGCCCGGCCTGTGGCCGCAGGCCTGGATGGTCCCTGCCGTGTATTACAGCTTGCCAGAACAACTACCGCCAGTAAAAGAAATATTTTCTTCATCGTTGATTGGTTTTAATTCACAAAAATATCATTAATCCTTTAACATTTTGAAAAGGCAGAGATTTGAACCTGAAGGATTTTTGATTTCCAGTGGACTGTATGAAAAAATCATGCCAAAGGAGATCATCAGAATTCGGGGCAAAAGTAGTTGATGCTGATGCAAAAAAAGAGCAGGAAACCCTGCTCTTTTGTCATCTGTGGAAAATTATAATTAACTCTTAAGCTCCCTGGGGTCTTCTCACAATCAGTCGCTGACCAACCTGGATGGTTGTTCCCGATAAATTGTTCCAGGCCTGCAGGTTTGCCACGGTAACCTGATATCTTTGAGCAATCACAGTAAGGGTTTCCCCCCGTTTCACAACATGAACATTATTGGTGGAAGCAGCAGTGCTGGCTGCCTGGGCCGGGGCCCGTACCGTCAGGCGCTGCCCTGCACGTATGTTGGTACCCCGGAGGTTGTTCAGGCGTTGTATTTCGGCCACCGAGGTTCGATACTTTCGGGCAATCACCCCGAGGTTTTCACCGGAACGCACCACATGAACCGTTGTTTCTTCAACCTGTGCTGCCAGGGCTTCCTGACGGATAGCCTCGGGAGAACGAAAATTGTAAATAGTATTCTCGTTGGTCACAAACAGGGGTATAAAATCATTGGGCAATGTCAGCACGTAAGGCTTGTCGGGATTATTGGGGATAATGCTTTTGCGGAAAGCAGGGTTCAGGTGCTGCAGGTGATCCAGAGGCACATTCAGCAGCTCACTCACGGTGCGAAGGCTCAGTTGCTGTCTTACCACGATGGTATCCACGTCCAGCTGGGAGTACAACGGGGGAACCGGATACAGGTTATGATCCTCGGCATGCTCCATCACATAGGTTACGGCAATGAAAGCTGGCACATAGTTGCGGGTTTCCTGTGGAAGGAACTGACGGATCACCCAGAAATCTTTGGCTCCGCCTGCACGCCGGATGGCGCGGTTCACGTTTCCGGGGCCGGCATTATAGGCAGCGATCACCAACGACCAGTCGCCATAAATCTTATAAAGATCCACAAAATGTTCACAAGCGGCAATGGTAGCGCGGGTCACATCAAAACGATCGTCCACATAACTGTTCACGTTCAGCCCGTACATCTTGCCCGTATGGTACATAAATTGCCAGATGCCCGAGGCACCCACCCTGGAGCGGGCAGTAGGGTTTAGGGCCGATTCTATCACGGCCAGGTATTTCAGCTCAAGGGGTAAGTTAAAACGATCGAGCTGTTCCTCGAAATAGGGAAAATACAACTGTCCAAGCCCCAGTACCCTCTCGGTGAGTGTACGCCGGCGGTTGGCATAAAGATCGATAAATGCCTTCACATGCACATTGTATACCAGATCAAAAGGTGTCTGATCATTCATGCGGCTAAGGCGGGCCCGGTATACCGAATCTGAATAAACCGGAACAAACCCTGCCGGGAAATCATGTTTTCGTATGATGGTAGTATCGATTCTTCTTTCCAGGTTCTGAAATACCTTTTGTGCCGCCAGGCTGTCAAGCATGGCGATAATTGGATCATCAGGGGCTATTATGGAAGTGGATGTGGTATCGGAAAGTTCAGGGGGTATGGTGTTGCCGGCTTTTGAAAATCCCGGGCTAAGGCTGGTACCCAGAAAAATAAAAAGCAAAAATATATAATACCTGTTCGTGATGATCATGGTTCTGTGGGTGATGAAAAATAAAAAAACAATGATAATCTCCCGATGGAACAGGGAGACTTATTAGAAATTACAGCTGCAATATGAGAAAAAAAACAATACCGGCTTCACCAAGAAACACGGAAGTGAAAAATTTCTTTTCCTTTGAACCTCAGCTTACTTATCAGGCTTTGTTTTCGCGTGTTTCCTCTTCCTGATCCTCTTTCTGGGCGTTTTTAAATTCACGCATTCCTTTACCAAGGCCTTTCATAAGCTCCGGGATCTTGCGACCACCAAAAAGCAACAAGACAATGATAAAGATGATAATAATTTCCTGGGTGCCGATCATACCGATTGTTGGAAGTGTCATTGGGGTAAATGTTTTCAGATTTATTACAAAACTATTAAAAATTGAAGGTTATTGTCCGTGGCGGGTAAAATTATCTTTGGCGGGCAATCCAATCAGCCGGGTTCAGCTTGTTGTTGCCATGCCAGATCTGCAGGTTCAGGTATGTCCTTGAATCGCGCTGGTCGGTTGCCACCACGCCAAGCTCCTGCCTTAGCTTCACCGGGTCGCCCGACTTAACGAGCACCTCCCTAAGATTTGAATAAACCGTCAGGAACTCCCCATGGCGAACGATTACAGCATAATAAGCACCGGGAATAGTGACCACCCGGGTTACGGTACCATCAAAAATGGCCCTTGCCCTTGATCCTTCCATGGTTGAGATATCAATGCCATGGTTTGATACTTTAATTCCAGCCAGCACCGGATGGGGTTGCTCGCCGAAGGAGCTGGTGATCACCCCTCTTTCAAGTGGCCAGGGTAGCTTGCCTTTGTTTCCCTGGAAATTGGTTGACAGCAGCTGTTCTTCCGGAGTAAGGGCAAACATGCCTACTGCGGTTCGTCCATCGGCCCTGGCAGCTTCGCGTGCTCTTCGCATTTCCTCGGCAATCACCTCCTGAATGGCTTTCTGAAGCTGGCTGGCAGCTTGCTCCTGCTGTCGCAGCCTTTGGGTAAGTTCCCGCTCTTTACGCCGCAGCTGGGTAACTGTTCTGTCCTGCTCGGAGCGCTCCCGCGAAAGGGTCTGCATGGCTGCCCGCTGTTCGGCCAGCAGCAACTGCTGCTCGCTCTTCTGCTGTTCCAGGTCGCGGATACGTTCGGCAAGGGATTGCTGGGTTTCTGTTATTTTCTGAGCCTGCAACTGACGGTGACGGGCCAATTGCTGAAGATATTTCATCCGCTGGTATGCCTGGTTAAAGTCGCGCGATGACAAAAGAAACATCAGCGTCTGGTGTGAGTGCCTGTTTCGCTGGGCATGCTGGATCATGCGGGCATAGGATTGGCGCAGATCCTCCAGCTCCTCTTCCAGCTCTTTGATGGATCTTGTATAGGAGGCAATCCGGCGATCGATGATTGCTATTTCATTGTTTATCGATCGCACCAGGGTTTCACGGCGGTTGATCTGGTTGCCCAGTATTACCAGCTGCCCCACACTGACCTCGGCTGTCTTTTTTGTTTCCTGAAGCATCTGGTTGATCAGGCGGATCTCTTGTTCAATGAGCTGCTTATCACGCTCCAGTGACTCGCGCGTCGGACCCTGCCCATGACTGTAATAGCTGCCTGCAATAAACAGGCAGCATACTGTTATCCTCAGCCAAACAGAGGAAAAGCCGGCGGTGGTGGTGGGAGGCTGAACCATTACATGCAGGCAGTTTTATTATTACAGATCCATAGGAACATACCTCGAAGGTATGGAAAAAGTCAATTGCTGGGGATTATTTAATGCAGTACGGTTAAACCGGATCAAAAGTTCAGCCCGGGATGCGGTTTCCGAAAACTCCAGGAAGATCTCCGAGGGCAACAGCTGACCTCCCACCGAAGCGTAGCTGCGGTAATCGGCCTTAATGGTCCGTTGTTCCCTGGGGTCATACAGTACGTTTTGCTGTATCCTGAAAGAACCCGTATCAAGCCAAAGGTTGTTCTCGTAAGGAAGGGAGGGATTTCCCCTGCTTTGCCTGCCTCTGGAGGGAGAGTGCAGCATCAGCCGGCCCCTGTCCTCCATCACCCTGAAGTTGTTATGATTGAAATGCTCAAAATCATTACCAATCAGAATAGCCTGCAACATATAAAAATCCAGATCCGTATTCAGCATATTGTTTATAAACGACATATCACCCACGAAATAAGTCCCCTCAAGGCGGTTCACAATCTTGACTGTATCGGGGGTTATCAGAATGCGTGCAACTTCTATTCCCAGCACCGGAGCCACCGAGATAAATATTGCTTCATCCTTATGAATACGCATATTGCCGCTTAAGTTATAGGTCTGCTTATCAATGGTAGCACTGCCTGAAAAACGGGAAGAAAAATAATTGAAATCCGCATGGTTGCTATGCATTGAGGAAACCAGACTGCGGGCAGATTTTTGCAGCAGTTCCGACACAGGGGTAACTTCACGCTGGGGCCGGCAGGAACCTATGGCTGCCATCAGCAACAGCAACAGCAACAGCCTGGAAAAATGGCGATAGTTTTTATTAATCATAGAAGGTTTGTGTTTTTACTTTCCTTTCCAGTGATGGAGACCCCTCACCGGTTTTAAAAGCCTTGTTCCAATATTGAATGGCTTGCTCTTTTTGTCCTAATTTATACAGAACATCCCCGTAGTGTTCCAAAACCGTACCACTTTTTCCTTCGTAGGTATTGATTGATTTTTCGATCCAGTACCTGGCTTCTTCGTAGCGTTCCATGCGGAACATGATCCAGCCATAAGTATCGTAGAAGGCAGCATTGCCTGCTTCAAGCTCTATTGCCCTGCGCGACATGGCCTCTGCATCCTCCAGACGCATACCCCGTTCAGCCAGATGATAGCTGAAATTGTTTAAGGCAGTAGCATTTTGGGGATTCAGGCTAATGGCCTGCTCATAATAGGAATCCGACTTGCGGGAATCTTCCAGGTAATGATATGTGTCGCCCAGAAGGGTAAGGAACTGTTCGCGCATCTCATGGTTGCCTGCGCTAAGGCCAAGGCCAAATTCCAGAGAAACGGCAGCTTCCTCATAATCCTTAAGCCCCATGTTGGCTATGGCCTGGAACAGAAAAAGCAAAGGCTGCTCAAAAAAATATTCCAGAGCCATTTGCGAATGCTCTTTCATAGATTGATAATCCTGCAGTATGTTATCAAGCACCAGCACCTGGTTCCAGACTTCCACTTTGGAAGGATCCAGCTTCAGCCCTTCCAGAAACTGTTCGCGCGCCTGCTCATGAAGTTCCTTGCGGTTCAGAAAATCACCATATATCAGATAGGATTCCGGATCCTGAGGATGGGTTTCCACCAGCACCCGGCAAAGCACCAGGCCATGATCAAGGTATTGCTCATCCTCCTCGGCCATCATATACAACGAATACAGGATCCGGGCTTTGGATTCAGGGTCCAGTTCGGAAGACCCAAATGCCTGCTGGAGGTATTCAAGGGCTTTTGAAGTATCGCCAGTGTTCTGGTAGTAATCGGCAATCAACAGGTAAGCCACCGGGTTGCCGGGTTCAACCTCCAGCAGCCGGTGATAGATATCACGCACCTTGTCCATCTGCCCGGTCTGGGAATACAGCTCTCCCAGCAATTCGTAGTACAGAGGCTCCTGGGGGAAAGCCTGCAGCAGCTTTTCGCCCTCGGCGATAGCCCTTTCATATTGACCGGTCTCAACCAACAGCTTATGCTTTTGAAGGGCAATCTCCTCCACAAAGCCCACAATGCCCTCAATATGGTCCAGCTTGTCAAGAGCCTCCATATACCGTGAATCCTGAATATATATGTTTGCAAGCTGATACTGATAATCTACATTCTCAGGATGTTTCCCTGCAAGTGTTTCATAGATCTCCACTGCACGCGGAATATCCTCCGTCAGGATAAACAGGTCGGCAAGCAACAGCTGGTAATAGGCATTGTTGGGATCAATACCGGCAGCATTGCGGGCAAATGTCATGGCATCGGCAAACTGCCCCTGCATGGCATGGATCTTGGCAAGCTCAAAATGGGCAGCATCATTGCGGGGATCTCTTTGTGTGGCTTCGAAAAACAACAGCAATGCCTGCTGCCAGTTGCCAAGAGCTTTCTGCCTGCTGCCATCCACCATCAGGGCAGTACTTTCCAGCTTCCGGATATCGGAAACAGCATCCGGATTGCCTCGTTCTGAACGTGGGGAAACCGGCTCCTGAAGGCTGCGGCAACCTGCAAGCATGTTGAAGCTAAGCAACAGCAGGGAAAATATCAGAATTCTGAATGTATTGTTCATGAATATGGTTAAAAAGATGATGAAGCACCCTCCCATGTGCCGGTGCTTGCATAACGAATACAAACGGTTTGCATTGCCCGGGAGGTGTTAATAAATATCAAATCCGGCAAGAAAATACCGGGCCAAATACCTTTTATAAAGGTACAAAATCCCTGGATTACAGAAACTCTGAAAAATCGCTTGCATTTAAATTAAGCGGCTGTCCCCTGACAATGGCATTGGCCCCGATAAAGGAATTATGCATTATCATATTTTCAATCAGGGCGTTTTCACGGATGATGGCATTACGGATTACGCTGCCGCTGATCTGTGTTCCTTCACTGATGCTGACATAAGGACCAATTACAGCATTGCTTAGCACCACCTCAGGGCCAATCATACAAGGTTGTATCACCACACTGTTGGTAGCCCTGAGGCTGTTTGGCAGCTGGAGGCTTTCTTTCAACTGCTCCAGCAAGTGGCGGTTGGTGTCAAGGGTTGCCTGTTTATTCCCACAATCATACCATTTTTCGACTGCCCCCGTTGTGAACCGGAATCCCTTGCTGCGCATATTCTCCAGGGCGTCGGTCAGCTGGTACTCGTTTCCTTTGCGAATGTCGTTATCCAGCAGGTACTTCAGCTCCTGCCGCAGGCACTCCCCATCCTTGAAATAATAGATTCCGATAATTGCCTGATCGGAAACAAATGTCTGGGGTTTTTCCACAAACCCGGTTATAATACCTTCCTTGTTGGTGGTAACCACCCCAAAAGCTCTGGGGTCCTCCACATGGTGCACCCAGATAATGCCATCGGCTGAAGTATCCAATTGGAAGCCTGCCCTGAACAAGGTATCGGCAAAAGCAACCACTACCTTACCGCTAAGGGCGTGGCGGGCACACCACACTGCATGTGCCGTGCCAAGGGCTTCATCCTGGTAGCAGATACTTCCTTTGGCTCCCTCGCGGGCAGCAATATCCAGCAACTGCCCCTCCACTTCCTTGCCAAACTGCCCGATGATAAAGGCGATCTCAGTTACAGGTTCCCCGCATACTTTAACGATGTCTTCCACCAGGTGCTGAACAATAGGTTTGCCAGCAACGGGCAAAAGAGGTTTGGGAACAGTCAGGGTTTGGGGCCGCATGCGCTTGCCCATACCTGCCATAGGAATAATGATCTTCATGATGATATATGATAATGAAAAAAACCTGTTACTCTTCTGTAAGCCTTTATCAATTTTTACCCGTATGGCCAAAGCCTCCGGCGCCCCGTTCAGTTTTGCCAAGTTCGGTGGCCTCCACCCAAATGGCCCTTTCATGACGGGCAATGATCATCTGGGCAATGCGGTCCCCGTTATGAATGGTATACTCCTGCTCAGAAAGATTGACCATGATCACCCTGATTTCACCCCGGTAATCGGCATCTATGGTACCGGGAGTATTCAGCACGGTGATACCATGTTTTGCGGCCAGGCCGCTACGCGGCCGCACCTGGGCCTCAAAACCTGCAGGAAGTTCAATGAACAGGCCTGTGCCCACCATACACCTTTGCAGGGGCTTCAGCACGATGTCCCTATCAAGGTGGGCTCTAAGATCCATGCCGGCCGAAAATGCCGTTTCATAATTGGGCAACGGATTGCCCGATTGATTTACGATGCGTATCTCCATCAGGATAATTGCAATTTTAGGTTAAAACTGGTCAGCTGCAAATTTAGACAATTACAAATTACTACCACAGCCAACATGATAAAGACCTGATAAAAGCCCCGTTTATTTTTTTGCTTAGGTAATATCCTGATTGTTTGGGCGTCGACACGGGCAATCCTGAATTCGTTTAAAAAATGAACCGCTTAGTCTTAAAATTGTTTCTCATAAGCGGGGTTGTTTAAGAAGGTTCTACGACCAACAGACTCAAAAAAAACATGAGAACATTTTTCCGGGCATTGTTTGTGATCCTGGCAATAATGACCTGGCAGCACGCTCAGGCTGCTTATCTTGAAAATATCCCACGAAAGCTGAAACAGCCCGATGGGTCGATATTCCATTGCCTGGCTTCGGGGGATGAGTTTTTCAATTTCCTTCACGATGAACAGGGATACACCATTGTAAGGGGGGATGATGGATTTTTTTACTATGCCATCAGCCGGCAGGGCATGATTATTGCCTCTGCATACCGGGCCGATACTTCCGATCCAGAAGCCAAAGGGCTTGAAAAAGGTATCGGCATAACAGCTGAAGAGTATCAGCGAAGAGTTGATGATTTCGGCTTCCAGGCTTACAAATCTGAAAAAGCTCCCCACACCGGGCAGATGAACAACCTGGTTGTATATATCCGCTTCAGCGACGATACTGAATTTGATACCCCGCGCGCGCTTTTTGACCAGAATTTCAACCACCCCCAGGGACCCTCGGTACGACACTATTTCCAGGAGGTGAGTTATCAGCAGCTTGATATCTTCAGTTATCATTTTCCCCTTACGGTGATGACAAGCAATATATCATTTCAGGACACCAATACCCGGGGGTATTACCAGCCTTTTCACCCGCAGGCCAACCCGGAGGGCTATGATCCGGAGATCCCGGCAAGTGATTATACCAACATGCGGGGGCGCACCTTCAGAGAACATACCCTTCTGGCATCAGCCATTGCTGCTATAGAGCCCCAGGTGCACTCACAGATCGTTCTGGATGCCAACGGGGATGGAAATGTTGACAATGTTTCCTTCATCATCCGGGGCGAACCCGGTGAATGGGCCAACCTGTTATGGGCGCATCGATGGGTGCTGTGGTCGCAGACCGTGGAGCTGCAGGGCCTTAGAGTCTTTGACTACACTTTCCAGCCCGAAACCCAGTCGGGAGTCTTTGTCCTTTGCCATGAAATGTTTCATACCCTTGGGGCTCCCGATCTTTACCGATACAGCCAGGACGGTTTCATCCCGGTAGGTCCCTGGGATCTGATGGCTTCCGGCTTTGTGCATATGGGTGCCTACATGAAATACCGCTACTCAAATGCCCAGTGGATAAGTGATATCCCGGTAATTTCCGATCCTGGAACATATACCCTGCAACCGCTTTTTTCGCCCGAAAGCAATGTGTTCAGCATCATCAGCCCAAATACTGCCGATGAATTTTTCCTGGTGGAATACCGCCGGCGACAGGGCCATTACGAAACCAACATTCCGGGAGAGGGCCTGCTGATATACCGCATCAATCCTTCGGTTATTGGAAACGCCCAGGCTCCCCCCGATGAGGTTTACATTTTCCGGCCAGGAGGAACCCTCACCGACAATGGCAACATCTTTCAGGCACATTTTAGCCTGGAGGCCGGCCAGGTTGAGTTTCACGATGAAACCGACCCCAGGGCATTCCTTCTTGACGACAGCCCCGGTGGACTGTTCATTGCCAATGTAGGTGCTGCCGGGGAAACCATCAGCTTCGATTTGTTCCCTTCCGCTCCCGGGGCACTTGCTCCACGAAACCTGCAGGCCCAGGTTACAGATGACCTTAGCGTTCAGCTTCAATGGGAACTGCCTCCCCTGAACGGATTATCGCCCAGCCTGGCAGGCTACCGCATCTACCGGAGCCAGCAGCTGATAAAAACAATTGATGACCCGCTGATGCTGGAATATCTTGATCCAACCCCTGCTGCCGGGCCTTACCTGTATTTTATCAGGGCAGTATATACCCAGCCTGATGCCGTTTCCTACGGAAGCAGCGCTGCCGGGGTAACAGTACCCGGGTATTTTAGTTTCAGGGATGGAACAACTTATGATGTGGGATGGGAGGAAGGTTCTTTCATTCTCCACATGAACTCAAATGTTCCCATGTGGCAGGCTTCAACAAATACAACCTGGAGCCAGCTGGATCTTTTTGTGGGCAATTTTGATCATCAGATAGAGGTTTCCTATACAGCCAACCCGGAAGTTTCGGACCGGACGGCCCAAATCAAATTCAAGGCTGTAGGCTTTGAAGCAGATACCGTGGTAGTGCTTAACCAGCAAGGCCATCCAACCTTTGTCCATAATCCGGAACTGCCGGTGCTGGAGGTCTTTCCCAACCCGGTGGCTGGCAGCAGGCTGATGATCCGTTTTCTGCAACCCATGGGCAGCAGCCAGCTATGGCTATATTCTATGGAAGGGCGTGAAGCCTATAACATGCCCCTGGAGGCACAGGGCAATGAGATGCTTGAATTATCCACAGCGGGCCTGGGGCCGGGAATTTACATGCTAGTGATACAAAACGGGCGGCAACTCATCCGGCAAAAAGTGGTCATTCCCTGAGGCAAGGCTAACCAACATTTCCTGACCCCCCCAATGTCTCATCCTCGGAGCCATCAGGGATCATGAGCACTTCTTCGTGAAAAATGGTCTTTTGTATTTCGTTGATCATTGCCGAGATGTCACGGTTGGTATTGTTGAGCAGGATCAGGGTGGCATGATCATCCACAAATCTTTTCAAAGAAGTACGGAAGCCGTTCCAGCGGCCCGGGTGATGGACAATGCGCCGGTCCATGAAGGTTTGCAGCCTCCATCCATGCCCGTAATTCACCTCGTTGTTGTTTCGCAGCCGGGCAGGCTGAAAGGCTTCCTGCCACACCCTGGCAGGTAATAGAGCATTCTTGTAAATAGCCTGGTCCCAGCGGTACAAATCAATGACATTTGAATAAATGCCCTTGTCCCCAAAAACCCCGTCATGCTCCACATCGGGTATCACTATCATGGAGCGCCCACCTTGCCTGAAACCAAAGGCCCGGTTGGAAGGCGAAAGCCCTGCATGAAGATCATAAACAAAAGTATCTTCCATGCCCAGTGGCCCAAAAATCCTTCTCGACAGAAAATCAGGGAACCGCTGCCCGCTAACCCTTTCTATTAAAAGTCCCAAAAAAGCATACCCTGTGTTGGAATAGGCAAAGCGGCTGCCTGGAGTAAAATCAAGTGGGCGGTTATGCCGGATGAAAAGATCCAGCACATTTTCATTGGTAGGGGGAAGAGGGTTTTTCCAAAACCGCTCCACCAGCCACATATAATTCTGTAAACCAGAAGTATGATTCAACAGTTGGCGGATGGTGATGGCCTCATAGGGGAAAGTGGGTATGTGCTTTCTTACCGGATCATCAATAGAAAGAAGCCCGTCTTCCTGAAGCAACAACACGGCAGTTGCCGTAAAAGTCTTGCTGATACTGGCCAGTTGAAAACAGGTGCGTGGTTCAATGGGGGTATGGTTGCGAAAATCGGCAAATCCAAAACTGCGCTGATAAAGTATTGTTCCGTAACGGGCCACCAGCACGCTGCCATTAAACCGGTGCCTGAGAAGCAACCTGGTGATCTCCTCATCAAAATAATCAAGCTCCTCTTCCGAATAACGAAGCATGCCCATGCCCATTTCTTCCTCCACCTCTTGGTAAACATCAGAACCCACACTCGAGGCCCTGTAACTTGTTTTGCTTACCAGCGCCAGACCGGATACCAGAATCAACAACAGTAAAATGCTCACCAGCAGGCCGGGAAAACGACGGGAATTGCTGCCTCTCTTAAATTTACGGTAAGGTTGGGGAGTAATCGGACTCGACATTAATGCTCAGTTTTTTTTGGAATGACAAACTTACAACAACATCCATTCAGTTTTATTGTGGATATTACGGTAATTCAAAATCAGGGGAAAACACAAGGAAGTTCTTCTTCTCAAATATATCCAAAAATAAGTTCGGAAAAAAGATATTTCATTAAATTTTATCAACATTAAAACGAAAAATGACGATGTAATAAAAAAAACAAATTATATAGCCCTTCCCGGCCTTGTTCTCAAACAATATGTTTCGTATTTTTGACAAACAGCTAAGCTGTCGGCAATGAGGAAATTTCCTTTTATGAAACGCCTTGCTAAAAACAGTGTATTGGTAGTTCTGGCCGCCATGTTCCTGGTTTCTTTCACAGGGGTGAGGCTGTTGTTTCATCATTGTCTTTCCTGCGATATGGTGGATGTATACCTTGCTGCATATGCAGGGGATCCTTCTGAAGACATTCACCACAGGCACCAGCAGACCATGCATCCCGAATCATCCGGCTGCCACGGTAGTTGCTGCCAAGATGCCTCCCAGCATGGTGATTCCTGCTGGCTGAATGCCCTGGCCTGCGAAACCCGGGAGGTATTTCTGAAAAACGAGGACGATGTCACCTCCGAGCGGGTGGTTTACAGGGTGAATACCCCTGAGCTCAACCTGCAGTTAACCTGCCAGCCTACCCTTAGGGAAGAACCGGAAGTTCTTGCTCCCTGGAAGCATTGCGACTTCCTGCAACCACCACCCCTGCTTACCGGAAAGGTGTTTGTGATCTTTGCCCACCAATTGAAATTCTGCTAAGCTTTTTGATTTTGCTGAATCTTTAGGCATGCCAAAGTATGCCTTGATTTTTCCGTTCATTCACGAATCAAAAACTTACATTATGAATTTCAGGACGATCTTTACAATCCTTTTCACAATAATTATCACTCATTCGTTACTCGCCCAGCGGCCCATGATCCATGGAAATGTTTTCTGGAACGAGCCCTGTGGTGATCATTTTCACAAAGTACCCCTTGTTGGTGCCCATGTTGTATGGCTTGGCACTACCACGGGAGTGGCCACCGACGATAATGGCCATTTTCACATGCATCCCACCGCGGCCCTTCCCCAGAAGCTGGTGATCAGTTACATTGGTTTCAGAAGCGATACGGTGGAAGTGCTTACCCTCACCCAGGTGCTGGACATCATCCTTGAACCCGAGAAGGTGCTGGATGAAGTGGTGATTACCGGCCGTCAGGCCGGGGCTCATTACTCCTCCATGGAGCCCATTCTCACCCAGAAGCTCACTGCCGCCGAGCTGCAAAGGGGAGCCTGCTGCAACCTGGCGGAAGCTTTCGAGACCAATGTCTCGGTGGATGTTTCATACAGCGATGCCATTTCTGGAGCCAAACAGATACAAATGCTTGGGCTGGCGGGCATCTACAGCCAGATCATGGTGGAGAACCTGCCGGCTGTCCGCGGGTTGGGACAGCCCTTTGGCCTTAGCTACATTCCCGGGCCATGGATGGAATCCATCAGCATCTCGAAGGGAGCGGCCAGCGTGATCAATGGCTATGAATCATTTACCGGGCAGATCAACGTGGAGCTAAAAAAACCCCAGGGCCCTGAGGCCTTACACTACAACGCTTTTGCCGGCAGCGACGGGCGACTGGAAAGTTCCCTGATGGGTTCGGTAAACCTTAACGGGCAATGGTCGGCCATGCTGCTGGCACATGCCGAAGGACTTAACAGCAGGCTCGATCACAACAACAATGGCTTCCTGGACCATCCCATGGTTAAAAAGTACAACATTATCGGCCGGTTCAGTTTCGAGGATCATGGAAAGCTGGAATCCCAGTTTGGCTTCAAAATACTTCAGGAAGAACGCGAAGGAGGACAGGAAGCCTTCTTTGCCAATAAGTCGCCCTGGGGTTCATCCGAATTTTTTGGATTCGGCATGAACACCACCCGCTATGAAGCTTTTGCCAAAACCCGCTTCCCCCTGCAACTGCTGCCCGATGCCAGCATGGGAGCCCAGGTGAATTTCACCCACCATGATCAGCAATCACATTACGGGCAAAAGCCTTACAACGGAACCCAGAATTCCCTGTTTGCCAACCTGCTGCTGCAGTCGGCACTTTTCAACCATAACCACAAGATCATAAGCGGAACCAGCTTTATTTTGGATCACTTCAACGAATCCCTTCAGGATTCCTCCTTCACGCGCAGGGAAGTGGTACCGGGCATTTTTGCCGAATACAGTTATCACAGCCACGAGGCTCTGACTGTTATCCTGGCCGGGAGAATGGATTTCCACAACCTGTATGGCAATATTTTCACCCCAAGGATGCACACCCATTTCAACATCACCGAGCATTTCACCGTTCGTGCCTCTGCCGGAAGGGCTTTCAGGGTACCCAACCCGATTGCCGAGAACACCGGCCTGCTGGTCAGCAACCGCCGCTTTGTGGTTACCGAAGATATCCGGCCCGAAAGAGCCTGGAATTACGGGGGAAGCCTGGTTCGCCGGTTCCATCTGCTGGATAATGATGCTTCCTTTGCCGTGGAATATTACCGCACCGACTTTAGCAACCAGCTGATAGTGGATATCGACAGCGACAGCCGCCAGGTTATTTTCAGCAACCTGCAGGGAAAATCCTTCTCCAACAACTACCAGGCCGAGCTTAGGCTGCAACCCGCCCGCACTTTGGAAATGACAGCAGCCGTGCGATATACCGATGTGCAGCTGACAATAAATGATGAACTGCGCAGCAGGCCGTTTGTTAACCGTTACCGCGGCCTTCTGAGCGGTTCCTGGGCATCGGTCGGCAACAGCTGGCAGGTGGATGTAACGGCACAATTCAATGGCCCTTCACGCATCCCGGCCTTGCCCGCACAGTTTAACATGCCGGCCGAATCGCCCTTCTATACCAACCTGCTGGCACAGATCACCTATCGCTGGAGAGGCGTGGAGGTGTACCTGGGCGCCGAGAACCTGACCAACTTCCGCCAGGAAAACCCCATTCTGATTCCCGAAAACGGAAATCCCTTCAGCGATGGCTTTGATGGAGCCATGATCTGGGGACCCATCATGGGCCGAAAATTCCATTTGGGCGTCAGGTATTCGCTCAAACGGTAAAACAAAATCATCCTTATTTAAGAACCCCTCCTTTACCCGAGGGGTTTTTTTATTTGCCAAATGGAAAAAATTACAATCCGCGGATCAAAAGAAACCCCGGGAACCAAAAAGATCCTTCATGGAAATTTTAGCTTTCAGGTCATCGTGCCTTGAAAAAAAGATTACCATGAGCCCGCCATGGATAAGACTTCTCCCATTCAGGACCATTACCTACCCGTCATCTACCCGTTACCTACCCGTCATCTACCCGTAAATTTACGGGTAGATGACGGGTAGATGACGGGTAGGTATAAAAGAAGGATAAACCCTGGTTGGGAGATTGCAGACATTTCCTTCGTTTAATACGGAGATCTTTGACAAATGGGAAGAAATAATAAAAGAGGTCAAAAAAATGACCTCTTTTTACGGTTTTGCTCCCCCTTCAGGACTTGAACCTGAGACCCTCTGATTAACAGTCAGATGCTCTAACCAACTGAGCTAAGGAGGAAAATGCAAAAGCAACGTTTGCTTTTGGAGTTGCAAAATTAAAAAAGAATTTTTAATGCAGAAAATTTTTTTGCAAAACTTTTGCTTCCCGGATCCGGGATCCTGCAGTTAATGGTAATCACAGCAAGGGGATCAGTACAGAATTCCGTTTCAGAATTCGAAGGAGTAGCTCCTGATCCTTCGGTCGCCCCGGCTCATCATGTGAGGGGGCCTTGGGGCGAATTCATAAATTTCGGGCAGGCCCGAATGATCCACCTCGTTGAGGTGCAGCTGCAGGTTTTGCCCGGGGGCAGTATATAGGGTAAGGGTAATGCCTTGTTCAGGAGGGGCAAAATAAAGGAAGCGCCTCCACTTTGTGTTTCCAAAGAAAGGAAGGGAATGCCTGTCGAGGGTATCAACGCGAACGAACAGCTGGCTTTCGCCTGTATTAAAGAAAAAAGTCAGTTCCTCCGGACGGGTATGCGTTTGCAGATGCAGGCGCAGCACCCGCTCTCCTTCAGAAACCTCATCGCCCAGTACCCGCAGCACAGGCTGGGGCTGCTCAAGGTACTGGGTGGCTACTCCGGGCACCTTACCCCGGTGATAAGGAAAAAACAACTCAAGAGGAATTGAATCGGGCTGTGGGGTAAGGAACTGCATGGTGTATTCATCGGGCCGGGCATCGAAGGTGATCCAGAAGGCCTGCTGCTGTTGGGCAACACTGGCGTGGATCACCATATTCGATCGCCTGTGCCTCTGGTCGTACTCCAGACCCATTGTGTTCAAAGCCAGAATCACCAGGCCGGTGGCCAGCAGCAGGGAAGGCATCAGCCAGGGCCTGGGATTGGTGATCATGTGAAAGTGGGGGATCAGCAGCCCGCTCATCAGCCCGGCAAACACCATCATCACTCCCAGGAACTGCAAGCCCATTGCCTGCTGAAACATGTTCAGGGTCAGGGGGAACCAGCCCAGCAATGGCATGGCAAATATCAGCATCATGACAGCCATTGTCCATCCGGGGGCCTGGGCAACTTTGTAGCGCAGGGCCATGGCAAAGGGAAAAAGTGCAAACAATAATGGCCAGGCAAAAAGGTAGCTTACCCCGGGAACATAAATGCCGCTAAGGGCTGCTACTATGGTCCAGGCAAGCAGGGCCCCTGCCCAAAGCTCCCTGACACGAAGAAGATTGCGGTGAACAAAATAAAGCCAGGCACCCCCGGCCAAAACCACCAGGAACGCAAGCAGGCTGAGCTGACCTCCCCACAGCAGCAGTATGAAGATCCCCCCCACAATGACCCCGGCCTGCCAGAGCTCAACACCTATAACCAGGATGCGGTAGTACCACATGATAAAGGCCGTGGCAATCAAAAACAGGCCAAGCAGGATGCCCTGCTGATGATATTGCAGCAGCCGGAAGCTTCCTCCCGGGAAAAAGCCCGAAAGAATAATAAAAAAAGAATGAAAAGCATAATACAGGATTGCCAGTAAAAACACAAAAGCCACAAAAGCTGCCAGCAGCTTCATCGTCCTTATCTTGCCCTTGTATATCCCAAAGCCCAGCAAAATAATTACCAGCAGAACAACTGCCAGGGTAATGGGCATAACCCAGCTGTAGGGATAAAAGACAAAATGGTTTCCAAAGGTGTTGAAATATACGGCGTCCTGCACTGCCAGCACATTTTCAAGGGGCAGGTTGCCCAGGTGCAGGGCAAGGGCAGCAGCATGCGAACCATGATGCTGAATGGACCTTAGGTCAGTATTTTCTATATTATCGCCCATGGTGTGATAGTCGAAACTATTTCCGATATAGGCGAAGTTCAGCCCCTGGTATCCAAGTATTCTGAAAGGGGCAAAATCGGTTGAATTGGGCATTCGGTTATAGATCTCCATGCTGAGTGAAGTGCCCAAAGGATAGGGTGCAGCCCTTCGGAACTCGCGGATCACGTTCAGGTTGCGCTCCCCGGTCTCGAACATGATGCTTTGCCCGGAAGTGCCCATGGCCTCCAGATTAATTACCATGAGAATGTCGTGGGCCCAGGGATTGCTGGCCAGGAAAGCCTGGGCCCCCAGCAGCCCCCGCTCCTCCCCGTCGGGAAAGAAAAAGATCAGGTCGTTGTACAACTGAGGGTGGTGTTGCAGCATACGGATCAGCTCCAGCAAACTCACCACGGCAGAACCATCGTCGGAAGCACCCGGAGCGTTGCTCACCGTGTCGTAATGCCCCATGAACAGGATGGCTTGCCCCCGCCCGCTGCTGCCCGGTATCCTTATCAGGATGTTGCTTAATGAGGCAGCAACCCCGTTGAAATAATACTGCGCCTGTTGCACTTCCGGCTCAAACCCCATCTCCTGCAATTGTTCAATGATATAACCCCTGACCTTTTCATTTGCCTGGCTTCCAATGGGATTCGGAACAGAGGCAATATGGGGCAGGTGCTCAGAAGCCCGGGCTGCAGAAAAAGTTGACCCCGGGCCATCAGCTGGTATTACCTCTGGAGGACGGTTTACCCGGAAGTTGAGCAGGATAATAAACAAAATGCCCGTTACCAAAAAAAAGGCGGCCGAAACAGAATTTTCTTTCATGTGCTTCAGAAAATTACAAAGCTGCAATATATGAAAAAATCACCGCCTGCTGGAAGGCCGGCAACATCATCCCCTCGCGGGATAAATTACCTGACAAAAATAAAGTATTGTTGTTTTAATCCTTTTATTTTTCCTCTAAAAATTTTTTCGGTAACTTTATAAATTCATAACTGCTGAAGTATCCATTGATTTTTGTGCCCAGATGGCAACCATGAAAAAAGGTGAGAAGATTTTAATCTATTCGGCCGTCACCTTTGCGGGTTTGTATTTTTTATTTCATGGGCTGGTGGCTGCAGGCCCTTTTCTGATACCATTGCTCACGGCCATGGTAATGGCTTTTTTGATGCTGCCGATATCTTACAAGCTGGAGTATTGGGGCTTTAAGCGCATCTGGGCTACTATAACATCCACCCTGATCCTTCTGATACTTACCCTTGGGTTTTTTTTCGTGGTATTTCTCCAAATCAGGAGCTTCACCGAGGATTGGGAGAGAATTCAGGAACAAATACAGATCCGCTCACAGGAGATTGCCGCCTTTCTCATAGAGAACACCCCCCTTGAACCGGAACATCTTGACGGGTTTATACCCTCTCAACAGGATGATAACAGCCAGGTTCCCATCGAGCAGCATGAGGGCAATGAGTCCCTGGAGCAATCCCAGGCCGTGCAGCATCAAGGTCAAAACGGTCAGTCACAAAATGAACAGGCGATTGATCAAAACAATGAAGAAAACACAGAAAATAATGAGGAGGAAAATCAGGAAGAAAATGAAGGGCCGGAAGCCCAGGATATGGGCCAGCAGGCCATTACCGTTGTAGGGGCGGTGCTGAGCTTCATAACCGATTTTATTATCGTCTTTGTGTATGTATTCCTGTTCATCCACTTCCGCGATCGCTTCAAGAACTTTATCCTTAGGTTTTTCCCGAAAGACAAACGCGAGGAGGTGGCCATTACCATATCGCGCTCCTCATCAGTAAGCCGGGGATACCTGGCAGGAAGGTTGCTGCTGATGGTGATACTGACGGTGATGTACTACACCGGTCTGGCAATTTCCGGGCTTGAAAATGCCTTTTTGATCAGCCTTCTGGCTGCAGCCCTGTCCATTATTCCCTTTGTTGGAAACTTTATAGGCTACTTTATTGCCATTGCAGTGAGCCTGCTCACCGACGGGGATACCGGGCAGATCCTTGGGATCACGATCACTTTTATTGTAGCACAATTCATCGATTCCTATATACTGCAGCCTATTGTATTGGGAGGCAAGGTGAATGTCCACCCCTTTTTCATAATTGTTTCGGTGATACTTGGCTTCCAGATCTGGGGAGTGATGGGGATGGTACTGGCAATACCCATATTCGGGATGATCACCGTTGTTTGCCGCCATGTACCTGCTTTAAATCCTTTAGGTTACCTCTTCAGTAATAAGGATATTGAAGAACCGGCCGATAAGCCTGAATCAGATTCAACAGTTATTCATTAAAAAAAATTCTTTCTCTATGGAAACACGAAGAAATCTAACCCGAATACTGCTAATAGGCATTCTCTCTATTTTCTCGCTTGCCAGCACGGGCAGGTGCCAGAATCTGGATGTACCATATGTTCCCACGCCAGCCCAGGTTGTGTCGCGCATGTTGGATGTAACTCATGTAGGACCGGGAGATTATGTCATTGACCTGGGTTCGGGCGACGGCCGCATAGTAATTGCTGCAGCCGAAAGGGGAGCCGCGGGAATGGGCATTGATCTGAACCCGGAGCGAATCCGCGAGGCAGAGGAAAATGCACTTAATGCCGGGGTTACCGATAAGGTTTTGTTTGTACAGGGTGACCTTTTTGAGGCTGATATAAGTCATGCCTCGGTGGTAACCATGTATTTGCTGAATTCCGTAAACCTAAGGCTGCGGCCTGTGCTGCTTGAGACCCTGCGCCCGGGCACGCGCGTTGTCTCGCATGCCTTCAGCATGGGCGAATGGGAGCCGGATCTGCATACCCGGGTCGACAATCGCAATGTTTACCTGTGGATCATCCCTGCCAGGGTTCAGGGAACCTGGGAATGGGACATCAACGGAGAATCCTTCACCATGAGTGTGAACCAGGAGTTTCAGAAAATCAACCTGAGGCTGAACTCGGGTGAGCAAACCCTGGCAGTTCGCGACCCGGTGCTTTCGGGCGAGCGTATCAGCTTCATGGCCAGCAACCAGCAAACGGGCGATCAGTATCTGTTCAGCGGTTTTGTTGAAGACAATACCATCAACGGAACTGCCCACATCCGCAACGGGGAAGACAGCGCCATAGAGTCCTGGACGGCAACCTTCAGAAGATGAGGCCTCTGCACCGCCATGGCAAGCCCCTGCCTTCTTTTACCGTATTAAGCTCCATGGCCGTTGTGGTGGGCATTGTGGTAGGAATTGGCATTTTCAGGCTGCCCCCCATAGTGGCTTCCCATTCGGCCAACGAATACCAGTTCATCTCTTTCTGGATAGCCGGGGGTTTGATTTCCCTGATGGGCGCACTTTGTTATGCCGAACTCTCAAGCGCGATGCCTGATTCGGGAGGGGAATATTTCTTTCTTCGAAATGCCTTTGGTCCGGCCACAGGTTTTTTTCTTTCCTGGGGCAGGATGACAGTCATCCAAACCGGATCCATTGCCCTGATCGCCTTCATTCTGGGGGACTATGCCAGCCTGATACTGAACCTTGGCCAATACAGCCCATCCATTTATGCTGCAGCAACCGTTGTGATACTTACCCTGCTGAATGTGGCAGGGACTTTGCACTCACGAAGGGTGCAGAACATCCTTGCATCATCCATAGTTCTCATCCTGGTGGTGATTGGCATATCGGGGCTGGCCCTGGTGCCCGAAACCAATACGGATATCCTGGCAGCCAACGGGAACAAGGGTTCCATTTTCTCGGGAGGGGCTGCCGGGGCAGCCATGATCTTTGTTTTGCTGACCTATGGAGGCTGGAGCGAAGCGGCCTATCTAACCGGTGAGGTGCATAATGTTAAAAAGACCATCGTTCGTGCCCTGGTGCTTGGAATCGCCATCATAACCACGCTGTATGTGCTGGTGAATATTACTTATCTGCATGTTCTGGGTTTTGAAACAGTAAAACATTCAGAAACCATCGGTTACGAGCTGACCCGGCGCATCTTCGGGCCCTGGGCATCCCTGCTGGTTATCCTGGTCATTATCATTTCATCGCTGTCCACAACCAATGCCACCATCATCACCGGGGCCAGGACCAACTATGCCATTGGCCGTGACTTCGCCTTGCTGGGCTTTCTGGGAAGATGGAACAGCCAGCGCAATACCCCGGTGAATGCGCTTCTGGTGCAGGGTGCTATAGCCCTGTTGCTGGTGGGCCTGGGGGCCTGGTCGCAGCAGGCTGTCAGCACGATGGTTGATTATACGGCACCCGTGTTCTGGTTCTTCCTGCTGTTAACCACCCTGAGCCTGTTCGTGTTTCGCCGGCGCGGGCAGTCCAAGCCGGCTGCCTACAAGGTGCCCCTGTACCCATTGCCACCGCTGCTTTTCCTTATGGCCTGCATTTATATGCTTTATTCCAGCCTGGCGTTTACAGGAATTGGTGCCCTTGCCGGAGTATCCATATTGATATCAGGAATACCTGTTTACCTGCTGGCAAAACAAAAAGCAAAAACCTTAAAAGGATGATCTGCTTGGAATTATTTAACCAAAAAGCAGCGTAAAGACCTGGTCGATCCGGCTTACCGGGTGCACCTTGATCCCGAAATCCTTTTTTTCCAGTCCTTTCATGTTGTAGCGCGAGACAAAGATCTCCTGGAAGCCCAGTTTGGCAGCTTCCGAGATGCGCTGTTCAATTCGGGTGACGGGTCGTATTTCGCCCGTAAGGCCTACTTCGGCAGCAAAACAGGTTTTTTCGCCTACCGGTATGTCTTCATTGGAAGAGAGAATGGCGCAGATCACTCCCAGGTCGATTGCCGGATCATCCACCTTGATGCCTCCGGTGATGTTCAGGAAAACATCCTTTGCTGCGATGCGGAAGCCACAGCGTTTTTCCAGCACAGCCAGCAACATGTTCAGCCTCTTGAAGTCGAACCCGTTTGAGGATCGTTGGGGGGTGCTGTAGGCTGCTGTACCCACAAGGGACTGCACCTCGATCAGCAAGGGGCGCAATCCTTCAATCGTTGCCGAAATGGTCACCCCGCTAAGAAGGGAATCGCGCTGCGACAGCAGGATCTCCGAAGGGTTGGATACTTCCCTGAGGCCGCTGCCGCGCATCTCGTAGATCCCCAGTTCGCTGGTGCTGCCAAAACGGTTCTTGGCTGAGCGCAGTATGCGGTACATGTGGTTGTGATCCCCCTCGAACTGCAATACGGTATCCACCATATGCTCCAGGATCTTTGGCCCTGCCAGGGAACCTTCCTTGGTGATATGCCCGATCAGAAACACCGGGGTGCCGCTCTCCTTGGCAAACCGCTGGAACTCGGCAGCACACTCGCGTATTTGTGACACGCTTCCAGCCGAGGACTCGATGCTGGCGGTGGTCAGTGTTTGGATGGAGTCGATGACCACAAGCCCGGGTTGTAACTCCTGAATGTGTTTGAAGATAACCTCCGTGTCGGTTTCAGTAAGGATGTAGAACTGCGGGTGGGTCAGTTGCAGGCGGCTGGCGCGCATCCGAAGCTGCAGCTCGCTCTCCTCTCCCGAAATATAAAGTATTCGGGTGTTTTGCATCAGCATGGCGGCCTGCAGCATCAGTGTCGATTTGCCAATGCCGGGTTCGCCCCCGATGAGCATCAGGGCTCCGGCCACAATGCCTCCTCCCAGCACCCGGTCAAGCTCAGAGCTGCCCGATGCCAGACGCTCCTCACTGCTCTGCCTGATCTCGCCGATCAGCACCGGGCGGCTGCGACCGTTCCCTGAAGTATAGGAGCCCCTGCCCGCAGAAGAACGATCTTTCTTGATCACCTCCTCGGTAAAGGTGTTCCATTCACCACAGGAAGGGCAGCGACCCATCCATTTGGCAGATTCCACACCGCAGCTGCTGCAGAAAAATGCTGATTTGATTTTGTTGGCCATTTTCGTTGATTGGGAGGCTGAAGCACTAATAAAAAAAGGGAAAACCTACCGTAAAGGTAATTGGTTTCCCCTCTGCAACCATGAAAACAAGGCTATAAAGATAAATAAAAATTATGAATCTTCCTCTTTTTTAGTTCTTTTAATAAATTCTTTATAAATAACTCCCCCGGTAACCTCCAGGGAAAGGATCATTTTGTCCTTTCTCAGCTGCATGATCACCCAGTCGCTGTTGTAGGTGGGATATCCCATTTCGGTGATGCGCAAATACGATCCCTGCGGAGTATTGCGTACCAGGTACCTGCCTTTGTCTACAGGAAAAAGTTTTTTGTCGGGATCGTTTTTATCATACCAGAATATTTTCAGCTCATTCCCTTTGAAATGCCACTCACGCTCCCTGTTTGCTTCAATATCTTCAACATTGATCTCATCCCAGATGCCCTCGATCATGGGCTCATAATCCTGTGTGCAAGCTCCCAGCAGGACAGCCCCTAACAGAAAAATATGGAAACAAAAGTTACGGATGCTCACATTCATGTGATTCATATTTTGCTTCAAATTTATAAAAAATTCATCTGATAAATCCTTGCAGGGGTATGAAAAATTACTGTTAAAAACATGGCTGCCCACAAATTCAATATTGATTTTAGTATAAATACTTACATCTGCCGCCTGGGTCTTTCCCTGCCCAAATTCGCATCAAATTTGCCCCACATTCGCACTAAACTCGCATCAAATTCGCAAATTCGCGAATTTGGTGCGAGTTTAGTACGACTTTGGTGCGAGTTTAGTGCGAGTTTAATACGGCGAGGATACGGATCAAACTGGGGGAGCATTCAGAAATATGTCAACTGGTCCCTGCAGGAGAAAGTCTGAAAGACTCAGCCGGGAATTTCCCGGGGCTGATATCCAGAAAAAATAACGAAAAACGATTAACTGCTTGCCTTGCCGGGTTTACCCCAGAAGATCCTTCAGGGCGGCTTTCAGCTCCGGAAAACGAAACCGGTACCCTGCATCCAGTAATTTTTTAGGCAGCACGTTCACACCCCTTATCACAACCCGGGAGCTTTTTCCATAAAGCAATCGCAGTAAAAAAGGAGGCACAATCATAAAGGATGGGCGGTGGATAGTGCGGGCAAGCACTTTCGAGAATTGCGCATTGTTAACCGGGTGCGGGGTAGTGATATTTACCACCCCCGAGAGGTCTTCTTTCTGGATGACAAACCGGACAATTCTCAAGAAATCTTCTATATGTATCCATGAGATCATCTGCTTTCCGGAACCTACCCTGCCTCCTACTCCAAGCCTGAAAGGTGGCAGCATGGTTTTTAGCGCTCCCCCCCGGGGCGAAAGCACCATTCCGATACGGAAATGAAGGGTTCGGCAGAAAGTACTGGCTTTGGCTGCTTCCGCCTCCCAGTCATGTGCAACTTTTCCCAAAAATGAAGAGGTTTCTGCCTTACTTTCCTCAGTGTGAATACCTTCTTCGGGATAAAGAGTGGCAGCTGATGCACAGATAAAAACAGCTGGTTTGCGGGACATACCTTTCATGGCCTGCACCAGGTTGCGGGTGGTAATGATGCGGCTGTCGTAAATGATTTTTTTGTTTTTCCCGGTCCATCGCATGGTAAGGGGAGCTCCTGCCAGGTGTATGACCACCTGCACCCCATCGAGCTCCCGCTGAAGGTCTTCGGCTGGCCCATATAATATGTCCCGTTCAAGCCCGAGTACCTCATGGCCTTCCTTTTCAAACATCTGCAACAGGGCTGAACCCACCAGCCCGCTGCTGCCACTGATTGCAATTTTCACGTCGATGGATTTATACAGACATAAAAATAAAGGTTTTTACCGAAGAAAAAAATATGTCCGGGGTGTAAACTCATCAAAAACTTTATAACCCTTTTTATTGAAAAACCTTAATATCATTATCTTTGAAAATGTTCAACGGGAAGCACTGTGGGAGAAAACCGGCAAGATGACCATTAAAGGATATTACGGGATTTTACTGGATGTAAATTTAAGCAACGGCCAGATCCGCCGGCTTCAGGTGCCGCAACATGACCTGCAGCTTTTTCTGGGAGGGCGGGGTCTTGCCATGAAGATACTGTGGGACAGGCTGAAGCCAGGCACCGATCCACTGTCGCCCGAAAACCTGCTGATGTTCATGCCTGGCCCCTTTTCGGGCCTTCCAATTCCCTCGGCATCGCGGACCACCGTGGTATGTAAATCGCCCCGCACTTCGCCCCTGAATTCACCCTTTGCCCATGCCTCTACCATCAGCTATTCAAGCATGGGAGGATTTATTGGCCCCGAGATCCGCTTTTCAGGTTATGATGGCATTGTGATCCATGGGAAAGCACCCGGGCCCGTTTACCTGTACATCCGCGATGAAGTGGTTGAAATCCGTGATGCTTCAGGCTTTTGGGGGATGCAAACAGATGTTTTTGACAAAAAATTCATTGAACACCTGGGCGACCGCCGGTTCCGCAGCTGCTATATTGGCCCTGCGGGCGAAAACCTCAACCCGATGGCCTGTGTGATCAATGCAACTGCACGGGCTGCCGGCCGAGGGGGCACAGGCTGCGTGATGGGTTCAAAAAACCTGAAGGCAATTGCCGTCAGGGGAACAGGATTGCCAAATGTTGCCAGGGAAAAGGAGTTTTTGCAGCTGCTGGAAAAAGCCCAAAAATCATTTGCCAGGAATACATCCGAAGATCAATCGCAGAACGTTGAAGCCAAAATGGACACCCTGCAGGCAACCTTCAATGGTGAGGTACAACTCATCAGGAATTTCCAGGAAGAACGCCCCGAACCTGCAAACCAGCTCAACCCACAACAAAAACCCGGTCAGGTACGAAAAAGGGAATATTCCTGTTTTTGCTGCAAGCTGCCCTGCAAAAAAAACGGCATATCAAAAGATGCTAAAACCAGCCTGATATCATATGGTTTGAAAAATAAAACCGGTTCCATGCTTGGTGCCAACCTGATGATATGGGATCCGGTTTTGCTGAACCGTATCATTCACCTGCTGGACCTGTACGGTCTGGATATCATTTCAAGCGGCAATGCCATAGGCTTTCTCATGGAAGCCTATGAAAGAGGCCTTATTGACCTTGACTTCCTGGAAGGCCTTGATCTAGGCTGGGGCAATTCGCAAGCCATTTTGCAGATGCTTCACCGGATGGGCAGGATGCAGGGCATAGGGGCCTTTGCCTCGAAAGGGGTCAAATACATGGCCCAACAAATTGGCCAGGGTTCTGAAGCTTTTGCCGTTCACATCAAAGGGCATGAACTGGCCGCCTGGAACGGGACAGATTCAACAGGGCGCCTGGGCTTGTCGTATGCAACCTGTAACCGGGGGGCCTGCCATATGCACGGAGAAAATCCATGGCAACAGGACATGCTGGCCCTGCGTGATTCTATCGGAGCTTGCAGTTTTGCCAGCAATTGGTACAAGGGCGATCTGGCTTACCACCACTTCATGGCAGCCATCACTGGTTTGCAATGGGACAGTGAAGAATTTCTGAAAGCAGGAGAACGGATTATTTGCCTGGAGCGCCTTTTCAACCAAAGGGAAGGCTTCACCCGGGCAGACGATTGGCTGCCGGAACGTTTCTTTGCCCCTGCACCCGGGCAAGCAGAAGGAGCAGAAGCCAAAAGGGAAAAATTTGCCCAACAGCTTGAGGACTATTATCGACTAAGGGGCTGGGATCCCCTGCTGGCTTCCCCAACCTGGGAGAAGCTGGCGGAACTGGGCATCGAATCCCTGGTAACGGAAAAACATCAAAACAAAAAAAATGGATTATAAACTGCGCCCCTGGGAACCAGCCGACCTGGAGAGCCTGGTTAAGCATGCCAACAACAGGAATATTGCCCGCTTCCTGACAAACCGTTTCCCATTCCCCTATACCCCTCAGGATGGAATGAAGTTCATCAACATGGCTGGAATGGATGAAAATAAACTGTTTTTTGCCATCGAAATTCAGGGGGAGGCTGCCGGGGGTATAGGTATTCACCGGCTGCAGGACATATACCGGAAAAATGCCGAGCTGGGATATTGGCTTTCGGAAACATACTGGGGGAAAGGAATCATGACCCTTGCTGTCCGCGAAATGACCCAATATGCTTTCAACCAGCTTGACATCAACCGGATCTTTGCCCGCCCCTTCGGCAACAACCTGCCTTCACAGCGGGTGCTGGAAAAAGCGGGGTTCACCCTGGAAGCAAGCTTCAAAGGCACACTGCTGAAAGAGGGGGAAATCCTGGATGAACTGGTATACGCAATCCGCAGAAAGAAATAAATTTTTCCTGGGGGCTACTCAATCTTCATCAAAAAACAGGTTCACTGCCTTTACGCCAGGGATTTGGCGGATAGCAGAAAGCAGCTCCTTTCCTTTTTCGCGGTCGCGCAGGTTCAGGTAGTAGGAAAATTCCACCTCATCACTCTCCTCATCACCAAGGGTTTTCATGTTTACCAGCTTGTGGCGCCGGCAGTAGGTTGAAAACCATTGCTGAAAAGGATTTTCGGGAAGCCCTGAATTCCTTGCTGTGATCTGCAGAAGAAACTCCCGCCGGATGGGGACCGATACGTTGAACACAGAAGCTACCAAATAGACAAGTCCAATAATAATAGTTCCTGCAATGGCAATGGAATAAAGCTTAACCCCGGCTGCCAGACCAATAGCAAGGGAAAAGAAGATAAACATAATGTCGGAGGTATCTTTTACGGCTGTGCGAAAACGGATGATCGACATAGCCCCCACCATGCCAAATGCCCTTGCCAAATTGTTGCCGATAACCATGATCACGATGGCGGTGATCATGGTGAGCATTACCAGCGATATGGTAAAGGTGGAAGAATAATTGAGGCCCCGGTAAGTGAAGCGGTACAACAGGGCTATGATTGTTCCGCACACAAGAGCTACCAGCACATTGGCAATTACATCCCAAACCGTGATGGTGAAAACAAAGATATCCTGAAAATCAGCACCCATGATGTTTTTCAAATTGGTCAATAAAAATGCTTCCTAAGCGGGCCGTGTGCATCTATCCCACGAGTATATTTTGACAAGGCATCGTTGCGAAGCTTAAATTCCTGTACCAGCGAGCGGGCCCAAACCGGCATGGAAGGGGTAAAATATTTTACCTCCAGTATGAAATGCCTGGGGAAAACTGGTTTCATATCTTTCTCTTCAAACAACATATCAGTTGAGGGGAAAAGAACACTCCTTACATTTTTGTCAAACGTGATCCTGACGCCTTCGTCCATAAGACCATGATATGCTTCACGTTCATAGGTTATCAGGCAGGTGGGTATGAACTGGTTTTTTTTAAGGTGGAATAAAAAGCGTGAAGCATGTTCTTTGGCAATTTGCCCGAAAGAGCCATCTGCTACATATTTTTCAATATCTCCTGAAACAAGCAAGGCTTCCAGATGATCGAAGCGTACGAACGACCTTTGTTTTTTTACCAGGTTCTGATATTTGCGCTTTATTTCCAGAGCCACCATAGTATTCTGTTCCCTTTGATGATATCCCCTGATACGAAACTTACGACGGTTCAGCAAGCCTTCGATCTTCTGTTGATAACAATCCATACGCCTGCTGTCGAAATAAACACTTCTTACGGTGTACTGAGGCAGCCCTTCCTGCTGCCGGGAAAAAACATCAGGCCGCACAAATACCTGGAAACCTTCGCGGAGGGCATCCAGCAGATGGTTGGGGACCAGGTATTTTTTTTCATGGCGCAACATCAATCAATTGGCATAGATGGCTTTAGTAATCCTCGATGTATATTCCACCAGTCCTATTCGCCCTGTTAAAATTTTTGCCTGAATCAGCATGCCGGGAAGAATATGGGCATGATTCTGGTCGAGAGTGGCAGTAACAAAAACATTCTGCCGGCGATTGATCAGTTGCACCGAATTTCCCAGGCTAACGATGGTGGCTTCCGCAATTTGGCTTCTGTTTTCCGGGATCAGCAGCACTTTCTGTCCGGGCTGTACATAAGCCAGCTGGTGCACTTCAACAGGGAAAACCACTATATAGGGAGAATCCTCGGCAATGCGGATAAAGGTTTGGCCCGGGATATCCTGCCTGGGCTCAAAAATGATATTTCCGGTAATAGGTGAACGGACAGTAAATGCCTCCAGTCGATTGGACAGCTGGTTTATCTGTGCCTGAATGGCACGGATCTCAGCACGTACCAGCTCAAGCTGCTCGGGTTTGGCACCTGCCAGAAGCGACTGGTGCTCTGAGCGGGCTATCTGCAGGGCCATCTGCCTGACCTCATATTGGTTTTCCACCAGCTCGTATTCCTGAGCCGGGATTACCTGCTCGGCATATAACTTGCGGCTCCGCTCAAGGATCCTTTCCTGAGCCTGCAGCTCCTTCCCGGCAAGAAGAACCCGCTCATGTGCAATGGTAACATCTTGTGGCCGTTGCCCGGTAAGGTAAACGTTCAGCAAACTTTCCCGGCTTTCCAGCTCCCCAAGCAACTGAATGTATCTTCTTTGCTCTTCATTACTTAAAATAACCCCAATGGTATCGCCTGAATATACATAGCCACGCGAAAACAAACCTTCCTTCAGCCGGAACTCACCATGATCACCCCTTTGAAATTCGGTAATGGCATAATGAGAAATACTGCCATGAAAATAGTCGTTCAGAGCGTACGACATCTGTCCATCTCCTGCCCTGGAAAGAACCCACTCACGGGCAGGTGAAATAATTCCGCGGGTTTGTATACTGTATGACAACTGCAAGTAAGGCAACAGGAAGATGCCCGACAGAAGCAATATCAGAAATGGAAACTTTAAGTATCTTGTCTTCATCTTAATTGAATGCCCCTTTAAAGTACCCCTTATTTCAGGTATCATGCAGTTCAAGGCCTGGACTTGAAAATCAGGGTTAAAGTTATGAATTCCTTGTTAAATTGCTTTGAAATAGATCTTATTATCAACAAACTCAATAGAAAGCCTAAATGGAGGAGTGCCTGAAACTTTTGATAAAGATATTTTTTTTTATTATGTTCCGATATAAGATTATTGGTCTTGTAATTCCTTTGCTTTGTGTAACTTTGCCTTTGTTCTAAAACAATGAAGTGCCATAAATATGCGTTCATGAATGGTTTTTCATTTTCTGTCTCCACCTAACGAATAAAAAAATGCGCTTAATAAAGATCACCGGAGCTTTAGCAATCCTGTTGCTGGCAGGCAGTAGTCTCTTTGCCCAGAAAGTCTGGACTCTAGAGGATTGCATCCAGCATGCTCTGGAAAACAACATTCAGATCAAGCAACAATTGCTTGGAGTAGAAGCAGCCCGTCAGAACCTGATGCAGAGCCGCGGCAATCTTTTTCCTACCCTGAATGCAAGTGCTTCGCATGCATACAACTTTGGCAGGATCATTGATCCCTTTACCAATGAATTTGTTACCGAGGGGATCCGCACCAACAATTTTAATGTCAGCTCGGGGTTAACACTTTTTGGTGGGTTTCAGATACTGAATTCCATCCGGCAAAACTCCCTGGAACTGCAGGCCAATCAATACGACGTCCAAGGCATGAAAAATGATATTGCCCTGGCCGTTGCCGCAGGATATCTGCAAATACTGTTCAGCATGGAGCTGGCAGAAATCGCTGCCAACCAGCTGGAGATCACCCGTCAGCAAATAGAGCGCACCTCCCGGTTGGTTGAGGCTGGCACCCTGGCACGCGGAAGCTTACTGACGATGGAGGCCCAGGGGGCAACCGAGGAACTTCAACTGGTAAATGCCCAAAACAACCTGGATATTGCCTACCTGAACCTGATGCAACTTCTGGATCTGGAGACTTTAGAGGGTTTTGCCATCGAGGTTCCCGAAATTCAAATTACCCCCGATTCCGATTATTTATATTCTCCTATGCAGGTATATTTACGTGCAGTTGAAACCCAACCCCAGGTTCGGGCTGCAGAGGTAAGAGTTGGTTCTGCCGAGCTGGGAGTAGCCATTGCAGCAGGATCCCGTAGCCCGGTGCTGCGCCTTAGCGGAAGCATGGGAACGGGCTATTCGGAAGCCAGCCTTGAAAGAACCGGCCAGGTCCCGGGACCTTTGGTACCCATCGGGGTAACCGAATCAGGAGAAGTGGTTTATGCTCCCTCTTTTGAATACCACCGGCAGGTGATCCCTTTCAAGGATCAGTTGGATATTAACCTGAACCGCAGCCTGGGCCTTTTTCTTACCATCCCCATTTTCAATAATTTCCAGGTGCGGGGTGCTGTCAACCGCTCAAAAATATTCCTGGACAACGTGCGCCTGAACAATCAACTGGTGCGCGACCAGCTGTTCAAGACTATTCAGCAGTCGCATGCCGATGCTATTGCCGCTCTCAAACGCTATCAAGCCACCCTGAAAAATGTGGGTGCCCTTGAAGAAGCCTTCCACTATACCGAGCAACGCTTTAATGTAGGTATGATCCCCACCCTGGAATATAATGACGCCAAAAACAGGCTGGTGGCTGCACAATCCGAACTCATGCAGTCAAAATATGAGTATGTGTTCAGGGTTCAGATCCTTGATTTTTATTTGGGAAATCCCATAAGCTTTTAGGATTATGTTTTTGAAAATAACAGTTAAATACACCTATACATGAAAACGAGCAAACTGGTCAAGATAAGCCTGGTAGTCCTGTTACTTCTGATCATTGTTATTATAGTTGGCCGCCGGCAGGGCTGGATCGGTGGTTCAGAAGGAACCCCTGTTACCATCGAGAAGACTGAACGCAGAAACATTGTTCAGATCGTTTCTTCAAGCGGAAAGGTACAACCGGTCACAGAAGTAAAAATCAGCCCGGATGTGTCGGGTGAGATCATCGAATTGCATATAAAAGAAGGTGATTTTGTTGAAAGGGGGCAGCTGCTGGCTCGTATCAACCCGGATCTTTACGAATCGGCACTTGATCGCATTGTGGCCAGCCTGAATACCAGTAAGGCCAACCTGGCCAACTCGCGGGCCCGATCCTCGCAGGCAGAAGCTCAGTTCATCAATGCCTCGGCCAACTATAACCGCAACAAACTGCTGTTTGAACAGAAAGCCATTTCTGAATCCGAATATGATGTTGCCCGTTCGCAGTTCCTGGTGGCACAGGCCGAGGTAGAAGCAGGACGACAGAGTGTTGTGGCTTCCGAATTCCAGGTGAAAAGTGCAGAGGCTGCTGTCAAGGAGGCCCGTGAAAGCCTTACCAAAACCAATATTTTCGCCCCAATGGATGGCACCATTTCCCGCCTCTCTGTAGAAATAGGCGAGCGCGTGGTGGGCACCTCCCAGTTTGCTGGCACCGAGATCATGCGTATTGCCAACCTGAACCAGATGGAAGTTCTGGTTAATGTCAATGAAAACGATATTATTCGGGTCAATGAGGGGGATACTGCCAGCGTTGAGATTGATGCATACCTTGGGCAGAAGTTTTCAGGCATTGTCACTTCCATTGCCAATTCTGCAAAAACCGAAGGCGTAAATATGGATCAGGTTACCAATTTTGAGGTTCGCGTCCACCTGCTGTCTGATTCATACCAGCACCTGATCAACGCTGCCAGGATGCACCTTTCCCCTTTCCGCCCGGGCATGTCGGCAACCGTAGACATACGCACCCGTACCGAAACGGATGTTTTGTCGGTACCCATTCAGGCAGTGACCATCCGTGAGAAAAAAGACACCCTGGGCCTGGCTGAGCGCCGTGGGCCGAATCCAACCGGAAGCCAGATGCAGGAATGCGTTTTTGTTTACAGGGATGGCAAAGCGGTTCTGCAGCCTGTTGTAGCAGGCATCCAGGACAGCTATTTTATTCATATTATCGAGGGCCTGGAGGAGGAACAGGAGGTGATCACCGGTCCCTACCGTACGGTTGCCCGAATCCTGAATGACGGGGACCAGGTTGTTCGCACCGCCCGCCAGGAACTTTTTGGCAGTAGCAGATAAGGATATGATGATTTTGCATATTGAGACCTCAACCAGGGTTTGTTCGGTGGGGATTTCAACAGAAGGCAGGTTGCAGGGCCTGAAAGAAGACAAAAGCCAGAATTACTCCCATTCTTCGGTATTAACTGTTTTTATAGAGGAGTTGATCGGGGAATCCGGCAGAAAATTAAAAGATCTGGATGCAGTGGCCGTGAGCCAGGGCCCAGGATCATATACCGGATTGCGCATTGGTGTATCAGCAGCAAAAGGAATCTGTTATGCCCTCGACATCCCCCTGATTGCAGTAGATACCCTGCAGGCCCTGGCAGTTCATGGCAAAGAGCTTCTTTCGGGGGATGAAAAAACCCGCCAGCTGATTCACCCCGATACCATTTTCTGCCCCATGATCGATGCCCGCCGAATGGAGGTATATTTCAATCTTTTTGACTCCCGGATGCAGGCTCTGCAACAAACACAGGCAAGCATTATCGGCCCCGACACCTTCAATTACCTGGAAAACGAAAAAACCCTTATCCTGATGGGTGACGGGGCCGGCAAATTTCAGGATGTCATCAAACGGGAAAATACCCACTTCATGCCGCATATACTTCCCTCGGTTGCGGGAATGGTACCTCTTGCCTGGCAGAAGTTTGAAAAAGGCCTTTTTGAGAATGTGGCTTATTTCGAACCCTTTTACCTGAAGGACTTTGTGGCGGGTGCACCCAATGTGAGAGGGCTGCATCAGTAATTTGTTTACATTTGTTTTTGAAATAAGCAATCATCCATGAGATTCCACATGATGTCGATTCTGAAAAACAAATACCTGATCGCCCTGCTGCTGGTGCTTGTTTGGGTCTGTTTCTTTGACAAGAACAACCTGCTTTATCAGAGGCGCCTGCGCAAACAACTAAACGAACTGGAGCGCAACAGGGAATTTTTTATTCAGGAGATCATGCGCGACAGCACTGCAATACGCGAGCTTACCGAAAATCCCGAAGCACTGGAGCGATATGCCCGGGAAAAATATCTGATGAAAAAGCAGGGCGAGGACATTTTCATCATTATGGAATAAGGATAATTACGCTCTTGCTCCTTTCACCTGCCATTTACTCATTCTGTGGTTCAACTTTTGATACTGCTTCTTGTTTAGGGTAATGAAGTACGTATCTTTGCATATCAGCAAAACCCTTCGCTTCCGATGGACGTGCAGCAGAAAAAAATTCTACGGTTTTTCCGGTTTCGTCGTATCCTGGTTCCAATACTGCTCGGGCTTGGGGTTGCCAGTTTTTTGCTGTTCCGCAGCTTCGACCGCAGTGCCTTTGCAGCTGTAAGCTGGACCCGTGAATCCTATTTTTACATTTTCCTGTCATTCATGCTGATGGTAGTTCGCGACCTGGCATACATGTACCGGCTGCGGGTGCTTACCGACGGGCAGATCTCCTGGCGCAGGAGTTTTCAGGTGATCATGCTTTGGGAATTTGCCTCGGCAGTTACCCCTTCTATTATAGGGGGATCAGCCATTGCACTTTATATCATCAACCGTGAAGGAGTCTCCATGGGGCGCACTACAGCAATTGTGATGGTTACCGCCTTTCTGGATGAATTGTTTTATCTGCTGATGGTGCCCATTATCATTGCCATCGTGGGCCCTGAATCTCTTTTCCAAACCGAGGGTGAATATGTGCTGATGGGCACGCGTTTCGGCACCCAGGGAATTTTTGTTCTGGGTTACTTTTTTCTGGCAATACTTACCACCATTATCATTTACGGCATCTTTTTCAACCCCCGCGGTTTCAAATGGGTACTGCTTCATCTTTTCCGGATTCCATTCCTGAGAAGGTGGCGCACCAAAGCTGCTGAAACAGGAAATGAGATCATCATCACCTCCAGGGAAATGAAAGGCAAACCTTTCTCTTTCTGGCTAAAAGCTTTTGCCGGCACTTTCTTTTCCTGGACGGCCCGTTTCTGGGTTGTCAATGCCCTGATCCTTTCTATTGTTGCTGTCGATAACCACCTTCTGATCTATGGCCGGCAGCTGATCATGTGGGTCATCCTGATGATCAGCCCAACACCGGGTGGCAGCGGGGTGGCAGAGATCGTTTTCAGCGGCTTCCTGGGAGAATTTATCCCAATTGGGCTGACTCCAGCCCTGGGCCTGATGTGGCGAACCATTTCCTATTACCCCTACCTGTTTATCGGAGTGATCATTTTACCTCACTGGCTTAAAAGGGTTTATGCACCCAAAAAAGAGGTCCCCCAACAGCTTCCCTTTCAAAAACCAGTATAATCCCCCAGGTTAATCTGCCGTTTAATTATCATTTTTTTGAAAATAGTAATAAAACAAAATCATTAACTTTACTGCCGCCAACTGGCAACATTAAGTCCATTATCATAAATTTTTTTTCTACTATCAGGGGAAGATTCATTTTGGATTGAGCAAGTTTTTCAACATCAGCCCTTCTTCATCGAATGTCTTCTGGAGTTGGGATGAAAGCAAGTTTTTTAATTATCACCACTCCCGCACCCGACGGTTTGAAGCGGTAAGGTAGCTGATGGGAGTTTCTTGTTAAAAGGTTATGAAAAAATTTCAAAATACAATTATCACCGGCACAGGCTGTTACATCCCAGGTCAGGTTATTAAAAACGTAGAGTTCCTGGGGCACCGGTTCTTCGAGAAAGATCAAACCGAAATTGACAGTCCGGGTGAGGAGATCATCAGCAAATTCAAAGACATCACCGGGATAAAGGAGCGTCGCTGGATGGATACCCAGCAGACCACCTCGGTATTGGCCCACAAAGCTGCACAGGAGGCCATATCAACTTCTGGAATAGATCCCGAGAGCCTTGACCAGATCATCATGGCCCATAATTTCGGGGATGTAAAACATGGCACCATTCAGTCGGATACCCTGCCCTGCCTGGCGGCAAGGGTAAAAAACAGCCTGGGTATACGCAACCCTTCCTGTGTAGCCTACGACATCTTGTTCGGATGTCCGGGCTGGGTACAGGGGGTAATCCATGCAGATGCCTTCTTCCGGGCCGGCATTGCCCGCAAGATTTTGGTGATAGGTGGTGAATCCCTTTCAAGGGTAGTAGATGTGGCAGACCGCGACACCATGATCTTCAGCGACGGAGCTGGGGCTGCTGTTCTTGAATTTGTTGAAGAAGACCAGCAGCGTGGCTTGCTTGCTTCAGCAGCCGTTACCAATGCCATGGATGAAGCTTACTACCTGTACCTGGGGCAGTCAAATGCCCCGCAGAGTGATCCCAGTGTGCGTTTTATGAAAATGCACGGGCGCAAGATCTATGAATATTCAATTTCCAATGTCCCTGCAGCCATGAAAGCCGCCCTGGATAAAACCGGCATCCCGGTGGATCAGGTCAGCAAGATTCTGCTTCACCAGGCCAATGAAAAAATGGATGCCGCCATCGTTCAAAGATTTTATCGTCAGTATGGCATCAGGGCAAATATCGACGAGAAGATGCCCATGAACATCCAGGAGCTTGGAAACAGTTCAGTGGCAACCGTGCCTACCCTGTACGATATGATCCTGAAAGGAAAGCTCGACGGCCATCATATCCATGCCGGCGACATCCTTCTTTTCGCATCCGTAGGGGCTGGCATGAATATCAATGCCTTTGTTTACAAGCAGTAGACCTATTGCCTTTTCTGTAAAATATCTTCTTCCAGTTCGTTCATGAACTGCTGGAAATCATCAGGAATGGGCAGTATTTGTGAGGGAAAGATCTCCCTGATCCGGTAGAGGGCTTCCAGTGCCAGATCCCATTGTTGCTGATCATAATAATGCCTGCACAGGTTCAGCAGCACAATATGGTGATTGAACATCACCCCGCTCACCCTGGGAAAATCGTTCTGCAGCAGATCGGGGAAATCCTTGAAATGCTCATCTGTGAAATAAAAATCCCGTGTAGCCTGTACATTCATCTCCAGCTGGTGTTTTCGTGCATTGAAGGGGATAAGTTGCACCAGGGGCCCATGCTGCCGGCGCCAGGAATCAACAGGCAGAGCAGTTACCGCTCCCATTGAAATAAAAACAGGCCGCCTCCACTGGTTTTGTTCTATAATGTCGACAAAGCCAGCCAGCAAGGGGCTCATAAAAGTGCGCTGCCCCGGGCTTATCAGGTCGGGTTCAACCATCCATTGCATGGTATTGATGGCCGCATCCACCCCAAGCTCCTGGTTCATGGCCGGGGGAACAGGAATTACAATCTGCTGGGGCCTCCATTTGTAATGATGAATTTCTCCTACCTGGTTGTCGCTCCATGAAAGGGGAACCCCACCCTGGATGCCGGGAAAACCATCGCGGTAAAATCGTGCATGCCAGGGCCGCCCCAGAAGCGCAAGGGTCACTACACTCACATCCCTGCGATAGCCTTCCATGATCTGCAGCCAGGTGATGGCATTATGATGCAGGTCGCCATTGATAAATAAAATGGCATCCGGAGGACAGGCTCGCAGATGGTTGCGGCCTTCCTCCAGCATCCAGGCAGGAAGCCCGCCCTTGTCAAAGGCTGCCTGGTATTCCTGTTTCATTTCATTAACCTGCCCCTGCTTAAAAAATTCCCATGCCCGCGAGATATGTTCAACACCCAAAAAGTACCTTGCATTGCCCATGGTAGAATCCAGCTCAAGGGCCCGCTCCAGGTTGGCAATAACCTGCTGCTGCGACCAATGCATGCCCTGACCTGAAAAGGGCCGGCTGTCGTATACAATATAATGCGAATAATATCCAAGATAGTAATATACCTCGGCATCACCGGGAGCCTCCTCGCGGGCTTTATGCAAAAATTCAAGGGCAAGAGGGTAATTCTGTGCCTGGAATGCCTCATGAGCCTTTTCAAGCAGGGATTCCTGGGCTGCAAGAACCAGGATCTGAAGCAGTAAAACAAAAAACAGCATGGTTTTTTTCATGGCCTGGGCTTTCAGATAGCTGAATGAATTTATTAACGAAAATAATTATTAAATATTGAATTTTTTTTGATTTTTTACGTCCTGGCCTGATGATTGTATTTGTCAAAAAATCCGTGCCGGCGCCACAGTCTGCTTCCGGAGGCCTGTTGCCAACATACTGTCCCAAAGCAAAACTTTGCTTAATTTTGCATCTTTATTGAACTACTGCATTTGGCAATTGTTTTTTTTAAATAACCCGATACAGGATGAAAATTCTGATACGAAACATAAAGGAACTGATCCAGACCTCGGAGCATCCCCTGCAGAAAGTCAGTGGTGCCGACATGGCCAGGTTAAATACTATTGAAAACGCATATGTATTTATCGATGATGGGATTATCCAGGGCTTTGGCTCGATGGTGGATTTCAGCATGAGCGAGTTTCTGAAGTACGCCGGAAGCACCGGGGTGACCGAAATAGATGCCAGCGGGAAAATGGTCTTTCCCTGTTTTTGCGATTCCCATACCCACATTGTTTATTCAGGCAGCCGCGAAATAGAGTATATCGATAAGATCAGGGGGCTTAGTTACGAGGAAATTGCCAAAAAAGGGGGAGGTATTTTGAATTCTGCCAGGCGCCTTCAGGAGGCCAGCGAGCTGGAGCTTATCGAGCAGGCCCTGCTACGCCTGGATGAGGTTCGCAGCCTGGGCACAGGAGCCCTGGAGATCAAAAGCGGTTACGGGCTTACCACCGAAACCGAGCTGAAATTGCTCAGGGTGATCCGTAAGCTAAAGGATCTAAGCCCGCTGACCATTAAAGCCACCTTCCTGGGGGCACATGCCGTACCTGCCGAATACAAGGGCAAACAGGACCAGTATGTCAACCTCATAATCAATGAAATGATCCCTGCTGTTGCTGGCGAAGGACTGGCCGATTACATTGATGTGTTTTGCGACCGCGGCTTTTTCACCCCTGAAGAAACCGACCGCATCCTGATGGCCGGGATGAAACACGGGCTTAGGCCCAAGTTACATGCCAATGAGCTGGATTTCTCGGGAGGCATTCAGGTTGGGGTTAAGTACAATGCCCTTTCGGTAGACCACCTTGAGTTTACAGGGGATGCCGAAATTGAAGCCCTTCTTAACAGCGACACCATGCCCACCCTGCTGCCGGGTGCTGCATTTTTCCTGGGAATGGTATATCCCCCGGCCCGCAAAATGATCGATGCCGGGCTTCCCATTGCCCTGGCCAGTGACTTTAACCCCGGCTCCTCCCCTTCGGGAAATATGCAACTGATCATGGCCCTGGGAGCCATCAAGCTGAAAATGATCCCCGAGGAGATCATCCATGCCGTAACCATCAACGGGGCCTATGCCATGGGAGTGGAGGATGAGCTGGGCTCGGTTACCGTGGGTAAAAAAGCAAACCTGTTCATTACCCGGCGCATTCCAACTTACGCTTTCATGCCCTATGCCTATGGAAGCAATAAAGTGGAAACGGTGATCATCAACGGGATCATCCAATAATTGTTATCTTGCACCCTAAATCTGTTTCTTTTTGGAAAATACCCTGAATACTTTCGTTGCCAAAACCATTACCGGATTGGAGGAGGTGCTTGCCGGTGAATTGCGCGCCCTGGGAGCCCGGGATGTTCAACCCCAGAAGCGAGCCGTTACCTTCAGCGGCGACAACCGCATGATGTATGCTGCCAACCTTTGGTGCCGCACTGCCACCAGCATCCTGAAGGAAACAGCCAGGTTCAGCTTTGATTCCCGCGAGGAGTTTCATGCCAGGTTGCGCGAGCTGCCCTGGGACGAATATTTCACCGTGGATCGCACCATATCGGTCAGCGCCCTGGCGCACCGCTCCGATATTTTCAACAACACTTTGTTTTTGGCCCAGCTGGCCAAGGATGGTGTGGTTGATTTTTTCCGCGACAAATACCAGCAGCGCCCTACAGTGGATGTAGGAGCTGCCCATATCCGCATTCACGTTTATGTTAATGGCAAGGAGTGCAGCGTGTCGCTCGACAGCAGCGGGGACCCCTTGTTCAAACGCGGCTACCGTAAGGCTGCCGGGGCGGCCCCCATCAATGAAGTGCTGGCCGCCGGACTGATCCTCTTGTCTGAGTGGGACAAAGCATCCGTGTTTGTAGATCCCATGTGCGGAAGCGGTACCTTTTCCATTGAAGCCGCCATGATGGCTGCCTCCATGGCCCCGGGCATCTACCGCAAAAATTACAGCTTTGCCTTCTGGAACGACTTCCAGCCCCAGCTGTGGCAACAGCTGCAAGAAGAAGCCCGCCAGCAGGTGAACACCAGGAACCTGCCCCGGATCATCGCATCCGACCTCAATGGAAAAACCCTGGATATTGCCAGGCAAAACATCATGGAAGCCGGGCTGATGGGAAACATCAGCGTACAACGCAACGATTTCTTCTCCTTCAGCCCTCCCCCACAGAAAGGCTGGGTGCTGTTCAACCCACCTTATGGCCAGAGAATGAAACGTACCAACCTGGCCGAATTCTACAAGGATATCGGAAGCAGCCTCAAACATCATTATGCCGGATATCGTGCCGGATTTATCACCTCCGACCTGGACGCCATGAAGTTCATCGGGCTGAAGCCTTCATCCAAAACCCTGGTGTACAATGGCCCCCTGGAATGCCGCTTCCTGGTGTTCGACCTCTTTGAAGGATCTCACAAGGAACATGTAAGCAAAACCCGGCCCAAACGTCCCCGCCTGGAATTATAGCCAGAATATTGACACACTGGCAAATTTTCGTACCTTTGCACCGTTTTTCATAGATTGGGGTAATTTGTCCTTTTCCTATGGCTCCATTGACTTTTTTACTAACCGATATATAATGAAAAAAAGAGTTTTAGTAGCAACCGGTGGTGGCGACTGCCCCGGCCTGAACGCGGTAATCAGGGCCATTGTGCTCCGGGCTTCCCGGGAAAAAAACTGGGAGGTGATTGGAAGCATCAACGCCTTTGACGGGATTCTGAACGAACCCAATGAAATTGTGATTCTTGATGAAAAAGAGGTTGCAGGTATTCACATACGTGGTGGCACCATTATAGGCACCACCAACAAGGGCGGCCCCTTTGCCTGGCCTATCAAAAACCCCGATGGCAGCTGGGGCTCGGCCGACCGCTCCGACGAGATGCTGCGCCGTTTGCAGTACCTGGGTGTGGAAGCCGTGATCAACATCGGGGGCGATGGCTCCCAAAGCATTTCCCAGAGCCTGTTCGAAAAAGGATGTAACATTATTGGGGTTCCCAAAACCATCGATAATGACCTTTCGGCCACCGACTTCACCTTCGGCTTCCAAACTGCAGTACAGGAGGCAACCACTGCCGTCGACAAGCTGGTAACCACTGCTGCCAGCCACAACAGGGTACTTATCCTGGAGGTAATGGGCCGGTACGCCGGCTGGATTGCCCTGCACAGTGCCATTGCCGGTGGTGCAGAAGTTTGCCTGATCCCCGAGATCCCCTACGACATCAACAAGGTGGTGGAAAAAATCTATTCGCGTTTTCATAAGGGAAGAGGTTACGCCATCATCGTCATTGCCGAGGGAGCAAAACCCCTTGACGGGGAGATGTTTTACGAGGAAAGCGCAGAAGTTGGCAACCGCAATCTGCGCCTGGGCGGGGTGGCCTCCAAGCTGATGCTTGAGCTGAAAAATGCCGGCATGGAAGCCAACATGCGCGAAACAGTACTTGGCCACTTGCAGCGCGGAGGAACGCCCATTGCCTACGACCGCATCCTGGCAACTCAATTCGGAGTTAAGGCCTTCGAAATGGTTCTGCAGGGCGACTTTGGCAAAATGGTAGCTTACCGTCACCCCAACATCGTTGCCGTGCCTTTCAAGGAAGCCATCAGCCACTACAACTTCGTAGACCCGGCCTCCGACCTGGTAAAAGCCGCCCGCGGGGTGGGCATCTGCCTGGGCGATTAATTACGCTTCTGCAGGCCTCATCCTGCCTAAAAGTGCTTTAAAATCATTATTTTTGACAGGCTGTCAACCCGGCAGCCTGTCATTTTTTTTATGGAACGCACCACCCT
>OBJA01000188.1_pt1 | contig 60082 bp, 46 predicted proteins | sample 1519751 | NCBI WGS metagenome assembly OBJA01 (sample SAMEA3881238, study PRJEB22517) | soil metagenome | biome: lake sediment; feature: soda lake sediment; material: sediment, water from around vicinity | place: India | collected 2013-12-23 | depth 3 m
ACGGTCAATCTCCAACCCGCTCGCGACTGAAAACAGAATTATTCAGAGCGGACTAAATATGATGCGAGATTTCAAGAAAAAATGTGCGGCCTACCAAATTAAGCAAAGCCGAAATGTAATAACGTTTTATTAGGTGATCTTCTATGATCTGCGATACAACAAGATAATAGGGTGCGAATAAACGAACCTGTGAGCATATCTATCAATCAACTCAGACTCTATGGCATCTCAATCCGAATTCACGCTGCGTGGCATTGCTGTTGGTATTCTTATTACGCTGATATTTACTGCGGCTAACATTTTTTTCGGTCTAAAGGCAGGGATCACATTTGCCACATCGATTCCGGCTGCAGTGATTTCGATGGCAATACTACGCAAATTTCAGCATGTGACCATTCAGGAAAATAACATCGTACAGACGGTAGCGTCAGCAGCGGGGACGTTATCAGCAATTATTTTTGTGTTGCCTGGTCTGGTTATGATTGGCTGGTGGCAGGATTTTCCATTCTGGATGACATTCGGTATTTGTCTGACTGGCGGGGTGTTAGGCGTGATGTATACCATTCCATTACGACGCGCGCTGGTGACTGATTCAGACTTGCCCTATCCCGAAGGTGTGGCCTGTGCCGAGGTGTTAAAAGTTGGCACTGTGGCTAATCGATCCAGTGATAGTGGTAGCGATCAAGCTGTCAGCCGTGCTGGATTACGGGCTCTAATCATCGGAAGCATCAGCTCAGCGACATTTGCCGTAATCGAAGCAACCAAATTATTTGCTGCTTCCATTTCGCATTACTTCAGTGTAGGTGTACGCAGCGTGACAGGATTTGACTTCAGCCTGTCACTGGCATTGTTTGCTGTGGGACATTTGGTTGGCTTGTGGGTTGGTTTGGCCATGCTGGTGGGAGCATTAGTGGGATGGGGTTGGGCGGTCCCTCATTACAGTGCCCTACTTGAGACAACAGACAACTCGGTTATTGAATTGGCACAAGCTGTCTGGTCAGAGAAGGTACGCTTTTTGGGAGCAGGCGCTATTGGTGTAGCGGCGGTATGGGCGCTCATTAAACTGGTGCGACCTGTCATTAGCGGCTTGCAGGATGCCTGGCACTCAACCCGTCTACGTAGGGTCAGGCATACGAAAACCTTGCCCCGTACTGAATTCGATATTCCCATTTCCATTGTGGGATTGGTAGTTGTCGTCACGATGATACCTATCATTTGGTTGCTGATACATTTTATCCATACCAGTGGATTACACGCCCATGTGATCCCATTAGTTGCAGGTACTGCATTTTTTATTTTATTGATTACCATTCTGGTAGCGGCCGTGTGTGGTTATATGGCCGGGTTGATCGGTTCCAGCAATAGTCCCCTATCGGGAATTGGCATTCTGGTTGTCATCGTGGTTTCGTTACTGCTAATGCTCGGTCTCGGGCATTTGTATGCCGGTGATGAAGTACGTGCACTGGTAGCATACGCCCTATTTGCCACCTCAATCATTTTTGCGGGTGCCACAATTGCCAATGACAACCTGCAAGATCTCAAAACTGGACAATTGGTAAGAGCTACCCCCTGGAAACAACAAGTGGCATTGGTAATTGGTGTGGCTGCCGGCGCAGTCATCATTCCGCCAGTGCTGGATTTGCTGGATGAAGCCTATGGTTTTTTGGGCGCGCCAGACGCTGACCCCGTGCGTGCATTGCCCGCACCACAAGCGGGTTTGATTTCTGCGTTAGCTCAGGGTGTAATCGAAAGCAATATCGACTGGTATCTGCTTGGGGTGGGTGCGATGATTGGTATCATGGCGGTGCTTATTGACGAGCTACTCGCCCACACTAGTACCCGAGCCAAACTGCCCCCCTTGGGTGTAGGACTGGGAATTTATCTGCCAACATCAACTACATTAATGGTGGTATCGGGTGCTTTGACAGGCGCTGTATTCAATTATCACGCTAGAAAAAAATTTGGCCCCCAAGCCGATATCATCAAACAGTTGGGAGTATTACTGGCATCCGGGCTAATCGTAGGTGAAAGTCTGATGGGTGTCGTACTGGCAGCCGGTATTGCATTTTCTGGCAGTGACGCTCCATTAACACTGGTAGATGATAGTGTTTCTACGCTCTCGTTATGGTTAGGGGGTATCGCGTTCTTACTATTACTAACCACACTGTATCGCTGGATTATGCGGAGTGGATTACAAATAGCGGAGCTGAACAAATACGATACCGGTACATAACAGGTCGTTGAAAAGCCTGCTGATCGTGTTTTGGACCGTGACGATGGCGACTTTGCCTTCAAGGCGTTTCGATAACATCGACTTGCTCCTTTCAAAACGTGTAGGTAGCCCCTATGCCAGCGCTCCAGTTTCGACCAGGTGCAGGCTCGAAATACCGCCCGTTTCCTTCGTTCACGATGACCGAGCTCGCATACCGCCGATCAAAGAGATTGTCCGCTCGGGCGTATACCCGTCCCTGCCACGATCCCGCACGCCAGACATAGCCCGCGCTGAGTGCTGCGACGAAATATGCAGGTGCGGCATCGGAGTTAGCATCATTGATGGCAACGCTTCCAAGATACCTGCCCTCGATGCCGGCTTGCCAGCCTTCTCTCGGCTCCCAGGCTACCGTGGCGTAAGCGGCTTGGCGGGCTGTGCCTGGAATCCGATGGCCTGCGCGAATGGCGTCGGATATGGATTCCCGATAGTGGGCGTCGAGCCACGAATAGGAAAACTGGACACGGGCATCGCCAGCGAATCGCGCGCTCCATCCCAGCTCTACGCCATCGCGCCGTGTTCGGCTGGCATTGCGATACGATGTGCGCCCGCCCAGGCTGGTGGCAGGTACGATCTCGTCCTGCGTATCGCTGCGAAAGATCGCTACGGTTAGCAATCCACCGGCAACTTCTTTCTTAGCACCCAACTCGAAGTTGTCGCTCAGGGCGGGATCGAGGCCGAAATTCATCCCCGGCTGTGCATCTGGCCGGTATGACAATTCATTGAGAGTCGGAGTCTCGAATCCTCGGCCATACGATGCGTAAAGCATGGTGTTTTTCGCCGGCGTGTAGCGTAGCGCTGCAACGGGCAATGCCTTGCGATAGCGCAGGCTGCCACTGTCGTCCGGGTTGCCTGGGACGATATAGTGGTCGCTGGAATCAAAAGACACTGTGCTGTAGCGCAAGCCTGCATCCACCGCCCATTGGGGAGAGGCTTGCAATGACATCTGCAGGTACGGGTCCAGGTTATAGACGCGGTTGATTTCATTGCGCCGCAAGTTTCCCCGCTCACCCAATGTCGGTGCGTCAGGGCTTCCCGTATAGTTTTCGTATCCCTTTCTCTGCTCGACCATACTGTCGTACGACAGGCCAGTGATGAGTGTCAGTGGTCGACCGGCCACTGACAGCCGAGACGTCCAGCGCAGATCTGCGCCACTATAGCTGCGCGCGAGATCTATCATCCCGCCGGCACTGCCGGGCGGTTGCTGCGCAGCTACCGGAATCGCCTGATACTGTACGGTACTGCGCTGGCCGTAGTACAGCATGGCGCGCAGCGAATGGTTCGCGTCGATATCTCGCTCATAGACCAATCCACCTTGGGTTTGCTGGACTGTCTTGCGCGTATTGAACGTCTTGGCCTGTATGGCTGCGGTCCGGGGATTTGATTCGAACTGTGAACGGGTCAGCCCCAGCGGATCCTGTGCAGTCAGGTCTACGCCGTTGGCGACGATTGTCAACCGGCTCGCATCATCAAGTTGCACCCCAAGCTTTACGTTGCCGAGGTTCTTGCGTGCAGCACTGTGGTCCCGGTATCCCCCGGTGGTGAAATGGCTGGCGCTCACGTTATAGTCGATCAGGCCCAGAGTGCTTTCAGTGGCGCCGGAGGCGCGCAATCCATAACGTCTGGTTTCATAGCTGCCGGCCGATATATCGGCAACCCATTGCGGCGGCCTTGAACCTTCTTCGGTAAACACCTGTACTACGCCGCCGGAGGAGTTTCCATACAGCGCCGAGAATGGGCCGCGCAGCACCTCCACGCGGTCTGCTGATGCAATATCGATGTTGGAAGTCTGTCCCTGGCCGTCCGGCATGGTCCCGGGAATTCCGTCTACGTAAAGGCGTACCCCACGCACGCCAAAGCTGGAGCGGGCACCGAAGCCGCGAATCGACAACTGCAGGTCTTGCGCATAATTCTGGCGATTCTGTAGCTGCAGCCCTGGCACGCTGACAAGTCCTTCGGACAGATTGATACCCGGCTGGCGCGCGCGAAGCTGGCGTCCGTCAATCACATCGACAGACGCCGGTGTATCAGCTATTGATGTTCCCAATCGAGTCGCTTGCACTACGACGGGTGCAAGTGTTGTGGCGGACATCTCCTGGGCCGCAGTCATGCTCGGAAATAGAAGAAGCAAGGCCAAAACTCCCATACGTGAGGTCACGCAGAAAGGCTTGGCAAAGCGCACGGTATCGTCTCAACGCGGTGCGAGTGCGTCGGTGCCGCGCGCCGTGACACGCCAGATGGTATTGCCCACGTCATCCGCGATGAGCAAAGCGCCTTCAGCGTCTTCGGCCAGGCCCACCGGTGCGCCCTTCAAGGTCTTTTGATCAGCCGACGCAAAGCCGGTGACGATTGGTTCCGGTACTCCCTCAGGCTTGCCATCCTTGAAGTGCACAAAGACAACGTCGTACCCGCTCAATGGGGTACGATTCCAGCTTCCATGCTGGCCTATGAAGGCCCCACCGTGGTATTTCTCCGGCAGATTGCGGCCCTGATAGAACCACAGTCCCAGCGGTGCCACGTGCGAGCCCAGGGCGTAGTCCGGGCGGATGGCTCTGGCCACGAGATCCGGACGCTGCGGCTGCACGCGCTGGTCCACATGCTGTCCGTAGTAGCTGTACGGCCAGCCATAGAACCCGCTTTCCTGGACGGAGGTGAGGTAGTCGGGTACCAGGTCCGCGCCGATTTCGTCACGCTCATTAACGATTGCCCAGAGCTTACCGGTCGTTGGCTCCCAGCCTAGTCCCGTGGGGTTGCGGATGCCAGACGCATAGATGCGGCTAGCCGCCGATTGCACATCGACTTCGAGTACATTTGCACGTCGGTATTCGATATCCAGGCCGTTTTCGGCTACGTTGCTGTTAGAACCGACTCCGACGTAGAGCTTCTTGCCATCGGGGCTGGCCAGCAGTGCCTTCGTCCAGTGATGGTTAACGGTGCTGGGCAGGTCCGTAAACTCCACGCCGGGGTCGGACATACGCGTCTCGCCTGGCGTGTAATAATATTTCATGATGTTGTCGGTATTCGCGACATACAGCGTATCGCCGATTAATTGCACACCGAATGGGGAATGCAGGTTCTCGATGAAGACGTACTTTTCCCATTCGCCGCTCTGGCCAGTCGCCTTGCGCAGCAACGTGATGCGGTTGCCGCCCTTGCCACCCTTACCGGAGCGATCCTTGACGATGCTCGCGATCATCTGCTTGGGCGAGGTAACGGGCACGGTGCCTGGGCTGTTGGCTTCGACCACCAGCACATCGCCATTGGGCAAGGTCAGAAGTTGCCGGGGGTGCATCATGCCAGAGGCGATCTTTTCGATCGCCAACCCATCCGCGACGGTCGGCTTTTCACCTTCCGCCCACCCCATTCTATCCGGAGTCTGGATGGGCGGAATGAAGAACTTCTGCGCCTTGGGCAGTGGAGGATTCGCGCCCGATTGCTGCGCAGGCTCATAGGTTGCCTTTTCGCAGCCAGCCAGCGCCATCATCAGTGCCATCGTATATACCTGGGCTATGTATGTTTTATTCATGGCGGCCTCCCGGTGTTGTGGCTTGTTGCAGCGCGCTGACGATGATGCCGATGGCAATCAGAGCCACCGTCACCGCGGAAAGCCAGACCCCTTCGGGCATGACGCCATAAGCATCCCGGCTGTGGACAAAGGCGTTCACGATAGCTGCGATGATGGCGACAAGATTGAGCCAGAAGTCCAGCTTCTCGATACGAGAACTCCGCCTGGCGGGCATCCAGACGTGAACCAGGTTGATCAGGCGGGGAATGATTGCAAAGATCAGCCCGATCATATTGAGCCAGGCAGCCGACTTGACCCAAAACACGTTGGCGTTGCAGGCATAGATCGCATCGAAGATCAGCGCCGCGACGAAGAGCCCAAAGGGTATGGGGTTGAGAAGCGCGAACACGGTGTGTGCCAGCCGCGATCGTGTTTGTACGGGATATGTGAGCATGGAAACCTCCGACATGAACTGAGTACGGATAATAATTCTGACGATCTGCATTGCCTTTTGGTACCGCAAGCCGATCGTTCAATATAGACCATGCCGATTCCCAAACGTCATGCTACCAGCCGGCCCATGTGCATTACCCTGGTATCGTTGAACACCGTGTGCTTGTCCGGCTCAGTGATGAGGGTGAGGTTTCGATCCGATATTGCCGCGCTGCTTTTCAACGCTGTCAACGCCGACCGTATATGATTTTCTCCCGGCCAGCGCACTTGGCAAGTCTTTCCGCTAATTATGCAATAATCATTTGTTTGAATTTAGCAGAATATTGCTTTCTCGTTGTCATAAACACCTTCATATTTATTATGAGTATTCTTGGAAGGGTTTGGTATCGCGGGAAATAAAGATAGCCAGTTTACTTCCTGTTTCCATTACTGATACAAAAATCCCAACCCTTATCGCTTGGGTTTTTTTCTGTTTGAAATCCTCAGATGGTGCGTAGTCACAGTTTTCGCGCTGCTGCTCGGTAACTGCGGTGGCATAATGGTGCTAGAGTGGCGACTTTGGATAATGGCCGGACAGCATGTACTCAATGTTCTATTCGCGACGGAACTTCTGGTCGTACTGAGCGGCCCGGCACGCACATAGGACAGGAAACAATGGCACAGAACGACAATAACGGCGGCAACCTCGGCTTCGAGGCAGAGCTGTTCAAGGCCGCCGACAAGCTTCGCGGCAACATGGAGCCTTCCGACTACAAGCACGTCGCGCTCGGTCTCATCTTCCTGAAATACATCTCCGACGCCTTCGAAGCTCGCCATGCGCAACTGCTGGCCGAGGATGCCGCTGCCGCCGAAGACAACGACGAATACCTAGCCGACAACATCTTCTGGGTGCCCAAGGAAGCGCGATGGTCGCATCTGCAAGCCAACGCCAAGCAAAGCAGTATCGGCACACTGATCGATGACGCCATGCGCGCCATCGAAAAGGACAACGAATCGCTGAAAGGCGTGCTGCCCAAAGACTACGCCCGCCCCGCGCTCAACAAGGTGATGCTGGGCGAGTTGATCGACCTGATCTCCGGCATCACGCTGAACGAGGGTAACGACAAATCAAAAGACGTACTGGGTCGCGTCTATGAATACTTCCTTGGCCAATTTGCAGGTGCGGAAGGCAAGCGCGGTGGAGAGTTCTACACCCCACGTTCTGTGGTACGCACGCTGGTGGAAATGCTGGAGCCCTACAACGGGCGCGTGTATGACCCATGTTGTGGCAGTGGTGGCATGTTTGTGCAGAGCGAACGGTTCGTCACCGAACACGGCGGGCGCACTGGCGATATCGCCATCTTCGGCCAGGAGAGCAACTACACCACCTGGCGCCTGGCCAAAATGAACCTGGCCGTACGCGGCATCGACAGCGACATCCGCTGGAACAACGAAGGCAGCTTCCACAAGGACGAATTGCGCGACCTCAAGGCCGACTTCGTCCTCGCCAACCCACCGTTCAATATTTCAGACTGGGGCGGTGAGCGCTTGCGTGAAGACGTGCGCTGGCAGTTTGGCGCTCCGCCCGTGGGCAACGCAAACTACGCGTGGTTGCAGCACATCTTCCATCACCTTGCACCGCATGGTGTCGCGGGCGTGGTGCTAGCTAATGGTTCGATGAGCTCGCAGCAAAGCGGCGAAGGCGAGATCCGAAAGGCCATGCTTGAAGCCGCTGAAGGCGCAGGCGTGGTGGACTGCATGGTCGCTATGCCCGGCCAACTGTTCTATTCCACGCAGATTCCGGCTTGTCTATGGATTTTGGCGAAGGGTCGTAGCAATGGCTTGGTAAAGAAGGCCAAGCTGCGCGACCGTCGCGGTGAAGTGCTGTTTATTGATGCCCGCAAGATGGGCGTACTGGTGGATCGCACGCGGCGTGAACTGACCGACGAAGAAATTTCCCGCATCGCGGCCACATACCATGCGTGGCGTGGTGAAACCGACGCGGGTGAGTATTCGGACATTCCCGGCTTCTGCAAATCTGCCACCCTCGAAGAAATCCGCAAGCATGACTATGTATTGACACCGGGTCGCTACGTCGGCGCGGAAGCACAGGAGGAGGAGGACGAAGCTTTTGCCGACAAGATACAGCGCCTGACCGCACAGTTGTGCGAGCAGACGGGGCGTGGTGCTGAACTGGATTCGCTCATCCGTAAGAAGTTGGAGAAGTTGGGCTATGGCCAAGCTGTCTGACGTAGCCGCCATCAACCCGACCCGCAAGGTCAAAAAAGGCGAATTCGTGCCATTTATCGAAATGGCCGCATTGCCTTTGAATGGGCGAGATATTTCGGCTTCAGATGTTGCAATTAGGATTGCAAAGGCATCAGGCGCACATTTTCAGAACGGCGATACGCTGCTTGCACGAATCACGCCGTGCCTCGAAAACGGCAAGACAGCACAGGTCAATGTGCTCGCAGATGGAGCCGTCGGGGAAGGTTCAACCGAGTTCATCGTGCTTTGTGGCCACGATTCGGCGGACAACGACTTCGTTTACTACTTGTGTAGGGAACCGGAGTTCCGCAAGTTCGCCATCTCTCGGATGGAAGGCACATCAGGACGTCAGCGCGTTTCGTGGCAATCCATTGCAGGGTATCTCATCGAACTGCCGTCGCCTGACATTCGGCGTGATGCTGCAGGTTTTCTGGCAACCCTCGACGACCGCATCGCCAATCTGCGTCAGATCAACACCACGCTGGAAGCCATCGCCGCCACGCTGTTCAAGTCTCTCTTTGTGTACTTTGACGGTGTGCCACCCGAGGACATGCAGGAATCGGAACTGGGCTTGATTCCGAAGGGGTGGCGAATCGGGATATTGGGCGACTTGTGCGAACTCAACGCCGCGAAGTGGACGGACAAGAAACATCCACCGACCGTGCGCTACATAGACCTCAGCAGCGTTTCGGCCAACCGCATTGAAACGGTGAATGAGTTTGCGTTCGACTCAGCGCCCAGCCGCGCACGGATGCAACTGCGCGAAGGCGACACCATCGTCGGAACGGTGCGTCCCGGCAATCGTGCATTCGCCTACATCCATGCACCAAGCCCGAACCTCACTGGCAGCACTGGTTTTGCCGTACTGTCGCCTAAGCAGCCTCACTACGCCAGCTTCATCTACTTGGCCGCCACGCGCGACGAAGCGATTCAGCGCCTCGCCAACCTCGCCGATGGCGCGGCGTATCCCGCCGTGCGCTCCAATGTCGTCGCCGAAATGCCGTGTGCCATCGCGCCCGATGAAGTCATCGCCGAGTTTTCCATCGTCACGAAGCCGATGCTCGAACGCATCGAGCAAAACAACCAGCAAGCCGCTACTCTCGCCAATCTGCGTGACGCACTGCTGCCACGCCTTCTGTCCGGCCAATTGAGGGTGAACCAATGAGTCTGGATTGGTGCCCCGGTATCCGCGAAGCCTGCTGGCATTGGCGCGACGCGCCGATGTTGCAGCAGACCTTTGAGGCGCTGGAGCGCACCCTGGAGCAGGACAACGATGCGTGCATCGACTGCGCGAAATCCATCGTCGAAGTGTTCTGCCGCATCATTGTCGATGAACTGGATTCGCCCGCTCAGCCCGTCAAGCCGACAGATGCGGCCCCGAGTTTTAGCGCATGGGTCAGCGCTGCAGTGCGCGTGCTCAAGCTTGGCGAGAACCAGAACAACAAGTTCCTCAAGCTGGTGTCGCAGCACCACAAACTGACGACGGCCCTGAGTGATCTTCGGAATGAATCGGGGCCAGTCAGCCACGGTCGGGACGGATTCCTCGCCAAGCTGTCTGTCCATCATCGGCGCTCAGCGGTCTTGTCGGCAGACGCGCTGGTGATGTTTCTGCACCAAGCCTATCTGGAGGTGCAACGCGATCCAGTCAGTTCGCGTGAGCCATGGGAACGATTCGAGGCGTTCAATCAACTGATCGACGCGAACGTAGGACTGGAGTTGGTGACGGATGATGACGGCAACCCGGAACTTCGGGTTCTGCTGCCCGGCGGCGAGTATCTTTCCCTCAATGTTCCCGTCAGTCGCCTGCTCTATCAGCTTGACCGGGATGCCTACATCGAAGCCCTGAACGCTGCGCGTGGCGTTCCCGCGGCCATCGTGGAACAAAACGAAGAACAAGGGGAAGCCTGATGGCCTTTCTGTCCGAAGCCGCCGTCGAACAAGCCCTGCTCGATCAGTTGCGCAGGCTGGGCTACACCATTGCCTCGGACGACACCATCGGCCCGGACGGCAGCGCGCCGGAACGCGACAGCCATGATGTCGTCATCCTACAAAAGCGGCTGGAGGATGCCGCGCTGCGGCTCAATCCGCAGCTTCCGCCGGAAGCCCGGGCGGATGCCATCCGCAAGCTCACCCAATCCGTCTTTCCCGCTCTGCTGGAAGAAAACCGTCGCATTCACGCGCTGCTGACCGAAGGTGCAGATGTTGAATACTACGGCGACGATGGCGTGCTGACGGCGGGCAAGGTTCAGCTTCTGGACTTCGATGCGCCTGAACGCAACGACTGGCTGGCGGTGCAGCAGTTCGTCGTCATCAACGGTCAGGTCAACCGCAGGCCGGACGTCGTGCTGTTCGTCAACGGCCTACCGCTGGCGGTGATTGAACTGAAAGCGCCGGGCAGCGCGGGCGCGCATCTGGCCGGCGCGTTCAATCAGTTGCAGACTTACAAGCAGCAGATTCCAGCACTGTTTCACACCAATACGCTGCTGGTTACGAGCGACGGTATCGCAGCGCGGGTGGGTTCGCTGTCCGCCGATCTGGAACGTTTCATGCCGTGGCGCACGACGGATGGTAAGGCTATTTTGGAAAAAGGCTTGCCGGAGCTTCCGACGCTGATCGAGGGTTTGTTCGAGAAGCAGCGGTTCCTCGATCTGCTGCGCCACTTCACTGTGTTCGGCGAAACCGGCAGCGGCCTGGCGAAGATCGTGGCGGGCTATCACCAGTACCACGCAGTCAACCGCGCCATCGAGTCCACGATTCGTGCAGCCGATTCGCAGCAGGGCGTGGCCGAAGAACCGGCATCCTACGGGCTGCCCAGCGTAGCGACACAACACAAAGGTGACCGCCGTGCAGGCGTGATATGGCACACGCAAGGTTCCGGTAAAAGCCTGCTTATGGCTTTTTACGCCGGGCGGCTGGTGAGGCACCCGGCGATGGAGAACCCGACGCTTGTCGTGCTGACCGACCGCAACGACCTAGACGACCAGTTGTTCGCCACCTTCTCGATGTGCCGCGACCTGATTCGCCAGACGCCGATCCAAGCCGAAAACCGCGAGCATTTGCAGCAACTGCTGGCTCGGGCTTCGGGCGGCGTGATCTTCACCACCTTGCAGAAGTTCGGAGAAGTGAATGAGCCGTTGACAACGCGCCGTAACGTGGTCGTCATCGCCGACGAAGCACACCGTTCGCAATACGGCTTTCGTGCCAAAGTGGATGCCAAGACCGGCGAAGTCTCCTATGGATTCGCCAAGTACATGCGCGATGCGCTGCCCAATGCCTCCTTCATCGGCTTCACGGGCACGCCCATCGAGGCCACCGACGTCAACACCCCGGTGGTGTTCGGCAATTACATCGACATCTATGACATCAGCCGCGCGGTGGAGGACGGCGCGACGGTACCGATCTACTACGAATCGCGGCTGGCGCGCATTGAACTGGATGAGGACGAGAAGCCCAAGCTCGATGCTGAGGTGGAAGCGCTGACTGAGGACGAGGCGGTCCCCGAACAGGAAAAGCTGAAGGCGAAATGGGCGACCGTCGAACAACTGGTTGGCAGCGAAAAGCGCATCGCGCTGATAGCGAAGGACTTAGTGGCGCACTTCGAGGACAGGCTGGCCGCGCTGGATGGCAAGGCGATGGCGGTGTGCATGAGCCGCCGCATCTGCGTGGCGCTGTATGACGAGATCGTCAAGCTACGTCCAGACTGGCATAGCAGCGATGACAACGCCGGTTCTATCAAAATCGTGATGACCGGCGCGGCCAGCGACCCACCCGCATGGCAGCAACACATCGGCAATAAGGCACGGCGTGACCTGCTCGCCAAGCGCGCCCGTTACCCCAAAGACCCTCTCAAGCTGGTTATCGTGCGCGACATGTGGCTGACCGGCTTCGACGCCCCGTGCATGCACACGATGTACGTGGACAAGCCGATGCAAGGTCACGGGCTCATGCAAGCCATCGCCCGCGTCAATCGCGTGTTCCGCGACAAGCCTGCGGGTCTGATCGTGGACTACATCGGCATTGCTCAGAGTTTGAAGTCGGCACTGGCGCAGTATTCGGCGCGCGACCAGGCAACCACGGGCGTCGATGAAGCGCAGGCTGTGGCCGTGCTGCTGGAAAAGTACGAAGTGGTGCGCGACATGTACCACGGCTTCGATTACGCAACGGCTCTAAACGGCATACCCCAGCAACGTCTGACGATGATGGCCGGAGCCATCGAGTGGATTCTGGATAAGCAACAGCAATGGGCGGCGGCGGAGACCACCGAGGAAGGCAAGAAGAACGCTCAGCGGCGTTATCAGGACTCGGTACTGGCCTTGTCGAAGGCGTATTCGCTGGCATCAGCCTCCGACGAAGCTCGCGGCATCCGCGAGGAAGTCGGCTTCTTCCAAGCTATCCGCGCCGCACTGGTCAAGTCGAGCACGGGCTCCGGCGTGACCTCACAGGAGCGCGACTTCGCTATCCAGCAGATCGTCAGCCGTGCAGTGGTCAGCACCGAGATCGTGGACATCCTGAAAGCGGCAGGCATCCAGTCACCGGACATTTCCATCCTGTCCGACGAGTTTCTTGCCGAAGTGCAGCAGATGCAGAAGAAGAACCTTGCGCTTGAGGCCCTGCGCAAGCTCATCAACGATGGCATCCGTTCGCGTAGCAAGGCCAACATTGTCGAAACGCGGACCTTCTCGGAACGGCTGGAGCAGGCCGTTGCGCGCTACCACGCTAACGCCATCACCACCGCCGAGGTGTTGCAGCAGCTCATCCAGTTGGCGAAAGACATTCGAGCGGCGCGACAGCGCGGAGAGGAGTCTGGGCTCAGCGACGAAGAAATCGCCTTTTATGACGCGCTGGCTGAAAATGAGTCGGCAGTACAAGTAATTGGCGATGACAATCTCAAAGTAATCGCCCATGAATTGCTGGTCAGCCTGAAAAGCAATGTCTCGGTTGACTGGGCACATCGCGATTCGGCGCGCGCCCGGATGCGCGTGTTGGTCAAGCGTATCTTGCGCAAGTATGGCTATCCGCCTGATTTGCAGGATGCGGCAGTGCAGACGGTGTTGCAGCAGGCCGAGGCGCTCTCGGCTGGGTGGAGCGCTGGGCAATTTGATCGGGTGGGAGCAGATGCCTAATCACTATTCCACCCTTGCTCGCGAGATGGATTGAATGGAAACGGATCGCGCTTCTTGGCGGCAGGCATTGGCCCAAACCGACGCCATCGCCAGGCAGATGCGGGAGCTTTCGCTAGGCAACTCCGCTTCGGCCCAGCTCGCCAAAGCAATGAAGTTGCTGCAGTCCCCGGCAATGACATTCGCACAGCAGCATCAAGACTTGCTGAATGCAAACTCTTCGGTCATGCAGTCCATCAAGGCTTGGCAAGAGGCCGAACGCATCCAGAACGAACAAATGCGACGGATGCTCGATCCTTTGGACGGCATCCGCAAGAGCCTGCTGGTGGACGACACAACCCAGAAACTGATCAAGGAGTTGACAGCAGTCAGTTCAATTCCAAACCAGATCAAGCAACTTGCTGATCAAGTGACAGGAATCGGGTCTGTAGCCAAGATGCTGGCCCAGCAAGCCGAAGAATCAAGGAAGCAGCACAGGCGACTGCTCGATAGCGTGGCTGCTGGCAGCAGTATCCAGAGTTATCTCAAGGAATTTGAGGCTATTAACAAGCAGTGGGTGGTGCCCAACGAAGTGCTGGGCATCGTCAGCTCATTCAAGAAAATTCAGGAACAGCTTGGCAGAGTTGCTTTGCCCACCATCGATTGGGGATCTGCTGGAGCGCTAGCGAGAGTCTTGGGGTCAGAAGGCATCAAAGAACAACTGGCGCTGCTTGGTATTGAGCCTGACGGCATGATGTATCTTCCCGCTGAAATACCAGAAAAGGGCCTCCTCAGTCGCAAGCAGTCTGATGTCGTGGCCTTAGTAAGCTTGCTGCTGGCAATCTTGTTTTTCATCTATCAGGAGAATTCGAGCCAAAAAGACAAAGCCAAAACCGAAGCTTTCCAGGCGCAGACGGCAGCCGCATTGTAGGTACAGGCCCAGCAAATTCAACACCTGACAGTCCTCATTGGTCAGGCACTGGCGCAAGCCGCCCAAGAGCCTGAAGTGCGTTTTGTTGTGCGTGAGCGCCCGGCAAAGGTGCGGTCGATGCCCAAGCATGGGGCACCCGTGGAGGGGAAACTACTGCCCAATGAGGTAGTGCGCGCCATCGACCGCAAGGGCCGTTGGGTTGAGGTCGAGTATTACCACTGGCTGCATGAGGAGTATCGCACGGGCTGGGTATTGAAGCATTACTTGGAGCGTGTTCCTTCGAGTTATTTCAAGAGTGACAGCGTGCAGAGAGATAATTGATGGTTGCCACCAATCAAGCTCGATGAAACTAATACCGACAGTATTGCAGCGGAACTGACTGCATTCGCCTTTTGATTACTGCTGTCCCAACCACCGGAGATATAGTTTCTGGATATAGCCACACAAGCATTTTTATAGTTACTGCCTTTTCCAGTTCAAGTTTAGAAATTACAGCAACGGCAATCATGATTCGAAGCAGGCTACCTGTTACAATTTGCCGGTCATTGGGGAGTAGCCGCTCTTCGTTTTGAAGAGGCTTACGTCAACATACTTGGCCGGCAGGTCATGGCGTAAGCGGTTCCGAGCCTGGCAAGACCTTTGACTACGACGTCTCCGATTTGGCCGGGGAGGCGTCGTGGTCAATCGTCTGTAAACCGGCCGGAGAATATTGATGGAATCCTTCCTCGTTTCGACCGGAGTCGTTGCCCTCGCCGAGATCGGCGACAAGACCCAGCTCCTCGCCTTCATTCTCGCTGCTCGCTTCAAAAGACCGATTCCCATCATCCTGGGTATTCTGGTTGCAACTCTCATCAATCATGGTCTCGCTGGCATCCTCGGTGCCTGGATCACGGCGACTGTCAGCCCCGAAATCCTGCGCTGGATTCTGGGCCTTTCGTTCATCGGCATGGCAATCTGGACGATGATTCCGGATGAGATCGAACAAGAAGAAACTTTGATCGCCAGGAAATTCGGTGTCTTTGGTGCTACGCTGATCACTTTTTTTCTTGCAGAAACAAGTGACAAGACTCAGATTGCGACAATTACAATGGCGGCTCACTACGGGGCTCCACTCATGGTCGTGATGGGTACAACGCTCGGCATGCTGATTGCCGATATCCCGGCCGTTTTTGCGGGTGACAGGCTGGCAGCCAGAATCCCGATGAAACTCGTTCACTCGATTGCTGCCGCGGTCTTTGCCTTACTGGGTGTTGCGACATTGCTCGGTGCCGGATCAAAGCTCGGGTTCTGAATCGAATCCGATTTTCTTTTTAATCCAACATGACAACAGAAAACAATCAACGGACAAAAATCCCGGCCGGCATTTGGGTGCTCGGCTGTGTAAGTATGTTGATGGACATTTCCTCCGAGATGATCCACAGCTTGCTGCCGTTGTTCATGGTAGGCACTTTGGGTGCAAGCGCCTTTGTCGTTGGTCTGATCGAAGGTCTGGCTGAATCAACGGCGCTGATCGTCAAGGTTTTTTCGGGTGTGTTGAGTGACTGGCTCGGTAAGCGTAAAGGTCTGGCCGTGTTCGGCTATGCTTTGGGTGCGTTGACCAAACCGCTTTTTGCCATTGCGCCGGGTATTGGTGTTGTGCTGACAGCACGTTTGCTGGATCGCATCGGTAAGGGTGTGCGCGGTGCGCCGCGTGATGCACTGGTGGCCGATATCGCACCGCCTGAAATACGGGGCGCAGCATTTGGTCTCAGACAATCGCTGGATACAGTGGGGGCTTTTCTTGGGCCACTGCTGGCCGTTGGCCTGATGCTGTTATGGGCAGATGATTTTCGGGCAGTATTCTGGGTGGCTGTTATTCCAGGATTGCTCGCGGTTGCACTGCTGCTGTTTGGCGTGCATGAGCCTGATCGCCATGTTGGCGAAAAACGTATCAACCCGATTCGCCCGGAAAATATCAAGCGATTGAGTGGCGTGTATTGGTGGGTGGTCGGCGTGGGGGCCGTTTTTACACTGGCCCGATTCAGTGAGGCATTTCTGGTACTGCGGGCTCAGCAGAGTGGAATTGCCGTGGCGCTGGTGCCATTGGTGATGGTGGTGATGAATGTCGTGTACTCAGCATCGGCCTATCCTTTCGGCAAGTTATCCGATCGGATGAACCACAAGTTGCTGCTGGCGTGGGGTCTGGTAGTACTGATTGCTGCTGATCTGATTCTGGCATTGGATGATCACTGGATAACGGTCCTCGCTGGCGTTGCATTGTGGGGCGTGCATATGGGTATGACGCAAGGTTTGCTGGCGACAATGGTGGCCGATGCGGCCCCTGCTGATCTTCGGGGTACCGCTTTCGGATTCTTCAATCTGGTGAGTGGTATTGCCATGCTGATCGCCAGTGCAGTAGCCGGTCTGCTGTGGGATCAGCTTGGAGCATCGTTCACCTTCTACGCGGGTGCTGTGTTCTCTGGCATTGCGTTGCTTGGTCTGCTCAAAAAGTTCTGATCAGGGCAACTTACTTATCCCGCAAACGGGTTCGTAAACGGGAAATGGCCTGGGTGTGTAACTGGCAGACACGTGATTCACTGACTCCCAGCACTTTACCGATTTCACGCAGATTCATTTCCTGCTCGTAATACATCCCCATGACCAGTTTTTCCTTAGCGGGCAGTTTCTCGATTGCGGCAACCAGAAGTTCCCGCAGATTCTTCTCCAGAAGCTGATCCAGTGGTCCATTGCTTTGATCTCCGCGCAGACGGTCAAGAAAATGATCTTCTTCGTCTTCCTGAAAATCCTCATAATAAATCAGTTGCCCACCACCTGCTTCCTGCAGCATTTCCTGGTACTCGACCAGCGGCAGATTCATTTCATTGGCGATTTCCTGTTCACTGGGCGGGTAGCCAAGGCGCTGTTCCAGCGCACGCATAGCGGTTTCTATCTGGCGCATTTTTCTGCGCAAGCTGCGCGGTAGCCAGTCTGCTTCTCTCAATTCATCCAGAATCGAGCCACGAATACGCTGAGCAGCGTAGCTCTCAAACTGACGGCCATAAGAACCTTCATAACGGTTGATGGCATCCAGCAAGCCGATCATTCCCGCCTGAATCAGATCATCGACCTGAACACTGGCCGGCAGTCTGGCCATCATGTGATGGGCAATCCGTTTGACCAGAGGGGTAAATTCGGTAATGAACTGGTCTTTGTCAACGATTCCTGTTTCGGTATACATAGGCTCTCTCACACCGTAAAATCCGCTGTATCAAGATGACTGGTACGAATCAGTCTGCGCATGAAATTCTCCACTCTGTCGTTATCCATCCAGGGTCCTGCACACCGCATCAGTTTTTCAGCCAGTTGCCGATAACCTGCGGCCGATTCGGATGTCGGGAAAATTTCTACTACCGGCTGGCAAAGCCGGGTCGAACGATGCAGTTTTTCATCGAATGGAATGTATCCTGTCCACTCCAGCTTGACTGCCAGATGTTTTTGAGCAACACCGGCGATATTCTCGAAAATATCGCGCGCCCTGTTTTCTGATTCCACCTTGTTGACCAGCACCAGAAAATCCCGCCGGGCATATTCCTGGCTGATGAGTTTGATCAGGGCGTACGCATCCGTAATGGCCTTGTCGGAACCGGAGAGTACGATCAATACCTGCTGAGAAGCCAGACTCAGCGGGACGACCCGGCTGGTTCGCCCGATCGCGGTATCGATCAGCACGACATCCACCGTCTGGGACAGGTCGCTGAAGCATTGGATGAGCCGTTCCTGATCAGCAGATGAAAGTTTCGCCAGCGAATGGATTCCGCGCATCGCCGTCAGCACCAGTATATCTTCCGGCCCCTGTGTCATCACCTGTTCAAGCGTTTTGTCCTGGTTGATGACGTGCAGTAGATCGTAACGCGCGCTGAGGCCGAGATTGGCATTGACATCCTTGTGGCGCGGATTTTCATCCAGAATCAGTACGCGTTTACCCGTTTTTGCCAGGGAGACAGCCAGATTGATGACCGAACTGGTTTTGCCTACACCCGTTCGCCCGCCTACCACGGCAAATATACGTACTCCGGTATTGGGCTCCAGTGCGGTCAGCTCACGCAAGCCGGCTGCTTGGTCTTTTTTATTACTGATCATGGACTTGCCTCGAGGTGTGTTTGCTGTCTGGCGACTGCCTGATCGGCGTAATTGCCCGCCATGATCATTGCAAATTCCGGATCCTGCAGCGAAAAAGGTGAATTTTCCGCCGAGGGTTTGAAAATACGATGCAACAGGTAGCGTGAATTGGCTTCGTGCAGATCTTCCGGCACTTTCTGGCCGTTGGTCACATAATGCAGTACCAGTTTGCGCCGGATTACGGCGTCCAGCGCAACGCCCAGACTGGCTGCTTCATCCACTTTGGTAATGATGCAGCCATGAATACCGTATTGCTGGTAGGCGGAAATGACTTCTTCCAGCGTATCTCCGCTGCTGGTTGCATTGAGTAGCAGCAGGTGTTTTATTTCTGTTCCGCACTGGCTCAGCATGATGATCTGCTCGGCGAGCATCTGATCCCGCTGACTCATCCCGACAGTATCGATCAGAACCATGTGTTTGCCGCGCAATTCTTGCAGCATCAACTGCAGATCGTCGATATCCTTGATGCTGCGTACCGATATGCCCAGCAGCTTGCCGTAAATGCGCAACTGCTCATGTCCTCCGATACGGTAGCTGTCGGTTGTCAGCAGCGCCACTTTGTCGGCACCATGCCGGATGACAGCACGTGCGGCCAGTTTTGCCGTCGTCGTGGTTTTACCGACCCCGGTTGGTCCGATCAGTGCATAAATCCCGCCTTGCTCGATGATTTCGTCACCGGCTGTGGTGCGTAAATTGAGTGTGAGCAAAGCGATGGTTTTTTTCAGGCTTTGTTCGAAATCGCGGTCAGTCGGCAATTTATCCAGCAAATGGCGCGACAGTAACGGACTGAAACCTGCACTCAGTAAAGTGCGCAACACCTTCATCCCACCGGGATCGCGTTGTGAAAAATTGCTCCATCCTATGGTTGTCAGTTGTTCTTCCAGCATCTGCCGCATGGCATGGAGTTCCTGGAGGATATTCGCACTTTGAATATCTGCTATCGCGGGCGTGAGTTCCGGCTGCTTCTGAACGGATGGCGCCTGCTTTTTCTCGGCAGCGGGTTTTTGCTGGGGTGCAGAAGTCGTTTTGGTAGCGGTTGCAGTTGCTTCGGGAGGGGTATCACTGGTAAGGCTGGAAATATCCTTGCCTGCCAGTGCCATGATTTCGATTCCGCCCGGTACCTGCTTGTTCGACAGAATGACTGCATCCGCTCCCAATTCATCCTTGACCTTGCGTAACACCTCATGGGAGGTGGCAGCCAAAAATTTTCTTACTTTCATTTTTTGTTACCTCCAATGATCGATATGAATTTGATTTTTCTGGTATCCGGAATTTCGGAATGGGCCAGAACCCTTAACTGAGGCAATGATCGACGCAGGAAGCGGGACAGCAGCAGGCGAATCGGATCCGGTACTACCAGCACGACTGGTAATCCGATCTGTTCCAGTCGCTTGACTGCATTACCAGCTTCACGTGCCAGTGTATCGGCCAGGCTGGGCTCGATCCCTCCATCCGCCACCGGATCAGATTGAACCACCTGCAGCAGAATGGTTTCCAGCTCAGGATGCAGGCTCATGACCTGCATTTCTGTGCCGGATGGGAAACACTGCTCCACGATGGCACGTCCCAGTGCGATTCGAACCAGGGCGAGCAGCTCGCTGATATCCTGAGTACGCCCCGCATGTTCGGTCAGGGTGTCGATGATGGTGCGCATGTCACGGATATTTACGCCCTCTTCCAGTAGATGCTGCAAGATCTTCTGTACAGTGGCCAGAGGCAGCAGCTTGGGAATCAGATCTTCCGCCAGTTTGGGCGAGCTGCGTCCCAGATGATCGAGCAATTTCTGTAATTCTTCTCGCCCGAGCAGCTCGGATGCATGCATGCGCATCAGATGATTCAGGTGAGTAGTGACGACCGTGCTAGCATCGACTACGGTATAGCCGCTGGTTTGCGCCAGCTCTCGCTGTTCTGTCTCGATCCAGACTGCCGGCAGTCCGAAAGCCGGATCTTCGGTACTGTTGCCTGGTAATGCCATGGTGACCTGACCGGGGTTGATTGCCAGATGCATGCCGTTATAGGACTCCCCCTGGCCGATGACCGAGCCTTTCATGGTGATGCGGTAGCCATTGGGGCGTAATTCCAGGTTATCCCGGATATGGACTACCGGCGGAAGAAAGCCGATTTCCTGGGCAAATTTCTTACGTATGCCGTTGATGCGCTTGAGCAAATCTCCCTGGCGCTGTTTATCGACCAGTGGAATCAGACGATAACCCACTTCCAGCCCGAGTGTATCGACCTGAACCACATCCTCCCAACTGGCATCCTGCACTTCGCTGGAAACGACCTCGGGTTCTTCCGATTTTGCAGCCGGTGAAGCGGGACGATGGGTGACGTAATAGGCAAGTGTGCCGATCATTCCGGCCAGCAGCAGAAAAACGAAATGAGGCATGCCCGGAACCAGCCCCAATGAGCCGAGGATACCTGCCGTCAGCCACAGTACTTGTGGTTTGTTCAGTAACTGATTCACGAATTGCTGACTGAGATCTTCATCGGTGCTGACCCGGCTGACTACCAGACCGGCAGCCGTAGAAATGATCAGCGCAGGGATCTGGGCCACCAATCCGTCACCAATCGTCAACAGCGTGTAGTTTTTGGCGGCATCACCGAAACTCAGATCATGCTGCAGCACACCCACGGCCAGACCGCCGATGATGGTGATCAGCATGATCAGAATGCCTGCAATCGCATCGCCGCGCACAAACTTGCTGGCGCCATCCATCGAACCGTAGAAATCGGCTTCCTGCGCAACCCGTTCGCGTCGCTTGCGTGCCTCGTCTTCCCGGATCAGGCCGGCATTGAGATCGGCATCGATCGCCATCTGTTTTCCCGGGATGGCATCCAGTGTGAAGCGGGCGCTGACTTCAGCGATACGCCCGGCACCTTTGGTGATGACAACGAAATTGATCACCACCAGAATGATGAATACCACCAGCCCCACCGTATAGTTACCGCCTACCAGAAAATGACCGAATGCCTCGATGACTTTACCGGCAGCATCCGGGCCGGTATGACCATGCATCAGCACAACCCGGGTCGAAGCCACGTTCAGCGAAAGCCGCAACAGGGTCGTGATCAGCAGAACGGTGGGAAAGACAGCAAATTCGAGTGCATCGCGCGAGTAGAGGCTCACCAGCAGCACGATCACCGCCAGCGCGATATTGAAAGTAAACAGCACATCCAGCACGAAGGGCGGTAGTGGCAGAACCATCATCGCCAGGATCATGATGATCAGCATCGGCCCTGCAAGACTTTGCAGTTGACCACCCCGCACCAGCGTAGATAAAGACAGAATATTATTCATTCAACATCCGGATTCTGATAACTGTGTATGGGTCAGATAAATCACTGTCAGGCATGATCCATTTCTTCCGGTATCGCTATTTCCGATGACAGCTGCGGAGCAATACCACCCGTCGTCTCATACCGTTTCAACTGAAAAATGTAGGCCAGCACATGTGCCACTGCGGTATAGAGTGTTTCGGGAATCTCGGTATCCAGTTCCACATGGTGATACAGCGCCCGCGCCAGCGGCGGCACTTCGAGCACCGGAATATGGTGCTCATCTGCCAGCTCACGGATTCGGGCCGCGATCAGTTGTGTCCCTTTTGCCACTACTTTCGGTGCGCGCATCGAGTGATCCTGATATTTCAAAGCGACGGCGTAGTGCGTTGGGTTGGTGACCACGACATCGGCTTTGGGGACTTCCGCCATCATGCGCCGGCGTGCCATTTCGCGCTGCATGCTGCGAATGCGTGCTTTGACTTGCGGATCACCCTCATCTTCCTTGGATTCCTTGCGCAGATCTTCCCGGGACATGCGCAACTGGCGCGCGTGATTCCAGATCTGAAAAGGTACATCGATCAAGACGATCAGCAGCATGGCACCGACGATCAGCATAAAAGTCAGACCGATCAGTTTGCTCATGCTGATCAGGCTGGTATCCAGCGACATACCGATCAGATCGAGTACATCCTGTTTGTGGCTCCAGATAATCCCGGCAGCAACACCACCAATGATCACTGCCTTGGCGATTGCCTTGACCAGCTCGATCAGACCACGCGATGAAAATATTCTTTTGAGTCCACTTACCGGGTTGAGGCGTTTGAAATCCGGAAACAGTGCCTTGGAGCTGAAAAGCCACCCGCTGAGCAGCATGGGAGCAAGCAGTGCTATGATCATCAGCCATCCCAGCAGAGGTGCAATGGCCAGTAGCCCGTCGAGTGCAAGCTGAAACAGCCTGGGCAGCAACAGCGCCGGATTGAAGGCAACTTCCTGTTCTATTCGCAGGCCGCTTTCCAGTACGGCAGACAATTTCTGAATAATGATCGAACCGATCACTGATAAGCTGCCTGAAGCCGCAATCAGCAGAGTGAATGTGGTCAATTCCTGTGAGCGCGCTACCTGCCCTTCTTCTCTGGCCTTCTCCAGACGTCTGGGCGAGGCCGGTTCAGTACGTTCAAGATCGTTATCGTCTGCCATGGCGGATTCCTCTCGATGAACCGGAATTATCCGCACTCACCCGAAAAGTGATGTGGCAAACAAACGAGGATTTAGGCTGTTAATTAACGGTAGAGTGCAGTGTCGGCCAGCGTGCGGCCATATGGGACGTAACCAGAGGTTCCTTAAGGAACTCCCGGGAAGATGATAGACTTTTCATTGCTCTGAGATCTGAAAAGAGTGGGATAAACCACTCTTTTTTATAAAAACCGCATTTATAAAACCGCAAATACTTGTGTTCTTGCGATCATTATAAATTTTCCTGCAATGTGACTCGTGGAAGATTCAACCTAAATAATTCGTTAGGACGCGGGATGACGGCGAGATGGTTTGCGAATGGATTTGCGCACTTGTGCCAAGTCAATAGCGAGCTATTGGCGCGAAGCAAGGGCGCCAGGACACCGTAAACCGTCCGGCGGGGTCCGTGTAGGCGCGAAGTGCCGGCTAATGGATTATTTAGGTTCAATCAGAGATTTCTTAATTTCCATAGTTTTTACACATTCGCTGCAATTTATTTACAAACTGACAGATTATAGTTGTCGTCAAGAGCAACGAGTTTCCGCTCTTCTTTAAAAACCAATACGGTCTGCCTGAAAAATCAACTTTTAGAATCCCTTACAAAACCGTATGTCTACAGAAAACAAGAACCAGGTTATTTCCGAGATTGATTATTCTTCCTCAAACAAAACCCACAAGCATTCGCTGCGCAACACGCTTCTCATTATTGTTACATTGGCAGTTATCACTTTTATGGCCTACCGTTTGACAGATCGTAACGCCGGCGGTACACATATCCGCCCCGCTGCAGTTGTGGGTACTGCATCCGCTATTCATACCGATATGCCCGTACGGGTAATGGCACTTGGTACAGTACAGCCTCTGGTTACAGCAACGGTTCGTCCGCAGCTTTCGGGTGTATTGTTCAAGCTGATGTTCCAGGAAGGCCAAATGGTACGGGTGGGGCAGATGCTTGCCCAGATAGATCCGCGTCCCTATCGGCTGGCGCTGGCTCAGGCCAAAGCCGATCTGGCACGTGATGAAGCTCAGCTTGCAGTCGCCAGGCTCGATCTCAAACGTTATGAAACATTGCTGAGTCAGGATTCTATCGCCAGTCAGCAGGTCGATACCCAGCGCGCGCTGGTTCGTCAGTTAACTGGAACCGTAGCAGCTGACCGGGCAGCGATCGGTACAGCTGAGCTCAATCTGGAATATACCGCGATCAAATCTCCCATTGATGGCCGAGTCGGTATCCGCCAGGTGGATATCGGCAATTATCTGACGCCATCCGATACCAATGGCATTGTCGTCATTACTCAGCTCGATCCAATCGATGTCAGTTTTTTTCTGCCACAAACCCAGCTTTCCATCATTGGTCACCAGGCTGATAGTGGTGCCGGTCTACTGGTACAGGCGCTGGGTCAGAATGACAACAGGATATTGGCTGAGGGGCATTTTCTGGCTTTCGATAATCAGGTCGATACAACAACGGGTACTGTGCGCGCCAAAGCACGTTTTGATAACCACGACAATACGCTCTTCCCGGGCCAGTTTGTCAATATTTCTCTGCTTGTCACCACACTGCATGATGCTGTCACTGTTCCCATCAGCGCTGTTCGGCACGGGGTGCCGGGAGATTTCGTCTTTGTCGTCCAGCCAGACAATACGGTCAGATTGACACCGGTAACGATTGGCCCCAGCGCTGACGGTCAGACCGCTATTACATCCGGTCTGACAGCTGGGGTAATCGTTGTGACCGATGGAGCAGACGGGCTTGAAGATGGTTCACCCGTTCGCCTGACGGAAAACAGGAATCCGGATGACGGTAAATCGCATCAGGACGGTCGTTATCAATCTGAATCCCCAGATCAGCATTCATGAATAGCAATACAGAAAAAACAATTGCTTCACTTCCCGGTGGGCCGTCACGTCTTTTTATCTTTCGTCCGGTTGCGACCAGCCTGCTGATGATCACGCTACTACTGGGCGGCCTCATCGCTTACCGTTTTCTTCCCTTGTCTTCCTTGCCGGAAGTCGATTTCCCGACAATCCAGGTCACCACCCTCTATCCAGGGGCCAGTCCGGATGTGATGGCGCTAACCGTCACCTCCCCGCTGGAAAGGCAGTTCGGACAAATGCCCGGCCTTGTGCGTATGACTTCCACCTCTTCTTCCGGCGCATCGGTCATTACCCTGCAATTTCGTCTCGATCTTGCGCTCGATATAGCCGAACAGGAAGTGCAGGCAGCGATCAATGTAGCGAGTACACTGCTTCCGGCCGCACTTCCCACGCCGCCCGTTTATGCCAAGGTCAATCCCGCGGATGCGCCGATCCTGAGCCTTGGCATTACCTCGGATACCCGGCCACCGGGTGAAGTGCAGGGAATCATCGAGCGACAGTTTTCCAACAAGATCTCGCAAATATCCGGCGTTGGTCTGGTTTCCATGATGTCCGGACAAAGGCCGGCCATACGCATCCAGGCCAATATTGCCGCGCTGGCCGCACGAGGTTTGTCACTTGAGCGCTTGCGGACTGTAATCAATAATGCCAACGTGAATGCCGCCAAAGGCAACATCAATGGCGACAGCAGAAACTGGACGATTGATGTCAACGATCAGCTGATAGATGCTGACAGCTATCGCAACCTCGTCATTGGTTTTGCCAACGGTGCGCCCATCCGGTTAAGCGATGTCGCCAACGTAATCGAAGCAACTGAGAATGTTCGCCTGGCCGCCTGGATGAATGACACCCCCGCCGTCATTCTCGATGTACAACGGCAACCCGGTGCCAATGTCATCAGTACGGTGGATACGATCAAGACCGTTGTACGTGATCTCGAAGCACAGTTGCCCGCTGATGTCCATGTCACATTGCTGACCGATCGTACTGCCGGCATCCGTGCCTCAGTGGAAGATGTCCAGTTTGAACTGATTCTCGCTGTTTTTCTGGTCACGCTCGTTATTTTCCTGTTTCTGGGGTCTGCACGTGCAACAGTCATTGCCAGTGTCGCCGTACCACTTTCCCTGATTGGCGCCTTTACTACGATGTATTTTCTCGATTTCTCCGTCAATAATCTGACGCTGATGGCGCTCACGATTGCTTCCGGTTTCGTGGTGGATGATGCCATTGTTGTGCTGGAGAATATCGCGCGCCATATCGAAAACGGGATGCGACCATTTGAGGCCGCGTTAAAGGGAGCCGGCGAAATCGGTTTTACCATCATTTCGCTGACCATCAGCCTGGTAGCTGTGTTGATCCCGTTGCTTTTCATGGAAGATGTCGTCGGTCGCCTGTTTCGTGAATTTGCCATCACACTGGCAGTAACCATCCTGCTGTCAGCAGTGATTGCACTGACACTGGTGCCTATGCTGTCTGCCCGCTGGCTGCATTCACACGAGGAAGAACGCGGACACTATATCGTGGAGTTGACACATCGGTGGTTCGATTGGCTATCAAAGCATTACATCACAGCGCTCGATCGGGTCATGGCGCACCGTACGCTGACGTTACTGGTGTTTGCCGCCACGCTGATCATTACCATATTGTTGTACCTGTTCGTTCCTAAAAACCTGTTCCCGGAACAGGATACAGGGCAAATCGCCGTCACCACTTCTGCCAGACAGGATATTGGTTTCCAGCGCATGGCGGAACTGCAACAACAGGTGGCTCGCGCGTTATTAACCGAACCCGCCGTCGCCAGCCTCAGTTCCTCGATTGGTGTGGATGGACAAAATCCCGCGCTTTCCCAGGGGCGCATGCTCGTCAATCTCAAACCACATGGGGAGCGTGCCAGCCTGCCATCGGTACTGCTTAATCTTGAACGGGCAACCGCCAATATCGCTGGCGTGCAGGTCCATTTCCGCCCCGTACAGGATTTGACCATCGACACCTCTACCGGGATCAATGCCTATCGGTTTTCCCTGCAGGGCGCGGATGAAAATCAGGTAACACAGTGGGGAGAAAAACTGGTGACAGCGCTCAACAAAGATCCGCTCGTGCGTAATATTACTTCCAGCCTGTTTTCAGGCGGTCGTTCCGTCACTGTTGATATCAATCGTGATACTGCCAGCCGCTTGGGTCTCAGTGTGCTTACCATCGATAACGCACTGTATGATGCGTTCGGACAGCGAATCATTTCCACCATCTATACCCAGTCGAGTCAGAATCGTGTCATATTGGAAGCAATGTCCGGATTCATTACCGATCCGCAAGCGCTGGGCAGGCTGCAGATTCCACTGCCTGACGGAACCAATATCCCTTTGTCCACACTCGCAACGATTCGCACCGGCGCAGTACCACTGGTCATCTCACGGGAAGACCAGTTTCCGGCAGCGACCATTGGTTTTGATCCGGCACCGGGTGTTTCACTGGAAGACGCAGTAAAGGCCATCGAGCGAACGGAACAAGCGATCGGCATACCCATCAGTCTGACTACCCGCTTCTCCGGAGCGGCCCGTGCATTCAAATCCTCGCTCGGTAATACATTGTGGCTGATTCTGGCGGCTATCGGTGTTGTCTATATCGTGCTGGGTGTCCTCTATGAAAGTTTTATTCACCCGATTACGATTTTGTCCACCCTGCCGCCGGCAGGAATCGGCGCGCTACTGGGTTTGTGGCTGACGGGATCGGGACTGGGTGTTATCGGCATCATTGGTATCGTACTGCTGATCGGAATTGTGAAAAAAAACGCAATCATGATGATCGATTTTGCACTCGATGCCATGCGCTACGAACAGGCCGACAGCCATCATGCCATCCGCCAGGCCGCATTGCTGCGTTTTCGTCCGATCATGATGACCACCTTTGCCGCCCTGTTTGCCGCATTGCCACTGATCTTCGGCGGTGGTACCGGGCATGAGCTACGCCAGCCATTGGGTATTGCAATTGGGGGAGGACTGCTGCTGAGCCAGATACTGACCTTATTCACTACCCCGGTTATTTTTCTCGTACTGGAAAACTGGAAAGAACGCAGACAACAGTCGAATCGCGTACCCATCCAGGATGATGCCTCGTGAATATCTCCGCGCCTTTTATTCGCCGCCCGGTAGGTACCATTCTGCTCACGATCGGTTTGATGCTGGCCGGAATCAGTACATTTTTCAAGCTGCCGGTGGCAGCGCTACCACAGGTTGATTTTCCAACGATCATGGTAGAGGCCAATCTTCCCGGTGCCAGCCCATCTACCATGGCATCGAGTGTGGCCTCTCCCCTGGAACGTCGTCTTGGTCTTATCGCCGGGGTAAGTGAAATGACTTCCAATTCCACTACCGGTTCGACCCGAATCACACTGCAGTTCGATCTGTCTCGCGATATTGACGGTGCTGCGCGCGATGTTCAGGCAGCAATCAATGCTTCGCGCGCTGATCTGCCCGCCACACTCAAAACCAACCCCAATTACCGTAAATTCAACCCGGCTGAATCACCGATCCTGATTCTGGTTCTTAGCTCCCCAACGCGCAACCCATCCGAAATCTATGATCAGGTTTCAACCATCGTTCAGCAAAGATTGCTGCAGGTACAGGGGGTGGGTAATGTCGAACTGGGTGGCGCTGCCTTACCCTCGGTGCGGGTGGAAGTCAATCCACTGGCGCTTTCCCGTTATGGTATTGCGCTGGAAGATGTGCGTACTGCCCTTCAGTCAGAAAGCGCCAATCGTCCGCGTGGAACGATAGATTCCGGTAATCAGAGCTGGCAGATTTATTTGAATAAACCCGGATTACAGGCTGCCGACTATCGCGATATCGTTATCGCCTGGCGCAATGGCGCCGCGGTACGTTTGTCCGATGTAGCTGAGGTTATCGATGGCCCGGAAGATATCTACACCATGGGTTTGTATAACGGCAGCAAGGCGATACCCGTTCTGATCAGACGTCAACCAGGTGCCAACATTGTTCAGGTGGTGGATGCACTCAAAGCTCAGATTCCCGCCCTGCGCGCCACTATGCCTCCCGATATCCATCTGGATATTGTCTCGGATCGCACCCTTACCATCCGCTCATCGCTGCATGAAGTGGAAATAACATTACTGATTGCCACGCTCCTCGTGATACTGGTAGTCAGCCTGTTCCTGAGAAGCTGGCGCGCCACGCTGATTCCGGCAGCAGCTGTGATCACTTCACTGCTTGGCACCTTTGCGGTGATGTACCTTGCCGGTTTCTCACTTGATAACCTGTCATTAATGGCACTCACGATCGCCACCGGTTTTGTCGTGGATGATGCGATCGTGGTAGTAGAAAACATCAGTCGTCATATCGAAAAGGGCGTGGCACCCTTCCAGGCTGCCCTGGTAGGCGCACGTGAAGTCGGTTTCACCGTCCTTTCCATTTCACTTAGCCTGATTGCTGTATTTGTTCCACTCATTTTTATGGGAGGACTGGTGGGACGGTTATTCAGGGAATTCTCGCTCACCATGACCGTGGCAGTCGTCATCAGCCTGATCATTTCGCTTACTACCACACCCATGTTGGCTGCACGCTGCCTTGGCAAAGAGGCCGATCAGGGAAAAATCATGCGCCTGGCACAACGCGGCTTCGATCGGATGCAAGCCTGGTATGAGCGTGTTCTCGACTGGGCGCTCGCACACCGCAAGACAGTGCTGATGCTGCTGGCAGGCGCAGTAGTACTCAACGTTTATCTCATTATCATCGCACCCAAGGGGTTTTTTCCGGGGCAGGATACGGGCGGTATTATGGGAGGCGTACGTGTTGATCAAAGTATCTCTTTCGATAAACTTCAGGATAAACTGACCCGGGTCGCCAATATTGTCAAAGATGATCCGGCGGTGTCGGCTGTCATTGCCGTCTCGGGAGGAGGACGCCCGGGTGGCGGTTTTCTTTATGTAACACTCAAGCCCAGATCGCAGCGCCCACCAGCACCAATCGTTATTGCCCGTCTTCGCCCCAAACTGAGGCAGGTCGAGGGTATTAGTGTTTTCCTCAACCCGACCCAGGATTTACGGGTTGGGGGACGTCAGACTACCAGCACCTATCAGTATGTCCTGAAGGCAGGTGATTCCGAGATCCTAAGCACCTCCGGGCAGAAACTGGTGGATGCACTGAAACAGCATAGCGATACGCTGGTTGATGTCGATATTGACCAACTGGATGCAGGCACTAATGTTTTCGTGGAAGTAAACCGGGATACCGCCACACGCCTGGGGATTTCGATGCAATCCGTTGATGCGGCTTTATACAATGCCTTTGGACAGCGCCAGGTTGCCAGCATCTATTCGGGCCTTAACCAGTACTATATCGTCATGGAAGTTCCGAGCCAGTTCAGCAACTCCCCGGAAGCGCTTGACAATATCTACCTGCCGGTAACAGCAACCGGTGAAGGGGCAACCTTCGCCAGTACAGGCGGCACGGCCAGTGGTGGCTCGGCTACTGCCCTCGGCAACGCAGTCAGTACAACGGCTAAAACCATGATTCCGCTTTCTGCTTTTGCCCGCTGGTCGACCGGTTCGGCCAGTATATCCGTCAGCCATTCCGATGGCGAACCTTCAGCCACGCTTTCTTTTAATCTTCCTCCCGGAAGATCACTGGGATTAGCAGCCAGTAAGATCGAAGAAGTCCGGGCCAGCCTGGCCCTGTCCACCACCGTACATGGAGAATTCAGCGGAACCGCCAGGGTTTTTGAGGAAACGACGGCCAGTATGCCGCTCCTGATTCTGGCCGCATTAGTGACGATTTATATCGTGCTGGGCATATTGTACGAAAGCCTGATCCATCCGCTCACTACCCTCTCCACGCTACCTTCAGCCGGGGTTGGCGCCATGATTGCGCTGATGGTAACGGGTGGACAATTCGACATCATTGCCCTCATCGGGATTATTCTGCTGATCGGAATTGTAAAAAAGAATGCAATCCTGATTATCGACTTTGCACTGGAGGCAGAACGCAGCGGGCTGAGCCCACTGGCTGCTGTGCGAGAAGCTTCTCTGCTGCGATTCCGCCCGATTCTGATGACTACGCTGGCAGCAGCGCTGGGTGCATTGCCACTCGCTCTTGGTTTTGGCGATGGTTCAGAACTGCGCCGACCATTGGGTATCGCCATTTTTGGCGGACTTGTTGCCAGTCAGATTCTGACATTGCTGACTACCCCTGTCGTCTATCTGGCACTTGATCGCTTTCGTCGGCGCGGGACGTACGAGCGACACCTCACCCGACACAGTGATACGTCCGCACCTTTTTAAATGATGAGTATCCTCATGAAACCCGTTCTATTGCTATTTGTTCTGTTTCTGGCCGGTTGTAACCTGGCACCGAAATATCATACACCCGCCATTACCCTTCCGATGAACTATAAGGAAGCACCCGGGTGGGCGGCGGCAGAACCGTCCGATGCAGTCGCGCGCGGGGAATGGTGGTTACTTTTCAATGATCCCATCCTCAATGAGCTGGAATCCAAAGTAATCGTCACGAATCAGAATGTTGCCTCCTTTCGTGCTGCTTATCAGGCCGCACGCGCGCTCGTCATCACGCAACGGGCTGCACTTTTCCCCCTGATCAGCCTGACTGGCAGCCGCTCCCGCTCCATTCCTTTTACCGGCCAATCCGACAGCTCATTCGTTTCAGGCGCGGGTGGTGCACTCTCCGCTTCATCCAATTATATGTTTGGCATTGGCGCAAGCTGGGAACCGGATCTCTGGGGAAAACTGAGCAATGCCGTATCGCAGGCAGAAGCGGGTGAAGCAGCCAGTGAAGGGGATCTGATCAACGCTGCCCTGTCTGCACAGGGAGAACTGGCCGCCAATTATATTCAGCTGCGCGGAATCGATGCTCAGCGAGTATTGCTTGACCGGATTATTGAGGACTATCAACGCGCACTGGTTATCGCTTCCAATAAATATGAGGTCGGGACGGTAGCACGTTCAGACGTCTTTCAGGCACAAACCTCACTGAGCAACGCACTTGCTTTACGACAGGATCTTGATCGCCAGCGCGCAGTGCTGGAACATGCGATCGCTGTATTGACTGGAGAAAATCCCTCAACCTTTACTTTGGCCCCTGAAACCTGGCAGCCAGTTGTACCGGATGTACCGGTAACACTACCGGCAACACTTCTGCAACGCCGCCCTGACATCGCTGCCGCCGAGCGCCGAGTAGCTGCCGCCAATGCCAGTATAGGCATTCAACGTGCAGCCTATTTCCCGCAAATCACACTCACGGCAGGCGTGAGAACAACCACCAGCGTAATGAATCAGCTTTTCAAGGCTTCCACCAGCCTTTGGTCTTTTGGTTTAAGTGGTGTTGAAACCTTATTGGATTTTGGTGCACGCCGGGGGCAAGTGCTTCAGGCAAAAGCGCTTTTTGATCAAGCCGTTGCCCTTTACCGACAGACCGTACTCAGCGCTTTCCAACAGGTTGAGGATAATCTGGCTGCAACACGCGTGCTTGCTGATGTCACACACAGCCAGACTGAAGCAGCGAATGCTGCTGCCCATGCCCAGACCATCATCAACAACCAGTACCTGAGCGGAATGGTTGATTATTCGCAGGTAATTATTGCGCAGACCACGGCATTAAACGCTCAGCAAGCGCAAATCCAGGCGGTAATCAATCAACAGGCAGCGGCCGTTGCGCTGATTCAAGCCATAGGGGGGCACTGGTCACCTATATTGGATATTGATAAGAAACCGCTACATAACAACCTGGGCGACCTGTTTTAGCAGTAAGAACTTCCGGCCAGGCTCAGAGGATTCATTCATTGAGATTTGCCAGTGTATCCTGAAATTAATAGATCCTGAGCCTGGAAATTTTTACACCCGGCGCATTAACAAAATCAGTCTTGCAAATCGGGTACCTTACCCTATAAAATAAGAATAGTTCTCATTTTTATTTTGTGTCCGCATATGTGCCTGACCAATGACGAGGAGAGCGCTGTGCCGGCCACGGATCTTGCAGTGCAAAGGGCTCATGTTTTATATACCGATCATCACGGCTGGCTATATAACTGGTTACGCCACAAACTGGGCAATGCCTGCGATGCGGCAGATATTGCGCAAGATACCTTCATGCGTATACTTACCCGACAGCAACCTGTGCATCTGAATGAGCCGCGTGCTTATCTCTCTACTATTGCGCATGGTCTGGTCATCGATCACTGGCGCCGGCGTGAGCTGGAGCGGGCCTGGCTGGAAACGCTGGCGGCATTTCCGGAGCCAGAAGCGCCTGCACCCGAGACGCGGCTGATTTTTTTGGAGGCATTGATCGAGATCGACAGATTGCTCGATTCGCTCAAGCCCCGGGCACGTACCGCCTTCCTGCTGGCCCAGCTCGACGGGTTGACCTGCCCGCAAATTGCCGAGCGCCTGGGGGTATCGCTATCTACAGTGGAACGCTACATCACCAAAGCGTTGCGCAGTTGCTACACGCTGCGTTTCGAGCCATGACCGACGGGGTTTCTCCACAGGAAGATATTGCGCAAGCAACAGAAGCATCGCATCAAAGCTCTGATCGACTTCCTGAATCCGTTATCGATGCTGCCATCTCCTGGGCAGTCCGGCTCGACTACAATACACCTACCACTGCACAGCAGCAGGCATTTGAGTACTGGCTGCAGGCTAATCCTTTGCATCGTCTTGCCTGGCAGCGCATCCACTCTTTGAAAGGTTTTCACGCTGATCTGGGCGAACTATCTCCCAAGCTGGCGCATGACACATTACAAACTGCACAACGTCATCGTGAACATAGCGGTCTGAGCCGCCGCAACGTTATCAAGCTGCTGTCACTGGCCGGCGTCGCTCTGAGCACGGGTTGGCTCGCACGTGAAAATACGCCGTGGCAGCGTCTGCTGGCCGATGCCAGCACGGCTACCGGTGAGCAGAAAACACTGCAACTGGATGATGGCAGCGTCATCGTACTCAACACCGACAGTGCCGTCAGTACTGACCTGGCCGGGCTACGTCGTCTCATCGTGCTGTGGCGCGGGGAAATTCTCATCACGACCGGGGCCGATACCGATACTGCAACGAAACGTCCATTCTGGGTGCATACGCCCTTCGGCCGGATACAGGCGCTGGGTACACGTTTCGTGGTTCGCCTGGAAGCAGATCGCGCTCGTATCAGTGTGCAGGAAGGCGCCGTGGAACTGCATCCGGTGAATGGTGGTTTTCCTGTCGTCGTGCAGTCCGGTGAGAGTCGCTGGCTGGCTGAGGAAGATACCTTGCCGGCGGATCTGCAAGGCTTTGAAGCGGACAGCTGGCAAAAAGGTGTCATCGCCGGCAGGAACATTCGTCTGCAGGACTTACTGAGCGAGCTGTCGCGTTACCGGCCCGGTTACATCACCTGCGACCCAGATGTAGCCGATCTGCGTCTGTCCGGCCTTTTTCATGTGAAGGAAACCGACCGGACATTGCAATTCCTCACGCAGATCCAGCCGATAAGTATTACCTACCGTACCCGATTCTGGGTTTCAGTAGGGCCGCGGGATTCTCATTAACAGGAAGAAAAACAGGAAACGAAACACGGGAAAAGAAGCTAAGGACCGCTGAGTCATTTCGTCATCACGAGGAACGCAGTGACGTGGTGATCCAGAACTTATTGATTTAATCTGCGTTTCCCTAAGAAAAAATTTTCAGAAAAAATGAAGGGTTTTTGATCCTTGTTCGGCTTAACAGGTAGGAAGACCATTAATAACTTATCTTGCCGAGACTGAAAATGACCCTGAGCCGTTTACCTTTCCCTGGTGTGGAACACTGGGACCCGTTCATCCAACTGTTTTCCTGTTTAAAGTACAAGTTGCTGACTATTGCGCTGCGGGGCGTACTGTTGAGCTTGTTTGTCGGCACAACAGAACCGCTGTTACACGCTGCTGCGGTCGAGATGGCTGCGGCACCGCCTCCTGCTGCCGACGAGATCCATACCTTTAACGTGCCAGCCGGCCCGCTAGATGCAGCGCTGGATCATTTCGCGCATACCGCCGGCGTCAATCTTTACTATGATGCTGCGCTGCTTGATGGCCGGCAATCCAAAGGATTATCCGGTAACTATAGTATTGGTGTGGCATTGAGCTTGCTGCTGGCCGGCAGCGGTGTCGAAGCTGCTCCCCAGCCAGGTGGCGGCTATTCACTGCGCAAAGTATCTACTGTCGGGAATTCATCCAGCGAGGCGGTGGTACTGCCGTTGATGACGGTGAGTGCTACGGTTGCTTCGGTAGGTAGCAGCGCTGATCAAGGTTATCGCAGCGATCATGTGCCGGCGCTGGGGCCGTGGGAAGGTCGCGCGCTGAAGGACACGCCCTATTCAGTTAGTTTCATCCCGAAGCAGCTGATTGAAACCGTCATTGCGGGAGACATGGATCAGATCTATAAGATGAATCCGATCGTCCAAAATTCAGCTCCTTCAACCGTTTATGGAACGCCCTATGCTGCTATCCGGGGTTTTCACTCGCAAAGCGGCGTCATGGACGGCCTCAGGCTGTCTTCTACCTCAACCGGTATTGCGATGGAGGAGCTAGAGCGAGTCGAAATCATGAACGGCTTGTCGGGCTTCATGTACGGCGTTGGTAATCCGGGGGGCGTGACAAATTATATTCTCAAACGACCGACCTACGAACGGACTATCGCACTTAGGGCAGGTAACTACGGTAACAAACAGTGGTTCGGCCATATCGATCTCGGCAACAGGATCGATAGCGACGGCATGTTCGCCTACCGTCTGAATATATCGCACCAAAATGGCGAGACATCAAAGAAAGATCAGAACGTTCAGAGAACACTAGTTAGTGGCGCATTGGACTGGAACATCAATCCCAACTTTCTAGTTCAGGTTGAGGCAGCACATACCTACTATCGGGTCGATGGCATCGATTCACGTTTCTACGCTTATTCGGATAGCTCTTTTGGCGCGCTCGACTATTGGATCGCACCTCTTAAAAATAACAAAACCTATACGCCATCCTGGACCTTCCTGGAGACAAAGACCAACCGCATTGGCACGAATATGAAGTTTGCCATCAACGATATCTTCAGCTTCCGAGGCGCCTATCTATACAAGCGAGATGTCCAGGAATCAATCAATCTTTATCCTGCATTTTTCGCCGATTCCGGCTTCGCGAACGGCTGGCCGTCGCGAAGTGCGCCCTCCTATAACATCGCCCAGGGTGCCTATGCCTATCTTGACAGCGTGTTCAGTACCGTCGGTATCGGGCATAAGCTGACAGTGGGTGTTTCCGGTGACACGCTGCGTGTCAGGAGGCACGTCACAAACATCATCAGCGCCACGAATTCCCCTTCCTATACTGATCCATACGACCTCATGACTTGGGCCATGCCGTCGGCGTTTAACGATCAGGATTGGGGCAGAACCCATAAGTCAAGCGATTCCAGGAACTACAACATTATTGTTGGTGACGATATCCAGTTCACAGATAGCTTGAGTGCATTGATCGGTTTTAATCGCAGCCAGATTGTGACGAAGAACTACGACAGTGCCGGTGAAGTTACGGCCAGCTATGACAAAGCGGTTATCACACCAACAGTATCTTTACTTTTCAAGCCGATCGAAACAGTGACAACCTATGCGAGCTATATAGAAGGGCTGGAAAAGGGATCAATTATTCCAAATGATCCGCTGTTGTACAACGAGCCTGGAAAGATTCTGAAACCATTCATATCAAAGCAATATGAAGTGGGTACGAAATATGCTCCTACGGATAACTTTCTGATCACCGGTGCCCTCTATCGGATCGAAAAGGCAAATTCCTATGAGGAAATCGGATCCGATGGGAAACGCACCATCAATCAGGATGGTCTCGAAATCCACCAGGGTATCGAACTGACTGCCACCGGACAGGTTACGAAAAACCTGACCTTGATCGTCGGCGGCACGTTGATGGATCTGAGCACAGAAAAGATCACGAATGCCGCGTTCCAGGGCAAGAAACCAACAGGCGTTGCCAGCACGCTGGCCAAGATCTATGCTCAATATGCGCTGCCTGGTGTGTCTGGCCTGTCATTGAGCGGGGGCGCGTTCTATTCGGGCAGTATGTACAAGGATGCGGCCAATTTACAGAAAATTGACGGATACGTCGTTTTCGATATTGGTTTGCACTATCGGACCAGAATCGCGCGGCACCCTGTGAGTTTCAATCTTAATGTCGCCAATTTGACTGACAAGAGCTATTGGGCAACATCCTATTCTCTCGGTATTCCCCGCAATATCGCGTTCTCGGTGCGGACTGAGTTATGAAGTCATTGGAAATGAAGTGGCGAGACGATCAAGAAGTAATACTTCCAGCAGTCAATGGTACAGCTACACGCCTGAATCAGATTGCTGCTGGGCAGCTGCTTTTTATCGTCTGTTTGTAGTGGGGTAGCGTAAATGATTGGAAGGTGATAATCAGCCTAAAAATTTTTGCGATGGACTTATTGTTACCCCATACAAGCAGCTATCTGTAATTTCATTACCCATCCTCAAAATCAGCCGGCTGTCTGGAACATCAGGCCGGCATGTTCCCGCATTTTATGGAAGCGGATGCCCGGCCAGTTTTCTTCGGCTACGCTGATTTCGGCGGAAAATGAAGCCAGAAAAGTAGGCGCATTCACCGCATCGTAGGCGATACGGTGGGCATTGGCATCGATGAAACGCTGCAGTTCCTGAGGCGTTTCAGCAGTCACCCATCGTGCCAATTGATATTTGGCCGGAGCAATGCGTGCCTCGACACCGTATTCATGTTTGAGACGGTGGGTGACGACTTCAAATTGCAATACACCGACCGCGCCCAGCAGCAGCATGCTGCCGATGTGTGGGCGAAATACCTGGATGGCACCTTCCTCACCTAACTGCGCCAACCCCAGTTTGAGCTGCTTGCTGCGTAACGGATCAGCGATTTCGACCGTTTGAAAAATCTCCGGTGCAAAAAAGGGCAGTCCGGTAAATTGCAGATGATCTCCTTCGGTCAGGGTATCGGCCAGTTGTAGTGTTCCGTGGTTGGGGATGCCGATGATATCGCCTGCGTAGGCTGTTTCCAGTAGTTCACGTCGTTGTGAAAGGAAGGAAACGACTGTGCTGGTACGCACATCCTTGCCACTGCGAACTACCTTGAGATTCATTCCACGCCTGAATTCACCAGAACAAATCCGCACGAAAGCAATGCGATCCCGGTGGGCGGGGTTCATGTTGGCCTGAATCTTGAAAACCACGCCGGAAAATTTTTTTTCAGCAGGCTGAATTTCGCGCTGGATGGCTTTGCGTGATCCTGGCGGTGGTGCCAGTTCAACCAGTGTATCGAGCACTTCCTGTACGCCGAAATTATTGATGGCGGAGCCGAAAAATACCGGTGTCTGCTGCCCGGCAAGAAATGCTGTCTGGTCGAATTCCGGTGCTGCACCGGTAATCAATTCGATTTCCTGGCGGGCCTGTTCGAGATTTGCGCCGAAACGTTCTGAAATTGCCGGATCTTCCAGATTGGTGATGATAGCTGTCTCTTCCTGTTCGACACGATCCATGCCGGCGCGAAAGACACGCATCAGTTTGTGGCGCAGATCATATACGCCATGAAAACGCTTGCCCGAACCCACCGGCCAGGTAAACGGAGTTACGTCCATGCCGAGTGTGCGTTCGATTTCGTCGATCAGATCGAGCGGCTCGCGTACTTCCCGATCCAGTTTATTGACGAAGGTAATGATTGGAGTATTGCGGGCGCGACATACCTGCAGCAGGCGCAAGGTTTGTGATTCCACGCCGTTGGCTGCATCGATGACCATGAGCGCGGCATCGACGGCAGTCAGTACCCGGTAAGTATCTTCGGAAAAATCCTGGTGGCCGGGGGTATCCAGCAAATTGATCACGCAATCGCGGTACTCCATTTGCATGACCGAGCTGGCAACGGAAATGCCGCGCTGCTTTTCAATTTCCATCCAGTCGGAAGTGGCATGACGGCTGGCTTTGCGTGCTTTGACACTTCCTGCGATATGAATGGCGCCGGCAAACAGCAGCAGTTTTTCCGTGAGCGTGGTTTTACCGGCATCCGGGTGAGAAATAATGGCAAACGTCCGACGACGCTTCACTTCATGGTCGATCGTCATTGAAGATCCTGAGGCTCCTGAGAAACTGAATGATAAAGATGACAATAAGTAGTATGACTGGCACTGAACCGGCTGACAGCCGGATAAACCTCCCGGCAGATCGGCATGACGTGCGAGCAGCGCGGATGAAAATGACAACCGGGCGGCACATTGGCAGGTGAAGGAGGCTCTCCCTGTAACCGGATGATCTCACGCTGGCTTCCGGGTTCATAGGTCGGTACTGCGGACAACAATGCTTGAGTGTACGGATGTTTTGGATCATCCAGCACTTCTTCGGTACGCCCGCTTTCCACGATCCTCCCCAGATACATCACCGCGACTTCATCCGCCAGATAATCCACGACGGCTATATTATGGGTGATCAGCAAATAGGCAAGTTTGCGCTCCTGTTGCAGTGTTTTCAGCAGATTGAGTATCTGTGCCTGTACCGAAACATCCAGTGCACTGGTCGGTTCGTCGCAGATCAACAGTTGTGGATCAACTGCCAGTGCACGTGCGATAGCAATCCGCTGGCGCTGGCCGCCGGAAAACTCATGCGGGTAGCGCCATTTGGCTTCTGCCGGTAAGCCTACCTGTATCAGCAAGGTATCGACATCGTGCTGATTTTTTTCATTGGTGGCGATTTTATCTGAATTCCGGCCAAGTGCCCGTATTCCTTCTTCGATGATTTCGACGATACGCATGCGCGGATTGAGTGATGAATAAGGATCCTGAAAAATGATCTGGAATGCGGAGCGTTTTTGCAGCAGTTGTTTACGATCCAGATCGCGTAATTCCTTATCCTGCAGACGAACACTGCCCGATGTCACCGGGATGAGCTGCATGATTCCTTTACCTACCGTGGTTTTGCCACAACCGGATTCTCCCACCAGTGCCAGCGTTCTGCCGCCGTCAATTTGCAGTGATACGCCATCGACTGCTTTGACATGGCCTGCTACCCGTTTGAATAATCCTTTATGCACCGGGAAATGTATTTTCAGATCATCCACACGTAAAAGTGGTTTGCTCTGAGTCGAATCAGAGGTATGGCTGCTGAGCGGAAGATTATCCGGTGCGGATCGTGCTGTCCTGGATAGCGATTGAAGCCGGGATTGAGGCGATCGTTCCGTAGAATCATCCGAATAAAGATGGCAGCGGACATGATGCTGTGGTGCGGTTTCCACCCACGGTGGAGTGATCTGGTGACATTTTTCCCATGCCCGGTCACAGCGATCAGCAAACCGGCAGCCGGTAAATACTTTTGAAAGAGCCGGAACATTTCCCGGGATGACAATCAGTCCCTGATCGCGTTTCTTTCTTGTCGGCAGTGCCGCAAACAGCTTGTGTGAATAAGGATGTGCCGGTGACTGGAAAAAGCGTTCCCGATCTGCTGTTTCAATGATTTGGCCTGCGTACATCACAGCAACGCGATGTGCCATTTCTGCCACTACGCCCAGGTCATGGGTGATCAGCAGAACAGCCATGTTTGCCTGTTGCTGCAGATCACGCATGAGATCGAGTACCTGGGCCTGAATCGTTACATCCAGTGCAGTCGTAGGTTCATCTGCGATGAGGAGTTCCGGTTTGCCTGCCAGCGCCATCGCGATCATGACACGTTGTTTCATACCGCCTGAGAACTGGAACGGATACTCTGCCATGCGTCGGGCGGGATCAGGAATGCCTACTTGACGCATCAGTTCCAGAATGCGTGCCTGTAATGCCGCGCCACGTAAACCGGAGTGCTGTAGTAAAACTTCTCCGATCTGTGCACCGGTGGTCATCACCGGGTTCAGGCTGAGCATCGGTTCCTGAAAAATCATGCCGATACGATTGCCGCGTACTTTACGCATGGCGGATTCCGGCAGGGTCAGCAGTTCATCTCCGTTCAACCGGACACTGCCATGTACGATTTCTCCAGCATCGGGCAGCAGGCGCATGATCGAGAGGGCTGTAATGGATTTTCCGCTACCGGATTCCCCCAACAGCGCGAATGTTTCACCCGGATGGATGGCAAGTGACAGCCCGTCCACAGCACGCACCGGTTGCCGGCCGGTATGCAGCAGCACCCGGAGATCCGTTACTTCAAGTAGCGCTGTCATGTACGGGAGGTGTTCCTGTCTGCAGGCAATGTTCCGGTCGATTCTGCCATGACATTTTCTTCAGTCTGATTGTTGAGCAATCTGCTTGGATCACTGGCTAATGTCCGGCTGCGCGGGTCAAATGCGTTCTGTACCGCATCGGAAAAAAGATTGGCGCTCAGTACCAGGGCAAACATGAAGGTGAAGGCTGCAAACAATGTCCACCAGACCATGGGTTCACGTGCCATTTCCAGTCTGGAAGCATTGATCATCGTTCCAAAACTGATGGTTGAGGGATCCACCCCTACGCCCACATAGGAAAGTACCGCCTCGGCCAGCACCAGGCTGCTGAAATCCATGACAGTGGTAATCAGGACGATATGGATGACGTTCGGTAAAATATGGCGGCTAAGAATACGCCAATGGGACACACCGAACGCGTGTGCTGCCTGGATATATTCCATCTCGCGCAGTTTCAGGGTTTCTCCGCGCAGCAGTCTGCACAATCCTGTCCAGCTGGTAATGCCGAGGATAATGCAAAGAAACAGCAGGCGCAAGTCGGCACGCGCGGCAGCGGTATCGAGCATATCAGCATGTGTTTCGATATAGACCTGCATCATCAGCACCGCTGCGGCAATCAGCAATACACTGGGGATGGAGCTGAGCGTGGTGTAAATATACTGGATGACATCATCAATCCAGCCGCGAAAATATCCAGCAGCAATTCCTAACAGCAAGGCAAACGGCAGCATAATCAGCGTCGTTATCGTTCCGATGACAAGGCCGGTTCGAATGCTTTTGAGAGACAGATACAATACATCTTGGCCAACCTTGTCTGTTCCCAACACGTGATAGTGCATCGCCAGCGCCACGATCGCGCCACAAGCAGCCAGAATAATCGCCAGCGTCACCAGGATGGCGCGCCAGGGAATTTCAGTGGCACCGCGCCATATCGCTGTTTGCATGCGAACAAACGAAATCCGGTATTGCCGTGCTTTTACACCACCCAAACCGCTGACCAGCACGATCCAGATCAGCAACCCTGCACTCGCACCAGAAACAGATCGCCATAAGATATCCGCGGCCAGCTCTGTTTCCGGGTGATGCAAATGTGCGCCACCATACACCAGACGGGCAAAGTTCCTGATCTGATTTCCATCAGGCGTTGTGATCGTTTCTTTCGCATAAAGATGGGCCGACAGCGGCGCAGAATAGGTTTTTTCCGTTTGCAAACGCAGCGGCGCGGCCAGCAGATCAAGCAGACTCAATACTTCTGCACTGTATAGCTGTTTTCCATCACTACTACGCACGGATTGTTCCAGAACCGGGCGAAAATGAACCGTATCGAGCAATCCGATCAGAATGAAACACAGCAGGATGGTCAGTGCCGACATTCCACTGGCGCTATGTGTAACCTTGCGCCACGATGCCAGCACATGCACATGTCGTCTGGCAAAAATACCGAAAGTGATACTGGCTGCCAGCAGCAGATAAATCAGCGCATCTGTCCAGAGTATGACGGGATCGAAAGACATCATGGTTAGAGTGAAATTCAAACGATAACAGGCGCTATTGTAGTGCAATAACAACCGGTGACATCAATCAGGTTGGAAGGACGGAGTGATATACCGTGGTTTTCCAGAAACCCGGGTAACAGCAGCGACAGGTTTTCCAATGTTAAAGTCGATGATGGCCTGGCCGTTTACTTGTGAACCTGTCGCCCGATTGAACACGATGTCAGCAGAAATACTGGAACATATTCCGGTGCTAATTAAAGTTTTGTGATCAGAGGCCGTTAGACGAGCATAATATACACGGATGTTCATTTTAGAAGGAATTCGATCGTGAAAATAAATCAGATACCTCCAGGACGCACAGAGACCGTTGCTGGCGGTGCACAAAAAAAAGTGGACAGAGCAAATAGTGCTAAGCCGGGTGCGGTCGGCGAAAGCGATAATGTCCATATCAGTTCACTTTCGATGAGTATCCAGTCGTCGGATGCGAGTAGTGAGACAATAAATACTGCAAAGGTGGCTGAAATCAAGCAGGCAATCAGTGAAGGGCATTTCAAGGTCAATCCGGAAGTGGTTGCAGATCGCCTGCTGGAAACCGTGAAAGAATTGATTCAGAACAAACGATAGAGCCAGAATGAACAGCATACAGACGAACACCCCGGATCAGGATTCACTGGAACATATTCTCCAGCTTGAACTGGATAACATTCGTTTGTTTCTGGAACTTCTCGAGCATGAGCGAGACTTGCTCGCTGCAGGAAATCTGGATGATCTGGCTTTGCTGGTTGCTGACAAGGATCGGCTGATCGATCAGTTCTCAAGGCTGGATATGCGCCGCAACCGTTTTCTGCATGCTGCCGGCTTGCCTGAAGGTACACAGGGTATGAATGCCTGGATGTCTGTCAGTAATGAAACATCAGCAGTTGCTCTCGACTGGGAAGAATTGCTCGGTCTCGCTGATCTGGCAAAACAGCTTAATCAAACCAATGCAATCATTACTTCCAGCTGGCTGCAATATACACGCCGGACATTGAATGCCTTGCACAGTGCTGCGGGGCATCCTCCGCTTTATAACACCAAAGGCCAAACGATCTGACGATCCATTCGTCTCCGCTTGAAAGATGTTTCACGTGAAACATCTTTCAAGCGGAAGCTGTATTCTGATAATGCCATGATCCTGTGATCGCTGTCAGGCAGGGTTTTATGGCATGTCGTGCTTATTCGAAGGGGTATTTGTGCCATTCTGATCAAATTCATATAAAATACTTTCGGTTTTTAGAGCAAATCTTCTTCAACCTGATCGCCTGTGTTTGTCCAGGTAGCGCTGATAAATCAGCAGCCTGATATTTATGTATTTCTCGAAAGATTTTGACATCATCGTCGTGGGTGGCGGGCATGCCGGAACAGAAGCTGCGCTTGCTGCTGCACGTATGGGCCCAAAAACACTGCTTCTGACACAAAATCTGGACACATTGGGGCAGATGTCGTGCAATCCATCGATCGGAGGAATTGGCAAAGGCCACCTGGTCAAAGAAATCGATGCGCTGGGTGGTGCCATGGCTGCAGCAACTGATGAAGCTGGTATTCAGTTCCGAATACTCAATTCAAGCAAAGGTCCGGCCGTGCGCGCAACCCGTGCACAGGCTGATCGTGTGCTGTATCGTCAGGCTATTCGCAGACGATTGGAAGCACAGCCTGATTTGTTACTGTTGCAGTCGACAGTCGATGATCTGCTGCTGAATGGTGACAAGATTACAGGCGTTGTCACACATCTCGGCATAACTTTCTCCGCGCGCGCTGTGGTGTTGACAGTGGGTACATTTCTGGGTGGCGTGGCGCATGTCGGTCATCAGAATTTTCAGGCCGGGCGAGCGGGTGATCCCGCATCGATCAGGCTTGCTCATCGTCTGCGTGAAATGAATCTGTCGGTCGGAAGGCTCAAAACCGGTACACCGCCACGTATTGATGCACGCACCATTGATTTCCGGATATTGCGCGAACAGCCGGGAGATGAGCCGGTACCGGTATTTTCATTCCTGGGTAATATCACGCAGCATCCCCGGCAGATATCATGCTGGATGACTCGCACCAATGAAAGGACGCACGAAATCATTCGAGCAGGGCTGGATCGTTCTCCGCTATATACCGGGAAAATAGAAGGTATCGGACCGCGTTACTGTCCGTCGATCGAAGATAAGGTAGTGCGTTTCTCTGAGAGAGATGCGCATACGATTTTCCTGGAACCGGAAGGATTGGAAACCAGCGAAATTTATCCGAATGGAATTTCGACCAGTCTTCCTTTCGATGTGCAGGTCGAGCTGGTTCGCTCCATCGCAGGGCTGGAAAATGCACATATCACCCGACCGGGTTATGCAATCGAATATGATTATTTCGATCCGCGTGCGCTCAAAAAATCTCTCGAAACCAAAGTGATCGACGGGTTGTTTTTTGCAGGCCAGATCAATGGCACCACCGGTTACGAGGAAGCCGCTGCTCAGGGTTTGCTTGCCGGGCTGAATGCCAGCCTCAAAATAAAGGAACAGGAACCCTGGTGTCCGAGTCGTGACGAGGCTTATATTGGTGTGTTGGTCGATGATCTGGTTACCCGTGGTGTCACGGAGCCTTACCGGATGTTTACCAGCCGGGCAGAATTTCGTTTGCAATTACGGGAAGATAACGCTGATATGCGGTTGACCGAAACCGGTTATTGGTTGGGCCTTGTAAGCGAAGAACGCTGGCAGGCTTTTGCTGGCAAGCGTGAAGCCATAGAAACGGAGAAAACGAGACTGCGTAATACCTGGATTTCTCCTGGCACCTTGAGTAAATTGCAAACACCGGATCAGCCAGCCGACGATCGTTCATATTCGCTGTATGATCTGTTGCGGCGTCCCGAAATTGGTTATGTAGATCTGGTGTCGCTATCCGATAAAGGGCAGTCTGTGATTGACAGCCAGGTTGCTCAGCAGGTGGAAATCGATGTCAAATACGAAGGTTACATAGAACGACAGAGACAGGAAGTCGTCCGCCATGCGCAGCACGAAGCCATGATTTTGCCAAAAGATATGGATTACCGTACTGTACGGGGACTTTCCAACGAAGTGACACAGAAACTTAATCAGCATCAGCCGGAAACGATAGGCCAGGCAGCACGGATTTCCGGCATTACACCAGCAGCCATATCCTTACTGCTGGTACATCTGAAGCGTGGTATGGCGCGGCAGGCAGTCAAACGGGAAGAAATGCATGAATCTGGAAAAACAGTTGCTTGACGGTCTGGAAGCAATTCCGGAATTATCTGCGGACATAGGGCTCTTGAGCAGCCGGTTATTGCGCTACATCGAACTCATCGCGAAATGGAACAGCACCCATAATCTGACTTCGGTCAGGAATCCTGAATCGATGATTACTCGCCACATGCTGGACAGTCTGGTGATTTTGCCGCATGTCAGTGGACCAGCTATCGTCGATGTCGGCAGCGGTGCTGGCTTTCCTGGTATTCCGGTGGCGCTGGCACGTCCCGAATGGCAGGTAACCCTGGTGGAAAGCAATCAGAAAAAAGCCGCTTTTCTGCTGCAAGCCGTGCTCGAACTGGGTTTGCCAAATATCTCGGTCAAACAGGGACGAGTGGAGAAAATAAAGCTGGGAAACAAAGTGGATACCGTCGTTTCACGTGCATTTTCCAGTCTCGAACGTTTCATGAGCTTGTCGAAACACCTGAGTGAGAACGATAGCGATCACTGTCGCTTCATCGCCATGAAGGGGGAATTCCCGGATATGGAGCTGATGCAATTATCCCCGGAATTTGTCGTTGAGAAGATTGTTGCAGTCACCGTGCCCGGGCTGAAAGCTAAGCGGCATTTGGTTGTGATCCGATATCAGCCCGGATGAGGATTGTCGGATGGCATCTATAAAATCCTCCCGCAAGTCCACCGAAAATACAGAAACGTAACCTGATGACCAGAATATTTGCCATAGCCAATCAGAAGGGAGGGGTGGGCAAAACGACTACCAGCATCAATCTGGCATCCAGCCTGGCAAGTATTGACAAACGGGTACTGCTCGTCGATCTGGATCCGCAGGGTAATACGACTATGGGAAGTGGCGTGGACAAACGCCTGCTGGATCATACCGTTTATCAGATTCTACTGGGTGAACAGGTAGCAGCCGAAGTTCGCTTATCAACGAAACCGGGGAAATACGATTTGCTTCCGGCCAATCAAGAACTGGCTGGCGCAGAAGTGGAAATGGTGGCGCTGGAGCAGCGTGAATCCCGCCTGAAGAAGGCCCTGCAGGTGATTCAGGCAGACTATGATTTCATTCTGATCGACTGCCCTCCTGCACTGAATCTGCTGACACTGAACGGGTTGTGTGCGGCGCATGCCGTTATCATCCCCATGCAATGCGAGTATTATGCGCTGGAGGGGCTGAGTGATCTGGTCAACACCATCAAAAGGGTGCGAACGGGCTTCAATCCTGCGATCAGAATAGAAGGTCTGCTGCGAACCATGTTTGATTCGCGCAACCTGCTGGCTCAGCAGGTCTCCGATCAATTGAAGCAGCATTTTGGCGACAAGGTATATCGGACGATCATCCCACGCAATATTCGGCTGGCTGAGGCGCCTGGTTTTGGTTTACCGGTGCTCTATCATGACAAACAATCCCGGGGGGCCCAGGCTTATCTTGAGCTAGCCAATGAAATTCTGGCAACCGCCAACTGATCGATAATCCGATCAGGAATCCATCGATGTTAATGATTTGATACAGTGACCATGGTAAAACCAAAAGGATTGGGAAGAGGGTTGGATGCATTATTAGCAGGTAATCTTCCGGAAACGGATTCCCTGCAGAATCTCGATGTGGGTTTGTTGCAATCCGGTAAATACCAGCCTCGAACCAGAATGGATGAAGCCTCCTTGCATGATCTCGCTGAATCGATCAAGGCGCAGGGAATCATGCAGCCGATCCTGGTGCGTCCCCTCATGATGGGCGGCTATGAAATCATTGCCGGGGAACGCCGCTGGCGTGCCGCACAAATTGCAGGATTGGAACAGATTCCGGCAATCGTGCGCGAGGTGCCGGATGAATCCGCGCTGGCTTTGTCTCTGATCGAGAATATCCAGCGCGAAGATCTCAACCCGCTGGAAGCTGCACTGGGAATACAACGGTTGATCGTGGAATTCGGCATGACTCATCAGACTGCCGGACAGGCACTGGGATATTCCCGCAGTGCAATTTCAAATCTGCTGCGCTTGCTCAATCTGGCAGCGCCCGTGCAGGATCTGATCATGCAGGGAGAAATCGATATGGGGCACGGACGCGCCCTGCTTGTGCTGGATGCCGGCAAGCAGCTGGAAGTCGCGCACCTGATCATACAAAAGCAGTTATCCGTACGTGAAACCGAAAACCTGCTCAAGCGAATGAATGAGATGCCTTCCGTAAAAAAACGGTCATTCCCGGATCGGGATCTGTTACGTCTTCAGGAAGATATCTCTGCCCGGCTGGGTGCCAATGTTATTATCAAACCCGGGAAAAAAGGTACTGGCAATGTCGTTATTCATTATGCCAGCCTGGAGCAGCTTGACGGCATACTGGCAAAATTCTAGGGAGTCTCTGAAAAACTACCTGTGTTGCCTTTCTGTGTTAAGAGTCGGCTCGAAATGCTCTTTATCATGTATAAACTCCGCTTTCTCGCCGATTTTTGTCTTGAACTAACTGCCTCGCTGACGTTTTTCAGAGACTCCCAAGGGGATTGGCAATCGTCAGGTTTCTGAATTATTCAATATTCTGGATCTGCTCGCGCAATTGCTCGATCAGCACTTTCATTTCTACTGCTATTCGCGTGACTTCTCGCGCTACCGACTTTGAGGCCAGCGTATTGGCTTCCCGATTGAGTTCCTGTGTCAGAAAATCGAGACGTTTGCCGACGACACCTCCGGCAAGCAGAATATGTTCGAATTCGTTCAGGTGTCCTTGCAGGCGTGACAACTCCTCGTCTACATCGACTCTGTTGGCAAACAGGGTGAATTCCTGCCGGATACGTTCGTCCTTTTCATCGAGCCCTGCTGCTTTCAGGCTGTTCAGTAATCTTTCCTGAAAACCGGCCAGAATAGCAGGCAGACCAGGCAACAGGTCCAATACCAGTTGACGCATTCGCTGTAGACGTTCAAGCAGCAGGTTCTGCAGTTTTTCTCCTTCGCGCTTCCGGGCGGAGGCAAGTTCCTGTAAAGCAGTTTGTAACAGTGCCATACACGGGATGCGCAGGTCATCGACCGAAACATGGCCACTATCGAGTACGCCAGGCCAGCGCAGAATTTCAGCAACGGAAAGATTACCTGCAGCAGGAAAAATTGATTTGATCTCATCGCTCATGATCTGCAAGTCTTGCAACAGATCACGATTCAGTCGTTGTTGATGGGAACTGTCTGAATAAGCTGAAAAAATCAGGCGACAATCAACTTTTCCCCGTGTCAGTCCGGTACCGAGAAAATCACGCATTTCGGATTCAAGTACACGGAGCTCATCAGGTAGTCTAAATTGCAGGTCAAGATAGCGATTATTGACTGAACGCAGTTCCAAAGCCAGTGATCCTTGCGGAATTTCCCGGGAGACTGCTGCATAACCCGTCATGCTTGCAATCATGAACTTTTCCATCCGGGGGATTGTCCAGTGCCATTCGGGTTGATGCTATACTCGGCCCTTAAATTGTGTTTTTGATTCTTGGAGGTAGTCATAATGCGGATATTAACATTTCTGGCCATAGCCCTGTTTGCCTTTGGTCTGACAGCACTCGATGTCGAAGCTCGGCGTATGGGAGGTGGCGGCAGTGTCGGAAAACAGCGCCAGTCAATCAATCTCAACCGGCAGCAGCAGGCTGCTCCCCAAACTCCGCAATCTGGAAAGGCGGCATCACCCGCTTCACAGGCTGCTCCTGCTGCGGGTGGCAGCAAGTGGCTCGGCCCTCTGGCCGGACTGGCTGCAGGAGGATTGCTGGCATCTCTGTTCATGGGCGGTGCTTTTGACGGGATCAACATGATGGATATTCTGGTGCTGGTTGGTATAGCCGCTGCTATATTCTTCATCATGCGCATGATGCGTGGATCTGCCGGCGGCAGACAAACCCAGCGGCCAATGCAGTATTCCGGTGCAGGAGCGGGAGGGATGGGAGGTGTTCCGTTTCCGAATCGGAACACATCGGCACCGGCAGGTGGTGCGGGTTCTAGTTATGGCAGGCAATCCACCGGCACGGATGCACTGGATATTCCCGCTGATTTCGATGTTGAATCGTTCCTCAAGCAGGCCAAACGTTCATTCATCGCTTTGCAGTTAGCTCATGATGCCGGGGATCTGGAAGAAATTCGTGCCTATACCACACCTGATCTGTTTGCCGAAATCAGTAAACAGGTTGCTGAGCGTGAAAACATGGCGCAGCAGACCGATGTGATTTTTGTTGATGCGGCCTTGCTGGATGTGACGAATCAGGGTAACCACGCGATTGCCAGTGTCCGGTTTACCGGTGAGTTGAGGGATGCTCCCAATGCACAGCCGGAGCCTTTTGATGAAATCTGGCACGTTGAAAAAGATCTGGAAACATCTGATTCCGGCTGGTTGCTGGCTGGTATTCAGCAGGCAGACGATCTGAAGCACTAAGGATAACGGGCGTGTAAGGGTAATCAGTCATTCCGGGCGGCACGGCAGATTTGCAGTTGCAATTCACTTGTTCACCAGGATTGGTAACTTGATTAATCAGCACGCCCGGACTAATCTCCAATTTGAATCATGTAGTGTTTTATCCACCCGCAATCCAGGATGATTACCAGGGTTGCGGGCAGTACATCACCCGGACATCTGTAAATGGACTTCGACGTACTGGAAAAGGTTATTTGTTTTCAGGGTTTTTTTCGCCTGGAACGATACCGTTTGCGCCATCGTAAATTCAACGGTGAATGGGGACGCCCGATCACACGCGAATTATTTGAACGGGGACATGCGGCGGCGGCATTGCCTTATGATCCGCAAACGGATGAAGTCTTGCTGATCGAGCAATTTCGTGCCGGCGCAATGTCTGCACCCGGTGGCCCCTGGCTGCTGGAAATCGTGGCGGGGGTGATCGAAGCCAATGAAACGCCCGAACAGGTGGTCGTAAGAGAATCGATAGAGGAAGCAAATTGCCAGATCGGCAATCTGATCCCGCTGTACGATTATCTGGTCAGCCCTGGTGGCACTACTGAGCGAATTGTGCTGTTCTGCGGCCGAGTCGATATGCAAACGATCGAAGCCGGTACCGTTCATGGGAATCATGGAGAAGATGAGGATATCAAGGTGCATGTCATGTCTCTGAATGAGGCCATCAGGCTGTTGAATATCGGCCGGATCAACTCTGCCAGTGCCATCATCGCGCTGCAGTGGCTTGCCCTGAACCGCGATTCCGTTCGGCGGGGCTGGTTGCCGGAATAGGGTTATGCGTATATGTGTCAGTAAATCCGCCAGGTTTTACCAGACACAATACGGTTTGCTGCTGGTATGTCTGCTATGGGTTGGTATACTGTTCGCACAATCTCCCGATACTGCCGGTACTGCAAAGAGTGATACCGGCAACATTGCCGTCTGGCTGGATGTCAATGGAACAATCGGTCCGGCCATGCACGATTACATTCAGCGCGGGCTGTCCAGAGCAGCCGAACGGCGAGCGCAAGTCATTATTCTTCAGATCGATACACCGGGTGGTCTGGATGTATCGATGCGCAAAATCATTCAGGAAATCATTGCTTCTCCGGTGCCGGTGGTAAGCTTCGTTGCGCCTGGTGGTGCACGTGCTGCCAGTGCCGGAACCTATATTCTGTATGCCAGCCATATCGCAGCAATGGCGCCTGCTACCAATCTGGGCGCCGCTACACCGGTAAAGATGAATACTTTGACATCCGAGCCGGAAATACCTGGCAGCCAACCGAAGGGTGAACGACCCGATAAATCCGGCGGACAGGATGCTATGAGAGTAAAAGTTATCAATGATGCCGTCGCTTATATCCGCGGGCTTGCTCAAATGCGCGGACGTAATGCGGATTGGGCAGAGCAGGCCGTGCGTGAGGGAGTGAGTCTGATGGCTACCGAAGCACTCGATAAAAATGTCATCGATCTGGTAGCAGATGATGTGAATGATCTGCTGGCCAGGATAGACGGACGCACAGTCGGTTTATCCGGAAAAAAAGTCAAATTGTCTACCCGGTCTCTGATACTGGAGCGCATCGAGCAGGACTGGCGCACTCTTCTGTTGGCAGTGGTTGCCGACCCTAATATCGCCTACATTCTGATGCTGATTGGTTTCTATGGCCTGATTCTGGAATTTACCACACCCGGAACGATTGTGGCCGGTGTGGTTGGAGCTATCAGTCTGTTACTGGCCTTGTTTGCCTTTCAGGTTTTGCCGATCAACTATGCCGGTCTGGCACTGATTCTGCTAGGAATTACCTTTATGCTGGTAGAAGCCCTGCTACCGGGTGTGGGTGCACTGGGTATCGGCGGTATTGCAGCTTTTGTCATCGGATCGATCATGCTGATCGATACAGACATGCCCGATTACGGTATTTCGATTCCGTTGATCGCCACGTTTACACTGATGTCGGCCGGATTTTTCATGCTGGTGTTCAGGATGGTGCTCAAATCCAGAAAAAAGCCGGTGGTCTCGGGTAGTGAAGAACTCATTCACAGTACGGGTGAAGTACTGGAAAATTTCGATCACGAAGGCTGGGTGCGGGTTCATGGGGAACTGTGGCGCGCCCGTGCCAGTATGCCATTGTTAGTAGGGCAGCGAATCAAAGTTACGGCCATGAGGGGTTTGTTGCTGGAAGTAGAGCCTTATCAACCCGATCATACGACGAATACAACGGAGAATTGATATGTACACTGATACCGTATCTGTCATTACACTTATACTGACTTTTTCCATCCTTTTCCTCGCCAGTTCACTCAAGGTGCTGAAAGAATATGAACGGGGTGTCATATTCATGCTGGGACGTTTCTGGCGGGTCAAAGGGCCGGGTCTGATTATTGTGATCCCCGCCATCCAAACCATGGTGCGGGTTGATATGCGCACTATCGTGATGGATGTGCCCGCTCAGGATGTTATCTCGCGTGATAATGTTTCAGTCAAGGTGAATGCCGTGCTGTATTTTCGTGTGGTTGATCCGCAAAAAGCCATTATTCAGGTTGAAGACTACAACATGGCGACCAGCCAGTTGGCACAAACGACGTTACGTTCCGTGCTGGGGCAGCACGAGCTGGATGAAATGCTGGCCAGCCGGGATAAGCTCAATTCCGATATTCAGTTGATTCTGGATGAGCAAACTGAAGCGTGGGGAATCAAGGTATCAAATGTCGAGCTCAAACACGTCGATCTTAATGACACGATGGTAAGAGCAATTGCCAGGCAAGCTGAGGCAGAGCGGGAACGTCGTGCCAAAATCATTCATGCAGAAGGCGAATTACAGGCATCACGTCATTTACTTGAAGCCTCACAAATCCTTGCAAATCAACCTCAGGCACTGCAACTGCGCTATCTGCAAACACTAACCGAAATTGCAGGTGAAAAAAGTTCTACGATCGTTTTTCCGTTGCCAATCGAGCTTCTAACAATCCTGCAGAAAATGACTGAAAAACAACCCGACGACTCGATCAGCAAGTGAAGAGCAGAAGGATAGCGATTAACGAGTCACCATCGGGTGCATACCAGCTTTGAGCGCGCGAACAGCTTCTTTGGGAGAGCCTACGACCAGACCGCGCGGGCAAAAGTAATATTTTGCCAGTTCCCTCTGGGCATTTAACTGAGCAACTGCTTCCAGTAGCTGCCATTCGGAAATATTGGCACGTACCCAACTGCGGGTCTCATTGTTACCGGTTGCATAGCGTTTTCTCTCACGCGTTTCACAACGCAGCCCTTCATATGAGACATTGTTTGCGCCTTGCTGTGATTGGATCACCATGCTGTACCGGATCACACGTTTTTCATCGACACTGATGGATTCAGCGTCGATGAAATAGCGCAGACTGGTGGCGGGGCCAGCATCGAACTCCAGCAGGTCTTCCGGTTGGGGATAAGCGGGAAGGTTGGATTGAATCGTTTCCCAGTCTTTATTGTAATCGAGCGTATCAAAAAATTTGTTCTGGCTGGCACAGGCAGTAATGCTCAAGACCAGAATCAGATGCAGGACAGCGTTTACTGGCTTGTTAAATTTCTGATACATGGCTTCGCACAATGAATAGGAAAAAAGCAAACCAACGATTGTCGATCACAATGTGAGTGCCTGACAAAATAAAATCGGCCGGGATATTTCCCATAAAAAGAAATACCACCGGCCAATATCGGCAGACAGAAATGGCGGGAATCTTAAATTTTGCCGACCAGATCAATTGACGGTTTCAGTGTAGCAGCACCTTCTGTCCATTTGGCGGGACAAACTTCACCCTCATGCATTGAGACGTATTGTGCAGCCTTGACTTTACGCAACAGTTCGGCAGCATTACGGCCAATGTTATTGTCCTGAACTTCAAATGCCTTGATCTCGCCTTCCGGATTGATAATGAAACTTCCACGCAGCGCCAGACCTGCATCTTCAATGAGCACATCAAAGTTGCGGGACAGTTCTCTGGTGGGATCACCTACCAGCGGATAGCGAACCTTACGAACCACGCTGGAAGTATCATGCCAGGCTTTGTGCGTGAAATGTGTATCTGTTGAAACACCGTAGACTTCAACCCCGATCTTCTGGAATTCATCGTAGTTGTCTGCCAGGTCTTCAAGCTCAGTCGGGCAGACAAAGGTGAAATCAGCCGGGTAGAAAACGATGACCGACCATTTGCCTTTCAAGGTTTTATCCGTGATTTCGACAAAATCGCCATTGTGATATGCAGTTGCTTTGAACGGTTTAACAGTAGTGTTAATCAGTGACATTGCCGTTTCCTTTTATGTAGTTGACTCAGAATGATAAGCTTCGACAGAAGTTTAAGACGCTGCGCTCGATTAGTCCAGTCCAATGAATACAGGCAGCAATCTTCAGGATCTCAGGACAAGTGATGAGATTATGTATTCAATCCCGATTGATTCGCGCAGAAAACAGGCTGGCGGAGGCAATCATAAGCCCGCCAGCCCAGTCTCTTTCTGTCAGGTACTCATCCGTCAGAAAATGGGCGGCGATGGCTGCGGCCACCAGTTCGAACAACATGATCACAATAGCCTGGTTGGCCGGTATGTGAGTTATTCCATATTGCAGCAATATGCAAAGAAAAAATACCAGTCCACCCATGCCTGCCAGTATCAGCCATGCGTGGATATACAGATGAGATATATTGGAGGTACTTTCCATCAGCAATGTTGCGGCAAATCCGGTCAGAGCGGTGCCGAAGAGCACTGCCAATTGCTTTAGTTGGATGGTGTGCTGCTGATCCTTGCGAATCAGGACATTGGCCAGTGCAAAGGCGAATCCACCGGATAACCCCATCCAGTCGCCATAGGAAGTCAGCAGGGGTAGCTTGCCTCTCGGTTGCCAGAGCAGGAGCAGCGCACCTGCCAGGGATAGCAGAATGATCATATAACCCTGTCTACTCAGCCGTTCCTGAAGCAGGATACGTGAAAACAGGATGGTCCACAGCGGTGCCAGATAGAACAGGAGCAGTACCCGCATGACTTCTCCGTGGATGATTCCGAGTACATAGGCAATACCGGTCCAGCCCGCACTGAGACTGATCCAGAACAAAATACCGGCTGCAGGATTAAGTATTTCAGAAATCCGGAGTTGTCTTCGAAACAGAATCAGGCCGATCAGCAGCGCAATGGAATAAGCCAGTGTGGTAGACAATTCACCACGCATACCCGCTTGTTCCAGTAAGCGGTAGGGATACCAGGCTACTCCCCAGATGGCGGCACCCAGCAGCAGGCTGGTTACCGGCAATAATTTTTTTTGTTTGGTCAAGGTTACCTGTGCCCTTTATAATTGACGCTTATCATTTTTGCTGCCTTCCTGAAAGCATATCTGACCTGACTCGCAAGTACAGTATTGTTGCTTGCGGGCAATCTTGAGAAAGTATGAATCCTTCACTGGAAAATCTTCAGTTATATCCGTTTCAGAAGCTCACCCGATTATTTGAGGATCTCGTGCCAAGGACTCCCCTGCCGACTCCTATCGGTCTGCATATTGGTGAGCCAAGGCATAGCACTCCCGAATTTATCAGGCAGGAGCTGATCAACAGCCTCGAAGGGCTGGCACATTATCCCACAGTACTTGGGGCTGGCGAGTTGAGAGCCAGCATCGCAACCTGGCTCGCGCAGCGCTATCACCTGTCTGCCATCGATCCTGATACCGAAGTCATTCCGGTCAATGGCAGCCGGGAAGCATTGTTCTCATTTGCCCAGGCAGTGATTGATACAGGCATGGTTTCCCGGCCGGCAATCGTTTGCCAGAATCCCTTTTATCAAATCTATGAAGGGGCTGCACTGCTAGCTGGAGCAGTGCCCTATTTTCTCAACCAGCTGCCGGAAAACAATTTTTCTGCGGATACTGCACAGTTACCCGATGCAGTGTGGGAGCATGTACAACTGGTGTACATTTGTTCTCCCAACAACCCTACCGGCAGAGTGTTGACTCTGGATGAATGGAAACATTTGTTCGATTTGTCCGATCGTTATGGATTTGTGATTGCTGCAGACGAATGTTATTCAGAAATTTATTTCGATGAGGGCCATCCCCCACTGGGTGCACTGGAAGCAGCTGAAAAACTCGGACGTAGCGGGTTTCCCCGTCTGGTCGTGTTCAGCAGTTTATCCAAGCGTTCGAATGTACCGGGGATGCGCTCCGGTTTTGTAGCGGGAGATGCAACCATTCTCAGGAAATTTCTGCTTTATCGCACCTATCATGGTAGTGCTATGAATCCGGCTGTGCAGGCAGCAAGTACTGTTGCCTGGAGTGATGAGCAGCATGTGGTTGAAAACCGCAGGTTATATCGTGAAAAATTTACGGGTGCCATGCGCATACTGGAGGACACTCTGCCTGTTAGTATGCCGGATGCAGGATTTTACTTATGGCTGAGAACGCCTGTCAGTGGTATCGAGTTTTCCAGGCGTTTGTATCGTGAAGGAAATGTGACCGTGTTGCCCGGCAGCTATCTGGCACGAGAGGCGCACGGCATCGACCCTGGTGAAGATTTCGTGCGGATTGCGCTGGTTGCACCCGTGGTGGAATGCATGGAAGCAATGGAGCGAATCAGGGACATTGCCAGAAAATTCTGATCTGATTATTTTTTAGGAGTCACATGGAGCAATTACAGGCTGTCATCGAAAATGCCTTTGAAAGGCGCGCTGAAATCACCCCTCGGAATGTCGAAGCCAACCTGAAGGAATCGGTTGCCCAGGTTATCAATATGCTTGATACCGGCAAGTTGCGGGTGGCTGAAAAAATCAATGGTGAATGGGTAGTTCATCAGTGGATCAAGAAAGCCGTCCTGCTGTCTTTTCGCATGGAAGACAACAGTTTCATCAAGGGTGGATTTTCCAACTATTTCGACAAGATTCCCTCCAAGTTTGCAGATTACAGCTCACGCGACTTTCGTGATGGCGGGTTCCGCGTGGTTCCACCAGCTGCTGTTCGCAAGGGTGCATTTATCGCGAGTAATGTGGTATTGATGCCCTCTTATGTGAACATTGGTGCGTATGTTGATGAAGGCACTATGGTGGATACTTGGGCAACTGTGGGTTCCTGCGCACAAGTCGGCAAGAACGTCCATCTGTCTGGAGGGGTGGGTATCGGAGGGGTGCTGGAGCCGGTACAGGCAAGCCCTACCATTATCGAAGATAACTGCTTTATCGGCGCTCGTTCCGAAATTGTCGAAGGTGTGGTCGTTGGCGAGAATTCGGTGATTTCAATGGGTGTTTATATTGGTCAGAGTACCAGGATTTATAACCGTGAAACCGGTGAAATCACCTATGGCCGGATTCCCCCGGGATCAGTCGTGGTTTCCGGAAATCTGCCGGCTGAAAATGGCCTCTACAGCCTGTATTGTGCGGTAATCGTGAAACAGGTCGATGCCAAAACCCGTTCCAAGACCGGTATCAATGAATTATTGCGTGGTATCTGATCATTGACATCAGCAGCACTATCTGTTGGCAATGATCTGTGATATAAAAACGATCGTGTGAATTCTGCACAGGATTTAGTGGGGGTTGTATAGCAGCTGGCTTTATTCCCTGCTTATTCGCCGTGTTGTATAGGAAATTCATACATCTTGAGCAACTAATAATATAAGAGGAGAAGCTATTATGAAAACAACCCTGATAAAAGTAATTGCCGCTTCGGTTACCGCATTGTTTTTGAGTATGCAAGCGTATGCAGGTGGACATACCGCTCACGTGGATGAGGCAGTGAAGCATGCCGAGGAAGCCGTGGCGCATGGTAAAGAAGGTCATACTGACCAGCTGCTGGAACATGCAAAAGAGAGCCTGACACATGCCAAGGCTGCCAGTGAAGCAGGCGGCAATACACATGTAGGCCATGGAATCAAACATCTGGAAGATGCTATCAAGCATGGTGAGGAAGGCCATGTCGGTGTTGCTACCAAACATGCGCAGGAAGCTATTGAGCACTTGCGTGCATCCGAACATAAATCATCGCACTAAATTATCAAACGGATGTGCCTTTGGTAAGTTTTATCAAAGGCACATCAGCCAGCTAAAAGCGGAGTTATCCGCTTTTTTTGTTATATGGCATACCAGGTGGAAATAAGCAGGATTGCTGGAGCTGGATAAATCAGAAGTACCCATGAATCCAACCGGAAATTCGATATGAGGCAGCTTACGTTTGCCATCCTGAGAATGCTGAGTGATGGCAATTATCACTCCGGTACGGCCTTGGGCCAGGCCCTGAAAGTTTCTCGTGCCAGCATCTCCAACACGCTGCGGGATCTGGAAAGTTACGGCCTGACCATCCATAAAATTCCTGGCCGCGGATATCGCTGGTTGAATCCGGTTCAATGGCTGGACAGCGAACAGATACACCAGCATCTTGCTGAATACGCGGATTCCATACAAATAGAGATTGTGGAAGCTGTCGAATCGACCAATTCGTTACTGCTGCAGCGTGCGGTTGAGCAAGGTATTTCCGCTAACAGAATCAAGCAGGTGCTGGTCACGGAATTACAGACACAAGGACGCGGACGCCGTGGACGTTCATGGTCATCGGGTCTGGGAGACAGCCTGACTTTTTCTGTGCTGTGGCCGTCACAATGTCCGGTAAACACCCTTTCCGGGTTGAGTCTGGCAGTGGGTGTAGCAGTTGTCCGTGCACTGACATCGCTCGGTATTCGTGATATTGCGCTGAAATGGCCGAATGACGTGTTGTCCGGTTCCCATGCCAAGCTGGCAGGTGTGCTGATCGAATTGCACGGAGATATGCTGAGTCTGGGTACTGTGGTTATTGGCGTTGGATTGAATCTCAGGCTTTCCGAGGTTACAAAAACCCGGATCGATCAGAAGGTAACCGATATCACCAGTATCACCGGGCAAATGCCGGACAGGAATCAGTTACTGGCGGTTTTATTGAAAGAGCTGGTCAGGGTGCTCGATACATTTGAACGACATGGCTTTGAGCCTTTCATAGAAGAATGGACACGTTACCATGCCTATCAGGACAAAATGGTGCAGGTCAGCTTCGCGGATGATTCTGTCGGAAATGGGGTTGCAATCGGTGTTGCAGCGGATGGTGCTTTGCTGGTTGATACTTCGACGGGTGTCATACAGTTGAGAAGCGGGGAAATCTCTCTGCGCAGTCTGGCAGAACATTCAGAACATTCCAGCCCGTTCAATTGAGGTTTTCAGGTTGAATACATCTTCTTTGCTGCTGGCGATCGATTCGGGTAATACCGCCATCAAATGGGGGTTACATGACGGTCGACAGTGGCTGGCGCATGGCAAGACATTACAAAGCGAACGCAGGATGCTGAAACAAAACTGGGCTGTGTTGCCAGCACCTGCGTCCATTTGGGTTACCAATGTGGCAGGATTACAGGCGGCAAATGATTTGACGGCATTGCTGGAGCCATGGCATGTACAACCGGAATGGGTCACAGCCAGTGCCAGTCAGTGTGGGGTCACCAGCCGTTACAGCAACCCGGCGCAATTGGGTTGCGACCGCTGGGTAGCGCTGATCGCCGCATGGCGCCGGTTGCAACAGGCATGTCTGGTCGTGGACGTGGGCACTGCCATGACAGTCGATGCTTTAGCTGCTACGGGTGAATTTCTGGGGGGGATCATCGTACCAGGTCCGGCTCCCATGAAACAGGCATTGGCTG
>OBJA01000189.1_pt1 | contig 60055 bp, 39 predicted proteins | sample 1519751 | NCBI WGS metagenome assembly OBJA01 (sample SAMEA3881238, study PRJEB22517) | soil metagenome | biome: lake sediment; feature: soda lake sediment; material: sediment, water from around vicinity | place: India | collected 2013-12-23 | depth 3 m
GTACAACACCTTCTATTCCCCGAAAACCGGGGCAGGCGGGGCAGGGGTTCGCTGGCTGGCCCATGAAGGTGGCATCTTCCGCAAAAACCTGGTGCGTTCTATCGGGGATCAAGGCCAGGAACTGGTAGTTCCCTTTGATACCTGGAATAACTTTGCCAATAAGCCCGAGCCCTTCGGAATTCGCGATAATCACATTTTGCGCCGCAGCGGAAATCATACCAGCGTGTCGACCAACGGGGTTTCGCTGCATTCCAGCAACAGGGTTTTCAACAGCAATGAGGCATATAGCCAGTTCCTGAAGGACAATCCAGCTATTGGATTGTATGGGTCTGATATCACCAGCGAAAACTTCTGGATCAACTTTAAGGAGCAAACAGAAGTTCCCATTGAAAAAATCAGGTTAAACCCTCGCGATTCAAAACGCAGGATGCCTCGCGTACAGTGAGTTTTACATAATCAAAGGTGCAACCAATGTTGCACCTTTGATTTAGAATAATTGATCGGGCTGCAGCAGTTATTGATAGCTGCAGATAAGCCTCCCGTCGGCTCTTTTTTCGTGCAAACATCACATTATCAGCCTTTCCGGAACAAACCAACGGCCAATTCCTAACGACCAAAGGCATCATGTGTTGAAGATGAATATGAAGCTGAATTCTAAAACTTTTGATTCTTAGGGCATTACATGATTTTCATGGAATGCCCAGGGATATTTGTGCAACTACGGGAAATCCCTGAGAGGAAAACCCAAATAACACGGAAACCCAAGGCAGCTGAAGGGGATAACTTTATCTCGTCAATAATTCACAAGGATCATCCATTATTCAGGTCCTTAATAAATTAAAAAACGAATCGATGAAAAAGCTGATGTTTCTACTGGTTGCAAGTGTTGTTTTCCTTTCATGTCAAAAAGAAGAGATGCTTGCCCCAGCCCCTGTATTTGAAAATGAAGTAGCTTCACCTGATCTTCCTCCTTATCAAATTCCGGAAATTAAATCTGAATCCGATTTCTCATTTATTGTTTATATAGATCCCACAGTTAACCAATCGGGGGATGGCAGCATCTCCTCCCCCCTGAAAACCCTGCCCGCCACTCTTCAACCCAATACCGCTTACCTAATAAAAAGGGGCACCACCCATCCGGGAATCAACCGTCTTTTTGGTTCGGTGTTACTGGGAGCCTATGGTCAGGGAGCCATGCCGGTTATTTCAGGGGGCCTTACCGTACAAAATCACTCTAAAAACTCCACCATCCGCGACCTTGACATCACCTCCGATCCCGGCCAGAATGGAGGCAACGTGGTGGATTTTATTCACCAGAACAAGTCTTCCGATATTACCCTGGCCTATAACAAGATCAGAGGTTCGGCGTCCAACGGCAAGTTTCCAAAGTTCGGGATACATCATGCAGTTGATGGGCTGGTCCTTTTCAACAATGAAGTATTCAACATCGACAACAATGGCTGGTGGCTCACCCCGCACAACAATATCCGGGTTGTGCGCAACTGGTTCCATAATGTGAACAAGGGAGGTGAGAACACCACTGACAATAGTGGTGATGGCATTCAGGCCGAATATGGCATGGACGGGATGTATTTTGCCGGCAACATTATCGACAAGAGCAACTCCATGTGGAAGTACGCCCTGATGCTAAATGGCACTCAAACCAATAATACAATTGAATACAATACATTTTACGCTCCCAAACCGGGTGCCGGGGGTGCAGCCATTCGCTGGATGGCTCACCAGAATGGAATATTTCGTAAAAACCTGGTGCGTTCTATTTGTAACCAGGGCAACCAACTGGTTGTACCCTTCGATACCTGGGATTCCCATGCAAACAAAGGGGCTCCTTATGGAATCCGCGACAACCACATCTTGCGTGAGAATGGCAACCTGGCCACAGTAGCCACCAATGGTGTCAGCCTGGACAATTCAAATAGCGTATTCACAGGATTGGCACAATATCAGCAGTTCCTGGCTGCCAACCCCGGGATCGGGCTTTACGGCTCGGATATTACAAAAGAAAATTTTTGGCAATCACAAGGCAGCAGCAAGCATACCCAAACCGCAAAAAGGGTAAACTCAGGCAGAACTCGTGAAATAGTAGCATTTTCAGGACATGAACAATAGATCCTGAAGTATTCTCCCCTGGAAGGCGCAATGAAAGTTGCGCCTTTTTTATTACCCTGATCTGCAGCTCCCCTTTAGCTGGCCCTATGCAAATTTCATGGCTCCACCTTGAAAAATTTAAGATCAATTAACACTTAGGTCCTGTACCTGCACCGAATACAGGCCACAACTTACAGATAATCAACAACTCTGGATAAACACATCAATTAATGATCCATAAGCTAGTCATTACGGAAAATTACGGATAAAAAAGCCAAAAAACCCTGAGGTTCAGCCCGTTTAAGCCAGATAACTTTACCAGATGATACTTGCCACATGTCACCTGCTGATAATGGCAGGAAATGTTCATTGCTGAGTTTTTCATACTGCCATTTGATTATTCACTCCTAAAAAACAATAGTCATCCGGCAATTTTAACGAACCTATAAACGGAATTCCGACAGCGGAATGTCTTTTTACCAAAAACTGACTACTATGCAAATTTTTACAAATCCATCCAACTTATTTCTAAGAATAAGCATCCTCTTAATTTTTCTGCTGAGTACAAGCATCCTGCTTCTGGCCAACTGCCCACCCTACCAAATTCCCGTTATCAAAACAGCCAGCAATTATGCCAATGTGGTTTACATTGATCCTTCGGCTTCCACCAACGGCAACGGCAGCCAGGCCTCACCCTTCAGCAGCCTTCCGGCAACCCTTCAACCCAATACGGCCTACCTGTTTCGCCGGGGCACCACTCATCCATATGTGAGCCGGGTATTTACTTCTGTTTTGATTGGTGCTTACGGCACTGGAGCCGATCCCATTATCAGCGGGATAGATGTTCGCAACAACTCCTCCAATTCCACCATCCGCAATATTGATATTGCTCTGCGCCGTTCAGGAACAGGAGACAAGGTACTTGCTTTCAACCACCTGAATACTTCCCGTGATATAACCATAGCCTACTGCAAAATCCGGGGAATTGCCAACAATGGAATATTCCCCCGCTTTGGTATCGAACATTCGGTTGACGGGCTAGTGTTTTTCAACAATGAAATTTTCGATATCGACAACAATGGCTGGTGGCTCGCTCCCAACAAGAACATGAAGATCATCCGCAACTGGTTTCACAGGGTGAACCGTGGGGGCGAAAACTCAACCACTTCCACGGGGGACGGCATCCAGGCTGAATATGGGTTACCCGGGGCATATATTGCGGGCAACATCATCGACAAAAGCAATTCTATGTGGAAGTACTCTCTGATGCTAAATGGCACTCAGGAAAATAACATTGTTGAGTATAACACATTTATTTCGCCAAAGACTGGTGCAGGTGGAGCAGGCGTTCGATGGATGGCCCAAACCAATGGCATCTTCCGCAAGAATGTGGTAAGAAGTATATCAGCAACTGGTCAGCAACTGGTTGTTCCTTTTGACACCTGGGACTCTCATGCCAATAAAGCTCATCCCTACGGCATTCGCGACAATCACGTACTTGCGGTTTCGGGAGCTGGCTTAGCAACCAACGGGGTAGTGCTTCATAGCAGCAACCTTCGATTTACCAGCAATGCGGCTTACGACTCATACCTTGCCTCAAACCCAGGTATCGGGCTGTATGGATCAGATATTACCCCCCAAAACTTCTGGCAGCCCCTTTGTGGCAGCAGCAATCCCCCTCCACCGGCCACTTATACAGTTACCTTCCGGGTTGAATCGGAACACGATGGCTCGCTGATCAACAATGCGGTAGTAACCTTAAATGGAGTAAGCCAGCCGGCCGGCAGCTATTCTTTTTCTGGTATTGCAGCAGGCAGCTACAGCTACAGGGTAACAGCCCAGGGTTATCAGGAGGTAAATGTTCAGTCGGTACAGGTATCAGGCAACATGACCATTACCGTAAAAATGAAACCCCAGACATTCAGTATAGCTTTGCAGTCCAACCCACTGAATGCAGGAACCCTTACCGGGGCAGGCAGCTACCGCTGGGGGCAATCGGCCACGGTAAGTGCCACACCGGCATCCACGCACAACTTCGTGAACTGGACTGAAAATGGCAATGTAGTTTCCACTCAGGCTTCCTTTAGTTTCACCGTAAACTCAAACCGCAACCTCATTGCAAACTTTGCACTGAAAGGGCATACAGTTACTTTCCGCATCGAATCAGAGCATGACGGCTCTCACATTCCCAACGCGGTGGTTACCTTCAACGGACAAACACAGCAAGCCGGAAATTACATTTTTAACAATGTACCTGCAGGCAGCTATAGCTACAAGGTAACAGCTCCCGGGTTTCAGGAGGTAAATGTTCAATCCGTCCAGGTCTCAGGCAACATAACCATTACTGTTAAGATGAAACCCCAGATGTTTACCCTGACCCTCCAGGCCAACCCCCTGAATGCAGGTACCCTTACCGGGGCTGGCAGCTACCGCTGGGGGCAATCGGCCACCGTGAGCGCAACCGCGGCACAAACACATAATTTCGTGAATTGGACAGAAAATGGTCAGGTGGTTTCAACCCAGGCTTCCTTTAGCTTTACAGTTAATTCAAACCGCAACCTGGTAGCAAATTTCGCCGCAAAGGGCCACACGGTGACTTTTCGGGTGGAATCAGAGATTGATGGTTCGCTGATCAACAATGCTACCATTACCTTCAATAACATCACTCAGCCGGCAGGCCATTATAGCTTCACAGGTGTAGCAACAGGAAGCTATAATTACAGGGTTAATGTCCAGGGGTTTGAGGAAGTTCTGGTTCAGGGGGTCCAGGTATCGGACAACATGCAGATAGTGGTACGCATGAAACCATTGATGTTTAACATCAGCATTCTGATGAATCCTCACAACGGTGGTTCGGTGAGTGGTGCAGGATCTTACCGCTGGGGACAGACAGTAACCCTTGCAGCACAAGCGAATGGAGCCCACCAGTTTTTGAACTGGACGGAAAATGGCAACATTGTTTCCACCCAACCTTCCTTTAGCTTCCAGGCTTCGGCCAACCGCAGCCTGGTAGCCAATTTTGACAAAAAGACCCACAGACTGTCTTACAGGTCGGCTGATAAAAATACCGGCGGCATTACTGGTTTGGCGGAACAAACCGTGGAACATGGCAGCAACGGCAGTCCGGTAACCGCTGTGGCTGCACAGGGCTTCCATTTTGTAAGGTGGAGCGATGGCTCGGAGCAAAACCCGCGTACCGAACTGAATGTCACTCAGGATATTACGGTATACGCCCAGTTTTCGGTGAATACCAACGTGGAGTTCCCGGAAGGTGAACGTCAGATCAGCATTTATCCTGTCCCGGTGATTGATGTGCTGCACGCAAAGATACCTTCCGATGAAGTTTATGAAATAAGCATCCTCAGCAGCCATGGACAGCTCATACTTAATTTGCCGGCAGCCTCAAGGGGCGACCACAAATTTAATCTGTCGCATCTTACAACCGGAATGTACTTCATCCGCTTTGCCACGGCCACCGGGGTAGTAACCCGGAAGTTTTTGAAGCATTGACAAGATAAAGGGCTGGCGAGCAAACCCGCAAAAATTTTGCTTTTTTGTTTCAAAAGAGGGAACCAAGCGTTCCCTTTTTCAATTCCATCTGTTAGTCTGGAAAAATCTTTACCCGACAGGCAAACTTTTCTGCCTGAAATTAAATTACCTGCACAGGCAAGCCCTAAGGTTGAAAATGAATTTCTTTGTTTAATTGGCATTTTAAACCAATAAAATGGTTATATTTGACAATAAATTATCTTGTTGGTGATCAAATGAAATTCATTGCTCTGGTACCATGCTTTTTAATTCCCTGGAGTTTTTAGTTTTTCTTCCTATTGTAATTGCTTTTTACTTTTTGCTGCATCCACGATACCGGTGGATATTGCTACTGCTTGCCAGCTACTACTTTTATATGTGCTGGGACTATAAGTATATTATTCTTATAGTGACCTCAACAGTGATCGACTACATCTCCGGGATCATCATTTTTCGCACCCCTAAAAAGTCGTTCAGGAAGTTGTTTCTGATGTTAAGCCTTATTACTAACCTGGGGCTGCTGTTTTTTTTCAAATACTTTGACTTCTTTGGGCAGAACATCAACCTATTGTTTGCTCGCTTCAATATCTTTGCAGAGGTACCTGCCTACGATTTTTTGCTTCCGGTGGGCATCTCATTTTACACTTTTCAAACCTTAAGCTACACCATCGACATTTATAGGGGCAAGCAAAAACCGGAGTACCATTTTGGGTTGTTTGCTCTTTTTGTCTCTTTTTTCCCTCAGCTGGTGGCAGGACCCATCGAACGCTCGGTGAACCTGCTGCCACAATTCCGCGAACGCTTCAGCTTTGACTATGATCGCATCCGTGATGGAATACTGCTGATGGTTTGGGGTTTTTTTAAAAAGACAGTTATTGCCGACCGCCTGGCAGAATATGTCAATATTGTGTACAACGACCCTGAAATTTACGGGGGAATTCAGCACCTGATAGCCACCACCTTTTTTTCTTTCCAGATCTATTGTGATTTTTCAGGATATTCAGACATTGCAATAGGTACTGCCCTTATTATGGGTTACCGCCTGATGACCAACTTCCGCAGGCCTTATATGGCCGGAAGCATCAGGGAGTTTTGGCAACGTTGGCACATATCGCTTTCCACCTGGTTTCGCGATTATGTATATATCCCGCTGGGAGGAAATCGTACAGCAAGGTGGCGCTGGTACCTGAACCTTTTTATCACTTTTACTGTTAGTGGTCTATGGCATGGTGCAGAATGGACATTCGTGATCTGGGGTGCACTGCACGGCTTCTACCTGATGTTTGCTATTTGGACAAACAAGTGGCAGCTAAAATTCAATGAACATTCTGGGCTGGCTCGTTCGCCCGCTGTTTTAAGGGTTTCACAGGCACTGGTTACCTTCTTTCTGGTATACATCTCCTGGGTGTTCTTCCGGGCAATTAATACTCAGGATGCATTTTTGATCCTGAGTAAAATGGTCAGCCTTTCCTCTTCAGGAGCAATCAATCTTTTTAAATTCCCTATTGATATGTATGTTTCATTAATCGGCATCATTGTTCTGCTGGGAGTTGAGATCCTGCAGGAAAGGTATCAAATATACGAGCAGATAAAATACACTTCCTACCGCAGCTTAAAATGGGTGACATTATCGATGATCCTGCTGACTATCCTGGTGCTGGGCATATGGGAAGAAGTGGATTTTATCTATTTCCAGTTCTGATTTGAAAAGATCATTAAAACAAACAGGAAATACATCAAGAAAAACGAAATCATGAAAGTTGTAATCTTAGCAGGGGGAGCTGGCACGCGCATCAGCGAGGAAAGTGGTATCAGACCAAAGCCCATGGTGGAAATTGGCGGTAAACCTATTCTGTGGCATATTATGAAAATATATTCCTACTACGGGTTAAATGAATTTATCATTTGCCTGGGATATAAAGGGCACATGATCAAGGAATTTTTCTCAAGTTATTTTCTTCGCATGTCGGATGTAACCTTCGACCTTCAAAGCAATTCAATGGAGGTACATCGCAAGAGCTCAGAGCCCTGGAAAGTGACCCTGGTTGATACGGGTGAAAACACCATGACCGGAGGCAGGATCAAAGCAGTGGCCGAGCATATCGGCAATGAAAGCTTCTGCCTGACATACGGTGATGGAGTCAGTGATATCAACATCCGCGATTCTATAGCTTTTCACCAGAAACAGGATGCCCTGGTAACGCTGTCGGCCGTGCAGCAGCCCGGTCGCTTTGGTGCTTTTTTCCTGGGCCAGAATGATAATAAGATCCACAGTTTCCGAGAAAAACCAAAGGGTAACGGAATTGATAATGCCTGGATTAATGGTGGCTTTTTTGTGGTAGAACCAAAGGCGATCAATTTTATTACCGACACGCATACCATCTGGGAAAGAGAACCTTTGGAAATCCTTGCAAAGATGAACCAACTGGCTGCCTACAAACACTATGGGTTTTGGCAACCCATGGACACCCTCCGCGACAGGAACCTGCTCCAGGATCTTTGGGAAGCAGGTAAAGCCCCCTGGAAACTTTGGTAGTATAACCTGATAATTATTGCAAAATCATTAACCAATGATCATCATCGACAACAAGCTGCACACACGGAACAAAAGAAATGATCCCATCAAGGTGGGGATCATCGGCACCGGAGTTATGGGCATGGGGGTCATTAACCAGATCGCAAAATATACTCCCGGGATCATTGTTTCGGTGATCTATAACCGCAACCTGGAACATGCCAAAACATCCCTTCAGAAGGCCGGGATAGATCATTATTACGTTGTGAACTCCCTCGGTGAACTAAACCGCAGCATCTCCAATGACCTCACATCATTGATCGACGATATTGACCTGCTGATCAACTGCATTGGCCTGGATCTGATCATTGAGCTTACCGGAACTATTGATTTTGCAGCAAAGACTATTCTGAAGGCATTTGCTCATGGCAAGAGTGTACTGTCGTTCAATGCCGAACTCGAATCCACCCTGGGCTTTCTGCTAAGGCATAAAGCATCCGAACATGGTGTAAAATACGGGCTTGCCGATGGAGATCAGCCGGCGGCAACCCTGAATCTTTACCGGTTTGTTAAACAAATGGGACTAACCCCATTGGTTTGCGGCAATATCAAGGGCATGCAGGATCGGGAACGCACTCCTGAAACCCAAAAGGAATTTGCAAATAAATGGGAAATGAGCCCGCATATGGTCACCAGCTTTGCTGATGGCACCAAAATCTCTTTTGAACAGGCTTGCATTGCCAACGCTACAGGGATGAGTATAGCCAAAAGGGGGATGTTTGGTTATGAGGTGCAGGGGGAAGTTGAGCAGTTTATGCATCTTTTTGATTTCAAAATGCTCGAGCAAAAAGGAGGCATAGTGGATTACCTGGTTGGAGCCAGCCCTGGACCCGGTGTTTTTGTTTATGCAAAAGCCCCTGAAGATCCTTTAATCCGCAAATACTTAAATTACATGAAAATGGGGGAAGGCCCCTTATATTGCTTCTACACCCCTTACCATCTCCTTTTCCTGGAGATCGCAAATGCCGTCTGCCGGATGGTGGATTTTGACGACAATATCCTGTCAGCCCAGTATTTGAATGTTGAGGTAATCGCTATGTCAAAAGTCTCCCTTAAAAAACAAGAGGTAATTGATGGTATCGGGGGGTTTAAAACTTATGGAGTATGTGAAACATTTGGAGAAGCGCGTAACGACAATCTGCTACCTATGGGCCTTGCCGAAGGTTGCAAAATGTTGAGAGATCTGGATAAAGATCAACCCATAAGGCTTTCGGATGTGGAGCTCCCCCCCGGAAAGCTTTCTGTTGAACTCTACTATGAACAGATGAAACTTCTTAAGCAACATGCAGTTTAAAGAACTTCCCCTACAGGGGGCATATCTAATAGATCCTGATGTGCATCATGATCAAAGAGGTTTTTTTTCCCGTAGCTTTTGCCGGGATGAATTTGCCCGGCATGGTATCCATTTCCAGGTGGCCCAAAGCAACCTTTCTTATTCCCGGCAGTTGCATACCTTACGGGGAATGCACTTCCAAAAGGGGAAGGCTGCCGAGAAAAAACTGGTTAAATGTCTGCGGGGCAAAATCCTGGACGTGATCATCGATCTAAGGGCGGGTTCACCCACTTTTTGTGAACACTTCAAAATTGAACTTAGCGAAGAGAATCACTTGATGCTGCTGGTGCCCGAAGGCTTTGCACATGGCTTCCTGACCCTGGAAGCAGACTGTCAGGTATTTTACCAGGTGAATAATTATTATGACCCGGAAAATGAAGCAGCCGTCAGATGGAATGATCCTATTTTTTCAATTCAATGGCCGGTAACCAATCCACTTCTCTCGGGACGGGACGCAGGCTTGCCGGATTTTAAACCAAAATAATGGAGCTCGAGAATTACTTCAGGAACAAGAAAATACTCATCACCGGCAATACCGGTTTCAAGGGCAGCTGGTTATCGTTGTGGCTGCTGAAGATGGGGGCAAAAGTATACGGGATTTCCGACAGAATCCCCACGAACCCTTCGATGTTCGAGGCCTTGGGTTTAATTCAAAAAGTTAGCCACCAGTTCATTGACCTCAGGGACTACCAGGCAACTGAAAAGGCAATCCTGCAGATCCGGCCAGATTTTGTTTTTCACCTTGCAGCACAAGCTATTGTTTCTGAGTCTTATTCTGACCCATTAACTACTCTTACTACAAATATCATGGGCACATCTCATGTTCTGCAAGCCATCAATAAGCTGGATGACAAATGCGTTGCAGTTTTTATTACCAGCGATAAATGTTATGAGAATATTGAGCAGGTTTGGGGGTATCGGGAAACGGATCATTTAGGCGGGAAGGACATTTATAGTGCCTCAAAGGGGGCGGCGGAAATCGTTATCCATGCCTGGTATCACTCCTTTATCCGCGATCGCAGGACCAACATCCGCATGGCTTCAGCAAGGGCAGGTAATGTTATCGGAGGGGGAGATTTCTCAAAAGACCGAATTGTGCCTGATTGCATGAAAGCCTGGAGCGAAAACAAAAAGGTTGTCATTCGCAATCCCTATTCCACCAGGCCTTGGCAACATGTGCTGGAACCCCTGTCTGGTTACCTCAGCCTTGCCGCCCGTTTGAGTAAAGATCCCGCACTTAACGGGGAGAGCTTCAACTTTGGCCCCAACCCCGATATGAATGAAAAAGTATTGGATATCATTGGAGCCTTAAGCAGTCTCTGGGGGTACCCAAAGGTGGAGTTGGCATTTGAATATGTCAAACCTGAACATTTTCATGAGGCAGGATTACTGAAACTGAATTGCGACAAAGCCCTTCATTACCTTCGCTGGCAGGCTACCCTGAATTTTCCGCAGACAATGGACCTGGTGTGCAACTGGTATAAAATCTTTTACACCCAACAGAAAGATTTGTTTGAATTTTCGCTCTCACAAGTAAATCAATTTGAACAACTGGCCGGCAAAAAAGGATTAAAATGGGCAGCAGATATTGTTAATAAGGAACAAGATTAGATATGAATATTTTGTTTTTAAGCGAAGTAGATTGCTTTCCTCCAAATGCGGGCGAAAAATTAAGGTGCTTCAACCTGATCCGCAGCATGCAGGAGTTTAGTGATCAGCTGCACCTGATCATCGGAAACCCTCCGGTGGATAACGGATCTTATCCTAAGGTAAGGTACTACCATTTCCCTTCTGGTTATTACAGCAAAAACCGCTGGGCAAACCTGACAAACCTCTTCCGGCAGGACAGAGATCTTGTGAAATTGCTAAAAGCAATTCTTGACAATGAGCAAATTGATATTGCCTTCATAGATTATAATTTCCTGGGTAACTATATAAATCTTTTTAAAAAAAGGAATATCCGGGTGATCTATGGAACCCACAACGTGCAATCATACCTCAACCAACAGCTGCCTGCCAGAAACCTTAAGGACCTTTCCTATAAAAAGATCAGGTTTTCGATGGAAAGATTGCATGAGGACCATTTTTTCCGCAAAGCTAATGCACTGATCTGTGTATCGCAAAAAGACAAGGAGTTTTATGAGCAAACATTTAATGAACTGCCGGTTTTTGTGATTCCTAACTATATCAATGAGAAGCAATACCATTTTAATAAGCCTCCTGCCAAAAAGAACCAGATTATTATGGCTGCGAACTTTTCTGCTTTTCAAAACAGATTCGGGCTTCGCTGGTTTATGGAAAATGTATGGGATCAGGAGCTGGCAAACAAAACCAGCTTCCTGATAGCCGGCCATAACTCCGACCGGGAACTTACCGAGCTGAATCAGCAGGGGATCAACTCACAAAATACTATTGCATTGGGTGCTGTAGATGACATGAAGTTGCTGATTGCCCAATCAAGAGCAGCTATTATTCCTCTGCTCCATGGCAGCGGCACGCGACTGAAATGCATTGAAGCGATGGCTTTAAAAACCAATATTGTCTCAACCACTGTTGGGGCCGAGGGAATCGATCACCGTGGTTCTTTTTTGATTGCCGATGATCCATGGCATTTCAAACAAAGTCTGCTTCAGATTTTGAATAACAAGGTGCATAACGAAGACCTTGCCTATTCCATTTTCCTGGAAAAGTATTCCTCAAAAGCCAATACTCTGCTGTTAAAAAAAATTTTATCAGCTTCTTTAATTGGAAACTTGTGATAAAAAAAACTAAGTAATTGGTGAATATTACCTCATATTTCGGCCCGTGCAAGTTTTATTTTAAATAATTAGTGTTATTATGGCCTTTAGTCGGCTTGCCAAGATATTTCTGGTATATTTCATTGTTATCAGCGCCACCTCTTTTTATACTTTAAGATACCTGCCAAATTCCTTTCGGGAGATGATGGGACTGGTAAGCATCGGGCTTATGGTAGCGATACTGCTGCTTGATCTTTTCCCGGGTTCTGTTTCCTATAGGAAATATTTCAAAATAGAAGTTTACCTGTTTCTGCTGGCCACCTTTGGAAGCATGTTTATAGCCAGAGCTTTCCATAATCAGGAATATGGCATAACCCTGCTGGTGCAGCGGTTCATGTATTTCTACCTGTTTTATTTCGTGCTTCATAGTTTGAAGCTAAATGCTGAAGACATAGAAAATGCCATTATTCCACTCGGGTTATTATATGCTGGTTTTTACCTGCTACAATATTTTGCCTATCCTAATCGTTTATTTGAATCGCGAATAGACGTTGATCGCGGCACTATCCGCATCTTTCTGCCCGGGGCCGGCTTCCTGATGCTGGCTTATTTCAAAAGTCTCCAGGGTTTCTTTACCACCAGTCGTTACCGTTACATGATCTATGCCCTGCTGACCTTTTCAGTAGGCGGAATTCTAACAGGCACAAGGCAAAGTTTTGCCAGCCTCACACTTATAACCCTGGCGTTTGTCTTTTTCAACAAACAGGTAAAATCTCGAATGTTTATTGTTTTGATTGGTGGATTGGCAGCTGCGGCCCTTGCTTTGTTGTTCTGGGACATCTTCTCCGAGATGCTCACCCTTACACAGGAGGAAACCGGAAAGCCCAAACCAAACATTCGGGTTGAAGCGGCCAAATTTTTTACAGGCGATTTCATGCCATCAAAAATAGCATATATTCTCGGCAACGGCCAGGACAGTATGAACTCGCCATTCGGGCAGCGTGTTAATCTCTACAAGCTGGTTAGAGGCTTCTACCAGTCCGACGTTGGCATTATAGGGGATTATTCAAAATTCGGCCTTTTCTTTGCCATTGCCCAGCTTAGCATTATGATCCGGATCATTTTCGGAAAGATTCATCCCCATATCTCATATATAAGGTATTATTATATTTCCACTGCCCTGGTAATGTTTAGCGGAGCCAACATCTTCGGCAGGGCCGATGGAATCGTTTTTGTTTGTATCACCTTGTACCTGATAGATTACCACAGGAACTTCCCAAATGGAAGAGAAAATCCTAGTCTATAACAACATCTTCAGATTAAAGCTCCTGCTGTCATGTCATTCAGGAAAAATACCATCCGCAATATTTTCCAGTTGGGAGGATTTACCTATGCAGGAGAAGCATTGAGTTTTCTCGCCTCCATGATATTGGCAAGGCTTCTTTTGCCTGAAGAATATGGCATGGTAGCAATGATAATGGTTTTGACAAATTTTGCCCTGATCCTCTCGGGAGTAGGTATCGCTTCGGATATTGTCCGCAGCAATTACGGCTACACCTACATTAAGTCGATGAGCAACCTATCGATGTACATTGGCATCAGCCTTTTTCTGCTGGTTTTTGCATTGGCATATCCTCTTTCCCTTTTTTACGAGAACCCCGATCTGACACTGCCTACCATGTTCATCGCATCACAGTTTATATTTAAGGCAATCGTGATTGTGCAATACTCGCTGCTGATGAAGCAGCAAAGATTCGTGTTGTTAGGCAAAATTGAATTGTCCACCACAATTTTATCCCTCATTCTCATGATCCTGATGGCTTACCTGGGGTTTTCATACTGGTCGTTGATCATCCCGGTGATCATTTCGGATATTTACAAGTACTTTATGTATTATAGTTTTACCAAGATCAGCATAAGGGTCTACCCGGTCAAATATTCCATAGTTGCCTTCAGACATGCAAAAAGCATCATCGGCAGCATTTTGGGAACGCGCATCATCAGCTACTGGGCCCGTAACCTGGACAACATCCTGATTGGCAAAAACTTTGGTGAGGCCCCCCTGGGAATATACAACCGGGGCTATCGTTTCCTTGACTTAAGCCGGAAACTTTTTGAAAGTCTATTTGGCACTGTGCTTTATCCCAATCTGCAAAAGCTAAAGGATGAAGAGGGTGACGTTTTTGGTGAATACCTGTTTTTTGTTGGGGTCATTTGTCTATTGAGCTTTCCCATTGCAGCCATCCTGATACTTATACCCCAAATACTGGTCAGAATCCTCTGGGGGCCCAATTGGCTTGAAGTAGCAAGTTATCTGCCCTATTTTGGCTTGTTCATCCTGTCGCAGGTAAACACCTCAAACGCGGAAACCTTATTTAAGATCTTTCGCAAGGATCTGCTGCTATTTATTACAGGCTTATATTATACAGCCGTAATGGTAGTAGCCATTGTAGCGGGTTCATTTTTTTCGGCCCTTGCCATTGCACAATTACTTGCACTGGCGCATATACTGCTCCTTTTGCCCGGGATTGTGTTCTATGCCTTTGGCAGGGAAATGAAAATGGGATATAAAACACTGGCCGCCCTGTATGTTCCCCGGATCTTGCTGCTTACCGGGATCTTTCTCACAGAATACCTTAACTTCAGGCCTGTCACATTCTGGCTTATGCTGGTTTATCTTTCCCATCTGCTGTTTGTTATGCGCCGGCACTTATTGAGGATGAAAAAACTGATCAGAGAACGGCTGAAAAAGATGAGCAAAAGCTGAAGAAATAAATGCTGCACATGGAATTTATCTGCAAAAGCCCTAAAATGGGTGCTGAAACAAAACAATTACATGTTAAATTACGTTATTTCAAAGAGTATTCCCTAAACTTCAAAAAGTGAAGAGAATTATTTTATATCGTTATCATGAGAACGTGGATTTTTCCATTGACAGGCTTACTGTCATCAAAAAATTGAATCCCGAAGTTCCTGTCTACGGTTTATATGGAGGTGATGAAAATGAATTTGACAAATATGAGGCTGCTCTGGCTTCATTTTTCGAAGATCACTACTGCATAAGGAGCAAGCCAGGATTTTGGAAGTGGGGCAACAGCGATTTGGCATACCGACTTTGGTATAAAGACATGGGGCATTTAATTGATTTTGATTCGGTAGTTGTTATCGAATGGGATCTTGTTTTCCTGGAACCCATCGAAAAGATATACTCCCATGTTATGCCTGGTCAGTTAGGTATGACAGGCCTCACCCCCTTATCCAAAGTCGAGAAAAAGTGGTTCTGGACACGGGATCCTGCCCAGCGGCAGAATTGGCTTAACCTGCTGGAATTTGTGAAACATCATTACAACTATCAAGATTCTCCATATGCAAGCTTATGTCCTGGAGTGATCCTGCCAAAACAATTCCTGGAGCAATTCTCCAAATTGGAAGTACCCGAACTGGGTCATGATGAGTTGCGGCTTCCCTTGTTTGCCCAAGTCCTGGGATATGAACTGGTTGACCTTGGTTTTTCCAGAAAGTGGTTCTCTGCAAGCGAAAATCAATATTTTAATTGCAATGACATTGATATCTTGCCTGCCACCATAGAAAAAGAATATAGTAAAAGAAAGGGACGAAGGGTTTTTCATCCTTTTAGGGACTACGTTACAAATGTGTTCCCGGAATTTTACCGCAATGGATCTATGGTTGGATAAAATGCCTTCAGCTAAAAACAAATCCAAAAACATTTTTCAAGGTGGAAATAACCTATATCTCCTCTTTCGACGCTTCCAACATCAACAGTTATTCGGGAACGGGCTATTACATTCCCTATAAACTCCATCAGGCCGGGGATTCGGTTTCCTATATTGGCAATTTAAGCAACATCAATCCCATAAGCCAGCGCCTGAAGAGAAAAGCTTACAGTTTGATGGGGAAAAATTACCTGATCGAACGCAATCCCCATGTTCTGGATCTTTGGGCCAGGGAGATCAAAAAAAAGCTCAATGGCCGCAGCAAAATGCTGGTAAGCTACAGCAGCCAGCCATTTGCAAGGCTGCAGTCCGAAATTCCGAAGATTTTCTGGACCGATGCGGTCTTTGCCAGCATGATCGATTATTATCCGGTATACAGCAATTTGTGTAGCGAATCAATTCACCATGGTAATCTTATGGAGAAGCTGGCCCTGCAGAATGCATCATGCGCAGTATACTCTTCGGACTGGGCCGCGCAGGAAGCTATTCGCCACTATGATATTTCTCCTTCAAAAATTAGAGTAGTGCCATTTGGGGCGAATATTGAGGTAGAGCATGCACAACATGATATTTCAGAAATGGCCAGCAGCAAATCAAAGCAGCTGTGCAGGCTGTTGTTCCTGGGGGTGGAATGGTTTCGCAAAGGAGGGGACATTGCAGTAAAAGTAGCTGAAGACCTGAACCGTAAAGGATTAAAAACAGAACTAAGCATTGTTGGGGTTGAACCTGCCGAGGAAGTTAAAAAGCTTGATTTTGTCAAATCCTATGGATTCATCAGTAAATCAGATTCAAAGGCAGTAGCCTTGTTCAGGCAAATCATCCGTCAAACCCATTTCCTGCTGCTGCCAACCCGGGCCGACTGCACACCCATAGTCTTCAGCGAGATGAATGCTCATGGAATTCCGGTTATTACCACCAATGAGGGAGGAATCCCAAGTATGATCACCAATGGTGTAAATGGATTTATGCTTAATAAAGACTCTCCCGTTCATGCTTTCTCAGAACTGGTCCTGGCTTCATTTACAAACTGGCAACAATATATTCAATTGGCCGAAAGCTCATTCAATGAATACAAAACCAAGTTGAACTGGGAGCAGTCGATCCCCAAATTTCGCAGGATCCTGGAGGAGTTTTCCTGATCAGATAAAGGATTTGGCATCGCGTATGCGGTTCATAATCCGGGTAATTCCCGAGTTGTTCAGAAACCGCTCGTATTTCAGATTCTTAACCTTGCTGTTTGGGTAGGTCTTGTTATAATAATCAATGAATTGTTGCCTGGCCCATAATATGCTTATTCGGGAAATTAAACTCGTTATCCCATTTTCCCTGATCACCATTTCTTTAAAAGCTTCGTTGGCTTTTATAAGCTGCACAACTGTAGAATATGACTCCTGCTGTTCGGATATCCTGTAGAAGGCAAGGATCTCATCCAGGATAGCTGTCCTGGTGACACAGGCAAGCCTGTACCAAAAATAAAGATCAGCTACCGGATGCAGCGAGGGTTCAAAAAAACCTACCTTTTCAACCAGCTCCTTTTTAAAAGCAACACCCGGGAAAGGCGACAAATTACGGTAAAGAAAATAAGTGTTTTTTATAAACTTAGCATTGGGCGTAATATTAATGGGACGGGAAAATAAATCATCTGAAACAGCCCGCCCCACATTCACCTTCCCGGCAACCAGCCCCACATCCGGATAATGGGTAATGAAATTTAGTAAAATCTCAATAAAGCTGGGATGAAGTATATCGTCGTCGTGCAAAATGCTAACCCAGGGAGTATCTGCCAGTTCAATACACCGGTTCCAGTTATTCACCATCCCCAGGTTCTTCTCATTGCGAAAGTATCTAACCCGCGGATTATTTAACTTCTTGACATAATCCCTGAACTTTTCATGATCCGAATGATTATCAACCACCAGCACCCGGCATCTTAGGGTTTGGTCAATAGCGCTTTCAATAGCCTCTTCAAAAAAATCATACCGTTGGTAAACGGGTATCGTAATCGTTATTGTGTCAGTTTCCATTATTTCCTAATTAAACCTGATCATGGTTCAGGGACTGCTTTCTCCAGTCTGAGACCAGTCAGCAAAAAACATCCCGTTAATTTTTTCAAGAGTGTTTTCCAAACCAATAACTACCCCATTCTCATTCCAATGTGTATCAGTCATGTGAAATAAAATGCTCTTACTTTCAATAAAATCATCATACAGATTCACGTAATTCACTCCCAATTTGTCAAGTTCGGCATACAGCCTGGGCAGAAAATTGTTGTAAGGCCCGTTATTCCCCGTGAGTGAGTGATAAAGGGTGTATCTTTCAGGAATAGGAAGAAAAACAAAATCCAGTCCATACCGCTCTTCAATCAGCCGGGCCATATGACCAATATTACTTGCAATTGTTTGAATATCCTCATCAGAGAACTTCTGGTTGAAATGATTTATTGATTCAATTGTAAACAACCAGGATCCGTTTCCCGGATCAATATGATATTCCGGTGTAAAGCTGTTAATGTACTTAAACAGACGAAATCTCAAGGTAGAAAGGGTGGTATAAAGGCTATGGGTAATGTACCCTCTTTTCAGGATGGTAGTATACAAAAGATCCGTGTTCTCCAGAAAAAGTACATTTCTGAGCAAATATTGGTGTGGCCGGATATTTGTACGCATAACCTCTGGTTGGTAGGATGCCCAAAATCTTTCCGGAACATAGCGTTCGGTTGATCCATAGACAAACAATTTACCATTACTGGGCTGGTAACCCATGGTTTCAAGAAAAGCAGGTGCATTCCCCCAAAAAGGTTTGTTGATCCGGTAGTAGTACACCTTTTTGCCAGTCAAACCAGCCAGTTGCTCGGGAAAAGAAACATGACGTGAATGGTCAAAATGGCTGTCCCCGTATATGATAATGTCAGCCTGTTCAAGCCTGGGATGCTTGTCTGAAAACCGATATTTGCGAATGGCATGAGGTAGGTCCTCTTTGAAGTCACGGATCAGGGTCATGTAGAACAACTCCCCGTAGCGGGTTGAGTCTTCATATTCTTCATAGGTCTTAACCTGGAGCAGCATATTCATGGATATTTCGGGCACAATACGCACCGACAAAAACATGATCAAACAAATAAATGCAGTGATATAAATAAACGCCTTCAACAGTTTTTCATGCATAAAAATTGCGCTTAATGATGAATACCTTGTTCTATTAGGAATTCTTCCCCTTATGAGTAAATATACTAAAAATTCATTGTTTTTTCAAGCCTTACCCTTTAAGCCACCGGATAAAACAATTATTTTTTGCGTCAAAGTCAACGTGATGGCATTTCAAGCTGTCCATCCGGGGTATCCAGGGGCAGCTGGTTTTGCAGTGCACGGCTGAAATCCTGCCAGGTATGACTATGAATAAATGCGTATATGTTTTGCAAAGGAATCCCCTGAAATATCTCAGGATCATCCAGCACCTCCAACAACTCCTGAAAATCGTTGTAGGTATGGATGATCCCCATTTGTCCCAGTTCTGCAAAAGCTCCCAGGCGGGGGCCTACCACCTGGGCCTGGTAAGCAATTGAATCCATCAGAGCCCCCGAGCTAAGTACCGAGCTTCCTGAATAAGTGAAAAGCACTATGCGGGAAATTCCTATTAAACGGGCCAAGTCTTCTGAACTTACAAAATCGTTGATCAGAGTAATTTCTGAAGAGGAGTAGCGGTTGATTTTTTCAAAAAATTCCTCCGATACAGCTTTCCCTGCAATCAGGATGCGATACTTTTTAAGTAATTGCCGGCTTTCAAGGAATTCCAGGAAACGATCAATTCCCTTATATGGAGCCAGACTACCCCAAATCAGAATATCATACTCAAGCCCGCCGTTAGGCTTTATCTGTTCAACGGGCACTACCGGATGCGGAAAATAAAAGATCCTGTTTTTGATTCCGGGCTCCAGTTCACGGGCAAAATACTCACCTTCCCGCGAATGGGTAATAATCAGGTCACTTTTCCTAATCAACTCCTTAAACAATAACTTCTTAAATTTCAGATGTCTTGACGAATGAGAGATCTTGTTATGAAGCGTCCAGATAATTTTCACCCCGAAAAGCTTTTTAACGTGCAGCAACAACATCAGAAATATGGATTGGACATAACCCCCCTTTTTCTCAGGAAGGTTTTCGACCCAATTCAGAAACAAATAATCTATTCTGAATATATACTTGGACAGGTTAAAAATTCCTGTTTTTGAAGGCTGCGTTTTATTCAGAAATTTGATATAACCACCAGCAGCTTCCATAAAATGATCCAAATAAGGATTGCTGATTCCCGTTCGAAGCCTGGCGGTTATTGGGTAAATATATGCTTTATACTTCATTTGCATGTTTTCTTATTCCAATGGTATTCAGTACCTTCCATTTTAGAAATCCTCCTATGTAATAGAAATATTTTTTCATAAAAGGCCCGTAGGCCCTATAAGAGGTGGCGTGGGTTTTCAGAAACCTGTAATCCCTCCTGAAACCATAAATTGATTTAATGCTGGTAAGTGACTGGAAAAGGCGTGAAAAACTACCATTATGAAACATCCCTGTATTGGTGTTATCATTAAAGATCACCAGTTGGGGAAAAGCTATCAGCCGGAAACCCGACATCTTTGCCCTGAAAGTAAAGTCGCTGTCGCCATGGTATTGGGGAAAGTTTTTCTCATCCAGAAATCCGATAGCCTGGAAAACACTTCGGTGAATAACAGTACCCATCCCGGGAAACCAATCTACCTCCAGAGGTTGCTGTAAACCTTCATGGTCGGGCATGCGCTCGCCAAACATATATCTTGTTCCATGCACCGGGTCGAATTTACCTCCCATACCCCAGACCAGGTTCTTATGCATTGAATATATTTTTGAGCCAATGACCACATCAGAAGGAGTATTGGAAATGATCTTAAAAAGCTGCTGCAGGTAATCTTCCCGGGGTATAATATCATTATTCCACCAAAGCACATAATCTGCCCGCAAGGTTTCCAGTGCATAGGCAGCACCCAGGTTCACACCCCCGCTCCACCACAGATTCCCATCTCCTGAAAGCAGGTGAACCTCCGGATAATTTTCCTTAACCCATTGAGCAGTACCATCGGTAGACCCATCATCTACCAAAATAATGGGTAGCTGTTGCCCGGGCTTGCCCAAAGCTGCCTTTAACTGAAATAACCCTGCCAGGCTTTGCCGGGTGAATTCTATGCCGTTGAAAACGGGAATAACAATACAGACTATCGGGTCCTTCATATATTTCTACCAGCTGGAATTTTGAAAAATAATAACCAGGTCTTGCAAAACAAAAAGCAGGATTATAAGGTTTAAAGTATAACTGAATTAAGAGAGGCAATTATTGTCTTGCAGCAATTTTTCTTATTTTTACAGCATAGCTGTTTCTTATTATCGGAAAAAACCTTCGAATGCTTTTTTCTTAAACAATTAAGGTGATGTCAGGTTCAAATCTAAACGATGAATAGCACACCACATGCTGCATTGTTCTATTTTATCACTTAATCCTTTTTCGCTGATGAATTATGTTGTTGTTATTCCCGCAAAAAATGAACAAACGAACATAGCGGTCACCCTTTCTTTTTTAGCAGGCCAAACCCTTGCTCCAAAATGCATACTAGTGATCGATGATAACTCTACTGATAATACTGCCCGGGTCATCAAAGAATATGCAGCCCGCTACCCCTTTATCAGATACTACCATTATCCGGGTGAAAAAAAGTATGTGCTTGGCAGCAAAATTGTTAAGATCTTCAATGAAGGTAAACGGCATATTGATCAGCTTGGCATTGAATATGATTACATTGTTAAGCTTGATGCCGATAACCACCTTTCCAACAACATCTTTGAAAAAATTGCATTGAGTATTCAGGACAAAAATTATGGCATTGTATCGCCTTTGGCTTTTTCCTGGCAAAACGGAAAGGTTATCTATACATCTACACCTGACTGGCATACCATTGGAGATTTCAAGATTTACAATAAGGTTTGTTATGAGAAAATGGGAGGCCTTATTGAGGACCTGGGATGGGATTGTGCCGATAACATAACCGCAATGGAGGCCGGATATAAAACCCAAGTTCTAAGGCACATCCACTATGAGAACCGCCGCCCGGTAGGACGCTTCTCCCTATTAAAAGGGCGAAAGCGCCAGGGTATTGGTGCTTTTAAATTGAGATACAGTATATTGTACCTGATACTCAAAACAGTTCACGATTTGTTTCGGCCACCTGTGCTGTTGGGCTCATTTTACTATCTTTTTGGATACTTTGCAGCCATGTTTCAGCAACAACCCAGGATATTAACTCCACCGCAAGGTAAAATGCTTCGCAGGCTGCTGTGGGAAAGCTTCCGGCAGCGTTTTCACAAAAGGCAGTTCTTCCTGCTGCAATATTTTCCCAACGGAAAATCGAAGGATGTGGTACAGGTTAAGGAATTGGCCTGAAAGGAGCCCTGCGTTGTGGCCAAAGCCTGACCACATGATAAAAAAACAAGATGATGCCCGTGGTATACCTCTTCCAAAGGCGGGAAGGCTCCAGGTACAGGCGGTATGCCCACTCCATATTAACTTTCCTTATCCACACAGGTGCCCGGGAAACATTTCCGGAAATAAAATCCAGCACCGCCCCTCCCCCGATGATAATCCGGGCATGAGGGAACTTATTCCTGTTGCGCACAGCCCACAGCTCCTGTTTGGGCACACCCAAACCCAGAACAATGATGCTCGCCCCAGAGCTATTGATTGTTTCGATGAGCTCTGCTTCATCATCATTGCCAAAATAACCGGAGTGGCAGCCAACAATCCGCAAATCGGGCAAAACCATCCTGATCTTGCTGGCTGCATGGGCAGCCACATCTTCCTTACCCCCCAGAAAAAACACCTTCTCCCCTCGCTTTGCCGCAAGGGCAAGGATCCTGGGGATTAAATCCGTCCCGTTCAAGTTTTCCTTCAGGGGTATGCGCGCTGCAATAGAAGCCAACTTGATACCAATACCATCATTCAGCAAAAGGGAAGATTCATTCAGACTTGCTGCATATTCAGGTATCCGCTGAGCGATGTTGAAACAGTGGGCATTCAGAAAAAACAAAGTATGGCAGGAACCCGAATCCAAATACCCCTCACACTTCTCCAGAACCTCCTGGTGATCCAGTAAATCCAGACTGATATTGTAAAAACCAACCCGCATTTTGCCAATTTTTTTTCTTTAGGTTATGTTCTGCAGATCCTGGTCCCCCCTGATACCACGCTTATATTTTGCCGATCAATAGCAGGGTGGAAGAGAAAATGGCTGCAACCTTTTTCCTTAAAAGATTTCCTGAAAGCTTCTTCTTTTCCGGATACACATATTTACCATAACCTTTCATGTCGATTTTGATGTCATTTATCAACACATACAACTTCTTGATTTTTTTACGTTCAATATCCCTAAGGTTGCTGCTAAGGATATTTTTACGTGAAAATCCAATGCGGGTCATATACAGGTTCAGGTCGGCATGTTCCATCAGCAGGAAAGCGTCTGTCAGCAGGCCAAATGGGGGCGAATCCACAATGATATAATCATATTTTTCCTTCAGTTCCCTGAATAACTCCCTTGTCCTTGCACCTGAGATCAATTCTACGGGATTAGGCGGGATCTGCCCGGCAGAAATAATATCCAGGTTGGGCAGGCTGGTTCGGTTGGCGATGTTTTCAAGGGTTGCCTTATTGATCAGGTAGGCACTGATACCTTGTTGCTTACGCGGGCCAAAAACGTGGGTAACAGCACCTGGTTTACGCAGGTCGAATTCCAGTAAAACTGTCTTGCTGTTGGCCTGAGCAAAGCTGGACGCAAGGTTGATGGCAGTAAAAGATTTGCCTTCCTCGGGCATAGAGGAGGTTAACAATATCACTTTTTTATTACCGCCATGCAGGTAGTAAACCACATTGCTGCGAAGAAAATGAAAGGCTTCCGCGATGGGGGTACGTGGAGCATTAACCACGGGGTTCTCCTCGGGTTCGCGGTTGTTGGGAAGGGATGCAATTACAGGAATGCTGGTGAGCATTTCCACGTCTTCCTTGCTGGCTACGCGGTTGTCGATGAGTTTTTTCAGCAGAATGATCAACGAAGGGGTACCTATGCCGGCAAGTAAAGCCAAAGCCAGGATGATAGACCGGCTTGGTCGCCAAACGCCCATATATTTGGGAGGTTCAACAATTTTGGCATCCGGAAGTTTTGATGCCTTGATAATCTGGGCTTGCAGTCTTTTCTCAAGAAGGGAGGTATAGGTGGCATCGTTCAACTTAAAGCGCCTTTCAATGCCCAGCAATTCACGTTGGGTACTGGGCAGGGCCGAGAACTCCCGGTTCAAACTGGCAATCTGGGTGTTCAGAGTTTGAATCTCCCGTTGGGTGGTATTGATACTGAAGGTTATGTTTTCGTTGATAACGTTCTTCAGATTTTCAATGCTGTTGGTAATAGTGGCAAGCCTTGGGCTGCGAAGCTGATCCTGGCTAATGATACGTTGTTTTTCCACATTCAGGGTGGTCAGCTCCTGTATCAGATTGTTCAGCATGGGGTCGTTCAGCCCAAGTGAAGATGGTGCCAGAATGGTCTCCGAATCTTTCTGCTCCTGAAAATACTGCTTCATTTGTTCAAGGTGCCCCAGTCTTCTCTGGCTTTCATCACGCTGAACCTGGAAAGCCTGAAGTTGCTGGTATATATTCTGGGCTTTTTCCTCAATGTTCATTACGTTATGATCCCGCCTTAGATTCTGAAGCTGCTGCTCGGATTGAGTCAGGTCATCCGAAACGTTCATCAACTGGTGGTCGATATGCTCGATGGTTTTATCGGCCAGCACCGTAGCATCCTCCAGATTACTCTCTATATATTTGTTTATCAGGGCATTTAGAAAATGCAACCCCACGGCTATATTATCGGTCTTGATCTCAAGTTCGGCCATGGTTGATTCAATACCTTGCCCGTCAATGCTGAGAGATCCCTTCAGTTGGGCGGCCACCTGATTCAGATTGTTGAACTGGAAAAATATCTCTTTATCAGCATACTGGCTGGGATTGTAATTTGAATTCAAAATCACCCGGAATGAAACATTTTCAGTTTCAATCAACGATCCGAAACGAAAAGGACCATTGATTTCAAAATCCCGGGCATAGCCCATTATTTTCTCTGTTTCAAAATCAAGCAGGCCTGCTGATTCTCCCTGGGCGCTCAGGTAGAAATAGTTGTCGTCGATGATGTTTATATAGAAGGGAAGATCCACAGGCTGCAAATGCCCCTCTGTGGGAATCACCAGTATGGGTGATCGCCCGTAGATATTCTGCCAGCTGAAGGCAAAGCGCCGAGGAAGCTTTCTCTCCTGCATGTAATACGAAACACGAAAATCCATTTCATCAACCACTTCGCGTATTAACGGAAACGACTGGATGAAATATATTTCATTCTGAAAGGTCTTATCCTGTACGATAAAGTCAAAGGCCCTCATGATGTGATTTGTACCTCCAGGCATGGGTGCATTTTCAATGCGAAGAAGCACTGAAGCACCTACCCTGTAAGTTTTGGAGGCATGGCTTAAATAGAACATTGCAACTCCAAGGGTAATCACGGTACAAATTACAAGCACATACCAGTATTTAAGAAGTGTTTTCAGCAAATTGATCAGATTATTTGCCAAAATATCATTTGAGTCTTTCATAGATTAACAGGTTTAGTTTCTGATCACGGTATACACAAACAAACCGGTGGATATAACAGTAAGCACCAGATTATAGGGCACCGTTGTCATCCCCCAGCGTTTTCGGCCAAGGGGTTCAACATATAAAATATCGTCGGACTGCAGGACATAAAAGGGTGATTCCAGCAGGTCTGCTCGCGTCAGGTCAATATAGTGTTTGCTGCGGCGGTTGCCCTCCTCGCGGATAAGCAACACGTTCTGGCGGTTGCCAAACTCAGCCACATCACTGGCATAACCCAATGCCTGAAGAATATTGATGTTCTTTTCATTAAACACATAAACGCCTGGGCGGTTTACTTCGCCCAGCAGGGTGACCTTTGTGTTTATAAAGCGCATATATACATTAGGCATGAACAGGTACTGGCTCATGGCTTCTTCAATAGCTTCGGAAGCTTGTTCCAATGTCTGGTTCATAACCCGGATCTTGCCGATATAAGGCAATTTTATGGTACCATCCTCATTTACCGTGTAACTTAAAAGGGAGGCATCATAAATACCCCGCATCATTTCGGCAGAAAACATTGTGGGTGCTTCGTCTGCGCTGCTTATTCTAATATAGATCTGGTCGCCGGGCTTGATTTGGGTATCAACGGGTTCGGCAACAAAAATCATCTGCTGGGCAGGAGTTCCCGGGGGAGATTGAACATATACCATCTGATTTACTGGGACACAGGAGGTGATCAGCATCCCTGCCAGGAAGATAAAGGCCTGGCCCCGGCGTGGTTTACTCATGGGCATGAACTTTTTGTTTTCATAACAAAGATATGAAAATCATCAGACAAATTACGCATATTTATAGGTCAATGTAGGGTTTTTACATATTTTTAAGCAAATCTGTTGGGGGTGGCAAACCCCACAACCTGTCAAACATCTGACCAAGGGAAATTTATTTACCGGCCCGTTGCTAGAATCATAACGGCTACGGTTTTGAACAGCAATGTCATATCTTTGGCAAGCGACCAATTATCTATATAATTCAAGTCCATTTGCATCCATTTGTCAAATTTTACGTCATTGCGTCTGGGAGTGATTTGCCATACCCCTGTTATTCCGGGCTTCACCGAGAGACGGCGCAATTGCCAGCGCTGATACTGCCGCACCTCCGACTCAACAGGCGGCCGCGGGCCTATCAGCGACATCTCTCCTCGTATCACGTTCCACAACTGGGGAAACTCGTCAAGCCCGGTTTTCCTAAGTATCTTCCCAAAGGGGGTAATACGCGGGTCATCCTTCATTTTAAAAGTGGGGCCATCCATTTCATTGAATGCTTTCAGTTCGGCCATTCGCTTTTCTGCATCCACCACCATCGTACGGAATTTGTACAGCATGAATTTCCTTCCTCGAAGACCAATGCGTTCCTGCTTGTAGAAGATAGGACCTTTTGAATCCAGAATTATCACAAGGCAAATGATCAGAAACAAAGGCATCAGCAATATCACGGCTATGATGGAAAACAAAATGTCAGTGAAATACTTTATATCATGCCCCAGCTTGTGGGAAGGAATATCCACAAGTGTCAGATTGCCTGAAGGATTCATTGTACGCAGCTCCACTCGGAAAGGCTCAACGGAAGAAACTGAAGTCTGCACTCTGAATACCACCCCAACTTCATCGCATACAGGAATTAGTTTTCGCACCTCGGCTTCATCAATTTCACTCTTGCAATAAAATACCTCATCCACCACCTGGCTCTCCAGGATATAACTGATATTCTCCGGACCAGGCAAAACGGGAATCTCCCGTCCATACCTTTTTTTTATGGCAGCAGATTGGGAAATGATAGCCCGGACATTAAAACCCCAGTCTTTCTGATATATAAACTTATCAATGATATTGCGTGAACATTGGTCACCGATAATAACTATGTTGCGCAGGTTGTATCCATTAGCCCGGTAAACGCGCACATGGTAAATGCTTAGGATCCGGATGGTAAGGGTCAGAAAAAGGCTGATCCCGGTGTTTACAATGATAAACGTCACAGGAATGCTTCTCATATTCAAAAAAACCTTAGCCAGCAATAGCAGTATCAGTATAAACAAATAACCCCTTGAAAATAAAAAAGCCACGTTCAGAAACCGCTGACCCCTGGGAAAGATAGCCGTCAGCGACAGCTGGGAAACAGCATACCAAAATATCACCAGAAATATGGAGTAAAAAATAAACTGTATTGGATCCGGATTCCAGCTTATACCCTGCCATTGTAAAATTTCCCGGCTCAGGTAGTATGCAATTGGGATGGAAACTATAACCGCAAACATTTCAATGAATTCAAGCACCCATCGTAGAAATAATTTCTGACGAATGGTATAGTGGGCAAATCTTCTGATTAACTCGATTCGTTTTCTCATATATTGTCCTAACTCAGTTTTAGTGGTTACTAAAACAATCTCCTCCACCCCGGGTCTTCATCCGAAAGCAAGAAAGTTTTTACCCAAGCAGGGTCTTGTTTCAGGTTAAGCTACGGCTGCAAGATGTTCCGGAAATCCTATTTGGGAAGAAGTAAGATTGCCGGTTGTTAAAAATCCTCATTAATTTTTACTTTTGTCTTTTTTTTTGTGCTTTACATAAATATAATCATTGTTTTGGTCTAAAAAAATCAGGAATTCCCTTAAAATATTACAAGGATACCCTTAGAGATCATTAGGGAAAATACTAATAGAAAAACAAGCCTGGTTTAGCCCTGGCGCTGCCCACCTGAATTCAGCGTCCTAATGATCAAACAGATGCCTGTAATAAAGGTATTACCCGCTGTTTTATATGATTAATCATTTTAAAGGAAAATGTTGATAAGCTGCACAATTGGGCTATCAACTGTTTTGGAAAATTTGTAATTTCCAGCAGCAAAAACTGCTATAAAAAATCATAATTATTCCAATTTTAATGGATAAAATATCCTGAGGGCCAGGGGGGACACTGGCAGGTAACACCTCTCATGGGATTATGCACAGAGTTGTTAAGGCGTGAAGAGGGAAGTAAAAAAATCAGGGCAAAGCCTTTCCTTGTTTAAACAAAACAAAAACAGGAGAAACCTTTACGGGGAATGAAATTCTACAGGTATACCGAAATCCTGCCTGCAATCTGATTCAGTGAAATTTCAGCTAATTTGGTCTGGTATTGAATGGCCAACAGGCGCTCCTCGGCCTCCAGTAGTGCTCTCTGAGCTTCGCGCAATTCAATCCCCGACAAAGCACCCAGACGGTATCTTTCGATTGCAATATCCAGGGTTTCATGGGCTACTGACAGGTTCTGGTGCTCGAGTTGCAACAAGCGCAGGTTGTTCTGATAGGCATGATAAATCGTGTTCAGATCGGCCAGCAATCCAGTTTCTACCTGCTGAATCACCAGGGCACGGTTTTCGATCTCTATCAGGGCATTGCTCATGCGCCTTCTTTGGTTGAAGCCATCGAAAATGTTGAAACCAAGGGTAAGTCCATAATTCATGCTCCTTACTTGCTGATGATCAAGGGCACCTGACTGGTAGGTGTTATGGGTATATCCATAACCCGAGTTAAAATTCAGAAAGGGATAGCGATTTGCGGCCAGAAGCTGCCGGTCGTATTCCGAAAGGATCTTATTCTGGTTGGCAATCAGCAGGGAAGTATTATTCTGAAGGGCATCCGACATTAGCTGCTCCAGCATAAGAGCAGGGTTAACGGTTATGGAGGTATCGGCAACCATAAACATCATGTGGGGGTCATCCATGGCCATCAGCTCATTGAGGCGGATCCTGGCAGCTCGCACCACTTCATATTGGCGGCTAAGGCGCGATGAATCGGCATTCATGAATACCTGGGCCTGCAGCAACTGAAGTTTGGAGGCAGAACCAATCAGGTAACGTTCTTCATCAATACGCACCCGCTCCCTTGAAAGCTCCAGAGAATAGCCAAGATTGCGCAATAGGTTGATCTGCTGGATATAGTTGTAATAAGCCGCCGAAATATTGCCGATAAGGTTTTCGACAGTCATCCGGGTATTGAGCTCCCCCAATTGTTGAAATGACTCCAGTCGCTCGTAACTGGTTCGGGCTCTGAAGCCGTCGAACAGCGTCCAGCTAAGGCTTACACTCGCATTGGTGGTAGTATTATGAATATCGCGGGTGAAATTCCGGCTGCCATCGACCAGGGTCTGATCGGCACTGCTAAGGGTTCCTGATTGCTGCCCCCGCAGGCTTAATACAGGCAGGTGTCCGGCGGCTCCCAGGGTAACATTGTTACCAGCGATGGTTTCGTTATTACGTGCTACCTGCAGCGAATAATTGCGTTGCAGACCGGCATGAATAACATCCTGAAGCGTATATACCTGCTGGGAGGAAACCCACAAGGGCAACAGGGAAAATAAAAGAAAACTAACTGACAGCGACTTCAGATTCAGGGTCATAACCGGTATTCTTTTTTTCACTTGAAATAAATGTATAAATAGCTGGAACTACATAAAGGGTTAGGAAGGTGGAAACCATCAATCCACCGATAACTGCTATACCCATTGCCATACGACTGGCGGCACCCTGGCCGAAACCCATTGTAAGGGGAAGTACCCCAAGAATAGTAGACAGGCTGGTCATCAGAATGGGGCGAAATCGGGCTGCCGATGCATACTTGATTGCCTCCAGCTTGTTCATGCCTGCCTGTTTGCGTTGATTGGCAAATTCTACCATAAGTATCCCGTTTTTGGAAACCAGGCCAATTAACATGATAATGCCTATCTGACTGAAGATATTGATGGTGATCCCGAAATACCACATGAACATCAGGGCCCCGGTAATAGCAAGCGGTACGGTCATCATCACAATCAAAGGATCTTTAAAACTCTCGAACTGGGCGGCCAGTACCAGGAAGATCAGCACCAGGGCCAGAACAAATGCAAACATCAGGCTTGAGGAGCTTTCTTCGAAGTCTTTGGAGTCGCCTGCAAGAGCCGTGCGGAAGGTGTCGTCCAGCACTTCATCGGCAATGCGGTGCATCTCCTCAAGCCCCTCACTGATTGTGCGCCCTGGCGCCAGGCCAGCCGAAACGGTGGCAGCCACAAAACGATTGTACCGAAATAATGAGGGAGGAGCAGTTTGCTCCTGCAGGGTGATCAGGTTGTCGAACTGAACCATCTCCCCGTTGTTGCTGCGAACATATAGGGATTTCAAATCAAGCGGGGTACTGCGGTTCTGCCGTTCCAGCTCCCCCAGTATCTGGTACTGCTTGCCATGCATGAAGAAATACCCGAATCGCTGTCCGCTCAGGGCAAGCTGAAGGGTTTGTCCAACATTCTGGGCGGATACCCCAAGAAGATTGGCCTTTTCCCGGTTGATATGTACCTGGATCTCGGGTTTGGTAAACCTTAGGTTCACATCTGCCATCGACAGCACCTGGCTTTCACCTACCCTGTCCATGAAGGTAGGCAACACCTCGCGCAGCTTGTCGATGCTTTGGGCTTGCAAAACATACTGCACAGGCATTCCCGAGCGTCGGCCACCAAAGGTGGACTGCTGGTTTACAAAAGCCCTGGCCTGGGTTTTTCGGCTTACGGCAGCCGACAAACGATCGGCAATCTCCTGCTGGGTGGTGACACGGTCTTTGGGTTCGGCCAGTACCACCCGAACGTTGGGTGAACCCCCGAAGATCATGGTCATCAACGTCTGACGCTCAGGAACGATTTCCTCAACCAGATCGGCAATATCATCCACATAATCGCGCATGAATTCATAGGTAGCACCTTCTGGTCCCCGAATGCCGATGGATACCTGCGAGCGGTCCTCCATGGGCGCCATTTCAGAGGGAATATTCTTAAATAGCACAACTACAAGGCCGACTGCCCCTATTAGAATAGGAAGAGCAAGGATCCTTTTATTCAAGAAACTGTTCAGCGAGTTGCGATAGGCATTGTTCATCTTTAGAAAAAACCCTTCTGTACTTTTGTAAAACCGCCCGTGTTCTTTACGCTGCTTAAGGATCTTTGTTGAAAGCATGGGGGTAAAGGTAAGGGCCACAAAAGAGGAAATGGCAACAGCCCCGGCAATAACAATGCTAAACTCGCGAAACAAACGGCCTGTCATCCCTTCCAGGAAAACAATAGGAAAAAACACTGCCACAAGGGTAATGGTTGTAGAGATAATGGCAAAAAAGATCTCTTTTGACCCTGCAAGGCCAGCCTGAATAGGTGTCATTCCCTGCTCTATCTTCACGTAAATGTTCTCCATCATTACAATGGCATCATCCACCACCAAACCGATAGCCAGTACCACGGCCAGCAGTGTAAGCACGTTGATTGTGAAACCAGCAACGTACATTACAAAAAACGACCCGATCAGCGAAACAGGGATTACCAGGATGGGTATCAAAGTAGTCCGCCAGTCGCGCAGAAACAGGAAGATGATGACCACCACCAGCATAAAGGCAATAAAAATGGTATTGCGTACTTCGCGAATGGAAGAACGGATATATTCGGTGTTATCGAAACCTACCTCCATGATCACATCATCCGGAAGGTCGCGCTGGATATGCTCCATACGACGGTAGACCTCATCCACGATTTCAATGTGGTTGGAACCAGGCTGGGGCACAATGGCAGTTCCCACCGAAGGGATTCGGTTGCGGGTTACCATTCCCCTTTCATCTTCCGGGCCCAGTACTGCACGGCCAACATCCATAAAACGAACTACCTGCCCGCTTTCCTCACGAATGATCAGGTTGTTGAACTGCTCAGGAGTGGACATCAACCCCAGGGTACGGATGGTTAGTTCGGTGGTATGACCTTCAATACGCCCTGAAGGAAGCTCAACATTCTCGCGTGAAATGGCATTTCGAACATCCAGGGGAGTGAGCCCGTAGCCGGCAAGTTTGGCAGGATCAAGCCACAGGCGCATGGCATAACGTTTCTGGCCCCAAATATGGATTCCGCTGACCCCGGGAATGGTTTGAAGCTGCTCCTTGAGGCTCAGCTCGGCAATCTCGGAGATCTCAAGCAGGGAGCGGGTAGCACTTGAGAGTGAAATGAACATGATGGGACTGGCATCGGCATCTGCTTTTGAAACAATCGGAGCATCCACATCCCTGGGCAGCATGCGCATGGCCTGCGATACCTTGTCGCGCACGTCGTTGGCGGCAGTCTCCATATCCACACCAAGCTCAAATTCAACCGTGATGTTGCTGCCTCCCTGCCGGCTGGTACTGGTAAGTGTACGGATCCCGGGAATCCCGTTAATAGCCTGCTCCAGTGGCTCGGTGATCTGAGTTTCGATCACATCGGAGTTGGCACCAGGGTAACTGGTACGAACTGAAACAATCGGGGGGTCCACACTGGGAAATTCACGCACTCCCAGGTATGTCATCCCGATCACACCAAAAATCAGGATGATCAGGGTGAATACAGTGGCCAGTACGGGACGTTGTATACTGATTGATGAAAGGCTCATTTGAACTTCAGTTATTCAGATAAAAAATGCATTAATGAATGATCCTGCCCCAGGGCTACAAGCCGGCTACTGCAGGCTCAATAAGTTCCTCAAGCACTACGGGCATGCCATTGCGAAGCTGCATCACCCCTGTAGTGAGCAGGGTGTCGCCAAAAGACAGACCATCAATGATCTGGATGTGGGCTTCTGTACGAAGGCCAGCACGGACATTTACCGCTTGTGCACGTCCTGAGCGGTACACAAATACCCTGTCGCCATCCATTTCCGGGATCAGTGCTTCTGAGGGAACAGCAATGGCATCATTGGTTTCCGACAATCGCAGCACCATGGAAGCAAAACGACCCGGGCTAAGTTCCTGGCGGCTGTTGGGATATAGGGCGCGAACCACGATGGTTCGGGTACGTACATCCACATTGGGGGCAACAGCATATACTGTAGCCTGAAATTCGTTGGGATTGCCATCAACGCGAAACGAAACAGGGAAGCCTGCAGCAATTTCTCCGGCATAACGTTCGGGAACAGAAAATTCAAGCTTTAATGGAGTTTTCTTAATCAGGCGGGCAATGCGTGTTGAGGGAGTGGCAAAGCTGCCCTCGCTCAGGTAGCGAAGCCCTATGGTACCATCGAAGGGAGCACGCAACTCGGTTTCTGCAATGCGAGCTTCCAGCAGCATAATGTCGGCTTCTAGGCTCTGCAGCTCGGTTACCACCTGGTCATAGCTCTCCTGGCTGATGGCATCGCGCGACAACAGGGTGCGCTGCCTGAACTCACGGTCTACAGATAGCTGCCGCTGGGCTTTCAGCCTAAGAAGCTGGGCCTGAAGATGGCGATCGTTTACCTTGGCCAGAAGGTCGCCCTTTTTTACCTGTGTGCCTTCCTTAAAGTGAATACTTACAATCTTTCCCGAAGTCTCAAAAGTAAGATCAACCTCCTCATCGGCCAGCAGGGTTCCGGTGCTGTTAATCTGCTCTACCAGGAATTCCGGGCTGATAACAAGGGCTCGTACATTCAGGGCCCGACGCTGGGGGGCCTGAAAACCATCAGCAGGGTTATTCTCATTCGAACGGCTCAGCATTGGCTTCACCTTGGGGTAAACCATCAGGCCTACAATCAGCAAAACAATCAGGGTGACCAGTATCGGTCTGAATTTATTCTTCATGTAAATAGTTAAAATTCTTGAATGAATCTCTTCCGGGTAACACTTTTTGACATACAAAAGTCGTAAAGGTTTAACAGCTTTTTCAAAAAAAAACTTTTAATAAATGTTAACGATATTTATTTTTTTAACAATCAACACGTTAAACAATTAACATAAAAATAAGTTGCTTAATTTTCATAGCCAAACAGCTTTTCGGTATGGTTTTTATTTATTTTTAACGAACCCGAAAAGATAATATTTTCATGGATTATTTAAGAATCCAAAAACTTTTTAATTAATTATAAACCAGAATTTTAACAAAATGAGATTGAAACCAAAACCAATGACCCCTTTTTTGTTGGCAATGTTATTGCTGGCGCAAACCTGGGTGATGGCCCAAAAAACCTTTCCCTACGAATCGGTTCCGGGCGACCCGCTTCAGGCCAGAATCTATACCCTCGACAATGGCCTGAAGGTTTATCTTTCGGTAAATGAGGAGGAGCCTCGTATCCAGACTTATGTGGCCGTCAGGGCTGGAAGCAAGGATGATCCGGCAGAAACTACCGGCCTTGCTCATTATTTTGAACACCTGATGTTCAAAGGTACCAGCACCTTCGGTACCCTGGACTGGGAAAAGGAAAAGCCCTTGCTGGATGAGATAGAAAGGCTTTTTGAGATCTACCGCCAGGAGACCGACGAGGCCACCCGCCGGGCAATGTACCGGGTGATTGACAGCATATCGTATGTGGCTTCTACCTATGCCATTCCCAACGAGTACGACCGGCTGATGTCGGCAATTGGTTCAACCGGGACCAACGCCGGCACCTCAAACGATTTCACCTATTACATCGAGAACATCCCCTCCAACCAGCTGGAGCATTGGGCCTTGATTCAGGCCGAGCGTTTCAGGGATCCTGTTCTGCGCCTGTTCCATACCGAGCTGGAAACAGTTTACGAGGAAAAGAACATGTCGCTGACTAACGATGGCCGACTGGCATCAGAAGCCATGCTCAATGCATTGTTCCCCAACCATCCATATGGGTTGCAAACCACCCTGGGGGAAGCCGAGCATCTGAAGAATCCTTCGCTGATCAATATCCGCAACTTCTTTGATCAATACTATGTGCCCAACAACATGGCTGTTGTCATGGCAGGGGACTTCGATCCTGATGAAGCAATCCGCATTATCGATAAATATTTCGGGAAGTTGCAGCCACAACCCTTGAAGGAGAAAGTTTTTGGCCCCCAGCCTGCCATTGCCTCACCCATTATCAGGGAAGTTACCGGCCTGCAGGCCGAGAATATTCAGATCGGCTGGCGTTTTGAAGGAGCCTCCTCTGAGCAGGTTCCCTACCTGAACATGATCAGCATCATCCTTTCCAACGGACGCGTTGGGTTGATCGACCAGAACCTGAACAAAACCATGGCAGTACTGGGTGCAGGAGCAAATGCCCGGGTTATGGCCGATTATTCGCTATTGACACTATCTGGCCGCAACAAAAGCGGGCAGAGCCTTGATGAGGTAAAAACATTGCTGATGCAGCAACTCGAGCTGCTTAAAAAAGGTGAATTCCCCGACTGGCTCATGGAGGCATCTATTAACAACCTAAGGTTACAGGAAATGCGCCGCACGGAAGACAACCGTGCCCGGGGGATGAGCATGATGATGAGCTTCCTGAACAGGGTACCTTATCAACATCAGGTTGATTACCTTAACCGCCTGAGTGCAATCACCAAGCAGGATATTGTTGCCTTTGCCAACGAGCACCTGCGTGAGGACAATTACGCTGTGGTATATAAAAGACAAGGGCAGCCAGAAAACCTGGAGCAGGTACAAAAACCCCATATTACTCCAATCCACATCAACCGCGATGCCGAATCCCCCCTGCTCACCCAGGTTAAAGCAACAGCAGTGAAGGAGATTCAGCCCGTTTTCCTGGATTTTAAAAAAGACATTGTACAAACCAAAACTTCCGGGAAGCTTCCCGTGTTGTACACCCGCAACGATGCCAATCCTACTTTCTCCCTTGCATACCATTGGGAAAAAGGAAGCTTCCATGACCGTTATTTACCCTTTGCAGGCAGCTTTTTCAACTTCCTGGGAACCCCAACAATGACTGCCGAGGAAATCAGTAACGAGTTTTATAAACTTGCCTGTACTTTCAATGTTGCGGTGGATACTGAAGAAACCCGCATTACCATCAGCGGGCTGGCCGATAACATGGAAAAAGCAGTAAAGCTTCTGGAAGACCTGATCTGGAATGCACGTGCCGATGAACAGGCTTTGAATCGCTTTGTGGAAAACATCAAAAAATCCCGCGAAGACAGCAAAGCCAACCAGCAGGCCAATTTCAGCGCCCTGGTTAATTATGCAACCTTCGGGGAAAGAAATCCCTCCAGATACACCCTGACCAACGCCGAACTGGAGGCATTGACATCCGGGCAGATCATCAGCACCCTGCAGAACCTGTGGAAATTTGAACACCGGGTAGTTTTCCATGGCCCGCAGCCTGTAAAGGATGTGGTTAAGGTTATCCAGAAGATTCATAAAACACCAAAACGTCTGCAGGCTATCCCGGCCGGCTCCAACTTCACTCCCAGGGAAACCACCAGCAACAGGGTATATTTTGCTCATTATGATGCCAACCAGAGTTACCTGCAGACCATCTCCCGCGGCATGGACTACAATGCCCAGATGGTGCCGCTGATCTCTATGTACAACAGCTACTTTGGGGGTGGCATGAACGCCATTGTATTCCAGGAAATGCGCGAAAAGCGCGGCCTGGCATATACTGCCAGATCCTCCTATTCCTCTCCCTACAGGCCTACCGAGAAGTACCTGAATACCGGGTTCATTGCAACACAAAATGACAAGGTAGTGGATGCCTTCCTGGCCTTTAATGAGTTGTTTGATGAAATGCCCCTTAGCCAGACTGCCTTCAGCCTTGCCCAGGACCAGATCACTTCCAACATGCGCACCCAGCGGGTTCGCGGGGCAAGTATCAGCTGGAGTTACCTGACGGCTTTGCGCATGCAGCGCGATTATGATATCCGCAAGGTGTTCTTTGAAGAGATCCCAAAAAAGACACTGGAGCAGATCATGCAGTTCAACCAGCAATATATCAAAAACCAACCACGAACTTACGTGATCCTTGGAAACGAAAACACCATGGATTTCCAGGAGATTGAAAGACTCTTCGGCCCGGTCACCCGCCTGACCAAAGAAGATCTTTTTGTCTTTTAACCAATCCGAAAGATTAGAAAGCTGCCTCCCCCAGGGAGGCGGCTTTTTTTTAAGATTTTTGTATTGTAGCTTACTCCCACTGTCCGAACAAAACTCCTACTTTTAATGATGCAAAGGCCTGTTCTTGTAAAAAAACAATCCGGCGAGCAGGAGCCGTTTGATAACAATAAACTGCTTCGCTCGTTGCAGCGCTCGGGAGCCAGCCAGCAGCTTGCCCTGGAAATTGCAGAAAGCCTGCAACAAATTATTCATGAAGGGATAACCACCGGGGAGATCTATCAGAAGGCCTTCAGCTTGTTGCGCCAAAAAATGCGCCCGGTGGCAGCAAGATTCTCCCTCAAGAAAGCCATCATGGAGCTGGGCCCAACGGGTTTCCCCTTCGAACAGTTTGTTGCGCAAGTACTCCGGCAAAAGGGATTTGAAGTTCAGACAGGCCAATTCATCAGGGGCCGTTGTGTGGTCCATGAGGTAGATGTGGTGGCCACCCACGATCACAGCCAGTTTATGGTTGAATGTAAGTTTCACAACCAGCAGGGTAAGGTATGCAATGTGAAGGTGCCCCTTTATATTCACTCGCGCTTCCAGGATATTGAGTTCATCTGGAGGGATCAGCCGGGCAACCACAGCAAAACCTACCAGGGTTGGGTGGTAACAAACACCCGATTCACAAGCGATGCCATTGAATATGGCAGGTGTGCAGGCTTGCATCTTGTGGGCTGGGATTATCCCGAAAAAGGCAGCCTGCGCCAAATGATTGAAGAATCAGGCTTGTTTCCAGTCACTGCATTGACCCACCTTTCCCTGAAGCAAAAACAACAACTCCTGGAACAGGGCATTGTACTTTGCCAACAGTTGATAAACAACCCGGGGGCCCTTGATTTCCTTGACCTCAGCAAGGGCAAAATCTTAAACATTTTAAGGGAAGCTGCGGCCCTGGCCTACTGATGAAGCCTGAAACAAGCCTGGGGTTTGACCGTAGTTTGACCGTAGTTGGACCGTAGTCTGACCGTAGGGCTACGGTCAGACTACGGTCCAACTACGGTCAAACTACGGTCAAACCCTGAGGATGTCTCCATGCCGGATGGTTGATGAGGCTTCAGGACCTGCCATGGATGAAAGACAAAAAAAAAGCGGCCGTCTTAGAAGATACTTCTGCGACGGCCACTTTTATATAACCAACCTAAACAACATGAAATGATGCGTACTTTTCGCTTTCTATAACACCACAAAACCCGTGCCAAGTTAGAAGAACCAGCGGTAAGCAAGGTTAACATTCCTGCCGGGCATGGGAAAATTCCGGTCCTCTACCCTTGACAGATGATCGCGGTACCTGGTATTCAAAGCATTGTCCATCCTAAGAACCACCACATGCCTTCCGCCCCCATTAAAACGATAACCTGCCTGGAAACCCAGCAAGTTGTAACCAGGGGTGGTATCCTCTTCAGGAGCAACCAGGTTTTGGCCCCACACCCTGCGAATGTTGCTTCCTATCCACATCCTGTTGAAATGATATTCAAGTTCTGTGTTAAATCTTAGCGGAGGCATCATAGGCAGATGTTCGCCCCTCTGCCCATTTTCGAAACGCAAGCCAAACACATAATCCATGCCCATTGTAAGATTCAGCCTGCTGCTAAGAGCGGTGTTAAAAGAAATCTCTCCACCCATTAGCTGGGCTTCATCGCCTTCATATCGGAATATGGGATAACCGGAGGCTTCATCTGTTTCACCCGTAGGCTGGAAAATAATGAAATTGCGGAAATAATTGACAAAGCCGGCAATTTCAATCGTAGACCTTTCTCCGTTAAAGCGTACGAAAAGATCCGCTCCATGGCCGATTTCATCGCGAAGGCCCGGATCGCCTATTTCATAGACACCGGCACCCAGGTGGGGTCCGTTGGCAAAGAGTTCTTCTACCTGGGGATTGCGGTGGGAGCGTGCCAGCTGGGCACCTACCTCCAGGTTTTCAAAAGGGCGGTAATTGATTCCCAGCGAACCGGAATAATTGACTGAATTGCGGCTAAGGTCCACACCGGGGAACTGTTCGTTGCTGATGGCCGAGATGTTTTGCAGATCAAGCCTTACACCAGCCTGGAGCCTGAGCATATTGGAAAGGGGTATTTCCTGGAAGGTGAACATCCCAAGGGTGAAGCGTTGTTCGCCCGGGGTATATGCCTCATCTCCTCCAACCTGGACCTGCCTTCCCTGGAAGCTGGCTCCAAAGGCACCCCGGTCGAAGATACCTCGTGGGGCATGCTGAAGGGTAAGGGTAGTGTTGACTGAATATTGCTCATACTCAAGGGCCACGTCATCATACTGGCTGCCGTCATCCAAAATATCAACTGCCAGCTCCTGTTGAAAGAAGCGGGCCATATTGAAGCGCCACTGCGCCTGGTCAAAAAAGTTACCCTGCAGGGCCCTGCCGAAACGGCCCTGCAACGATTGTCTTTGGGCACGGATCTCTACCTTTTCATCCGGATCATCAATGGCATCAGGTATTTCAAATGCCTGGGCGGAAAACGATGCGCTGATTCCCCCCTGCAAGCCACCCCTGTTTATTCCCCAGCCAAGGGCCCCGTCGTAGTTGCTCATGGAGGTTCCGGGCAAAATTCCATCAGGAGTACTGATATCGCCTGCCTGCCTGAAGGCAAGGCGGGCACTGACTGCCCAAAGATCTGATCCATAGTTGATCCGTCCAAAGCCGGCTCCCATATTGTTGACACTGGCACCCTGAAGGGATACAACCCCCGTGGGGCCGGCATCCCAGTCCTCGGGAATGTCGGTTGTCATCAGGTTGATCACTCCCCCAAGGGCCGAAGATCCATACAGCAGGCTGGCAGGCCCCCTTACAATTTCCACACGGCTGGCAGCCAGGGGATCCAGAGAGATGGCATGGTCAGCAGAAGTTTCAGAAATATCGCCCATTCGCTCCCCGTTTTCGAGTACCAGGATGCGGTCCCCGTCAAGGCCCCTGATCACAGGACGAGCCGGAGCCGAGCCAAAAGAGCGCATGGCCACCCCCGGCTGCCCGTTGAGCATCTCCCCGAAGGAAGCTTCGCCCCTGCGCTGCAGGGCCTCTCCCATCAAAACAGCGTCGGGCTGATACCTGAAGCCGCTTGCTGTGGGCGATGCCGTCAGAACGATCTCCTGCAAACGGATAGCAGAAGGATGGACCTCAACGTCAACCTCCAGAGTTTGCTTAGCCTGTATCTCAAACTCAACCTCCCGGGTTTCATAGCCCATACTCTGTATTACCAGCCTGTGTATGCCCTCAGGAAGATTGGTCAGCATGTAATGACCCGTGGCGTCAGTCATCGTCCCAATGCGGGTGCCTTTGATGATCAGGTTCACAAAAGGAAGGTGTTCACCTGTTTCAGCATTGAGCACATGGCCAAAAATGTTGGCATCGGTGCGAGGCCGCTGTTCCAGATACTCAGGGGAATTTGCAGTTATTTGAAAGGGAGAAAAAAATATAATTAAAGTAATTGCATGTAAAAAAAGGTTCTTTTTCATTTTTCTTATTCAAATTGAATATTGACAAGATGTATTAATGATCACATTGGCTGGCCCACCAGGAGTACAGCAAAAACCCGAAGGCAGATCACTGCCTTCAGCTACCATCATTGGCTTGTTAAACAGGAGATGAAAAAGAAGGGGGACCCCTGAACTGGTTGGTGATCAGAAGGGGAGCAGGAAAAATTTCAACATGCCCGCGCCTGATAGCCGGCAATGCAACGGGCAGCAACAATCCCGCCAGCACCAGGAAGCTGACAATCAGGGGCAGTACATTTGACAGCACTGTCAGCAGGGCGATCTCGGCATCCGAATGCTGATGCTGTTGAAAAGGGGTTCCTTTTTGTTGTTTGTTCTGAAAGGGATGGGCATGCTCCACCACCATTCCATTGCTTAACACATGGTAATGCCAGTTGGCTACCTGGTTGTATTGCAGGGCCAAAATCGCCGGCAGGCTCATGATAAGCAAAAGCTGGGAAAATATTTGCCTCAGCCTCATCTGGAAGGTTTTTTGATTCACAAAAATAAAACTGATCTTTTACCCTTTTGTTCAGCAATCACATTTTTAACAATCATTAATGAAGCTTCCCGGATGCATCATAAATAAGAAATCAGTTCAAAGGGTTGCTGATATCTGATTTTTTCTTATTTTGCCCGGCTCATAAGCCAGCCCCAGGCTTATAGTCCGGGCCACTGGGGCTACTTATAATAAAAACCAAAAAAGCTTTTACGCATCGATGCAAAATTTATGCCCGGCAACATTTTCCTGGAACAACATTTTCCTGGAAAGCTCAATTCCGGATCTTTTAAATTGTTCAACATCCAATACAACCACACCGCCTCATGAAAAAAAATCTTTTTTTCCTTTTTCTTCTACTTGCCTCCAGGGTGCTAATCGCCCAGGTTGACCTGAAGTATTACCTGCCCGACATTCCATATAATGCCGCGGTTCCCACCCCGGAATCGGTTTTTGGTTTCCAGGTAGGCGAATGGCATGTATCGCACGATCTTCTGGCCAAATACATCGAGATGGTCGCAGCTTCATCACCCCGGGCCAGTCTGCACGAATATGCCCGTTCACATGAGCGGCGCCCGCTGTATCACCTGGTGATCACCTCTCCTGGAAACCAGAAGAACCTGGAATCTATCCGTCAGCGCCACCTGGCCCTTACCGACCCCAGCCGTTCGCAAGATATCGACATCAGCAACATGCCTTCAGTTGTCCTTATGGGATATGGAGTTCACGGCAACGAGCCCAGCAGCCTGAATGCCGCCCCCCTGGTTGCCTATTATTTGCTGGCTGGCGATACTCCTGAGATCCGGCAAATCCTGGAAAATACCGTTATCATCATCGATCCCTGCCTGAATCCCGACGGGGCCAACCGGTTTGCAAGCTGGGTGAACCGCAACCGCAGCCTGAACCCGGTGTCGGATCCCAATAACCGCGAATTCAATGATGTTTGGCCGGGCTCGCGCAGCAACCATTACTGGTTCGACCTGAACCGCGACTGGCTTCCGGTACAGCACCCCGAAAGCCGCGGCAGGGTATTGGCTTTTCATCAATGGAAGCCTAACATCAATACCGACCATCATGAGTTTGGATCAAACTCAACCTTCTTCTTCCAGCCGGGCATACCATCAAGGGTAAATCCCCTGACCCCTCAACGAACCACCGAGCTGACCATGGAAATAGGCCATTTCCACGCCAGGGCATTCGATGCTATTGGCTCGCTGTACTTCACCCGCGAGAGCTTTGATGATTTTTATTATGGGAAGGGATCATCCTACCCTGACGCCAACGGTAGCATAGGGATCCTTTTTGAACAGGCCGGGCTCAACGGCCACCGTCGCGAAACAATCCACGGCACCCTAGATTTTGCCTTTACCATCCGCAACCAGGTGGTGGTTTCCCTCTCCACAATCGAGGCTGCCCAACATCTGCGAACTGAGCTGCTGGAGCACCTTCGCTGGTTTTATCGCTCGGCAATGCAGGAAGCCGCCAGGGCTCCCGAAAAATTGTGGGTCTTTGGCGATGAGCGCGATCAAACCAGAAATGCCCTTTTCATGGACGTGCTTAAGGTACACAATATAGAAGTTTATGATCTTGCCCGAGCTGTTCAGCTTGATGGCATCAGCTTCCAGCCAGGGAAGGCATGGGTGGTGCCTGTTCAGCAGCCCGAATTCCGCATGGTACAGTCGCTGTTCACCCAGGTGCGCGAATTCGAGGACAGCCTGTTTTACGACATCTCATCCTGGACCTTGCCCATGGCCTACAACATCCCCTTTGCCAGCGTGACCAACACCCGGCAGGCAAGGGAACTAACAGGCAACCGCCTGAATAATAACATTTTGCCCCAGGGCAATGTTCAAGGCCCTCCGCAAGCTTATGCCTGGGTATTTGCATGGGACGAATATTTTGCACCACGTGCATTGTATCACCTGCAAAAAAATGGGGTGCGCACCAAAGTTGCCACCAACTCCTTTTCTGTAAACCTGGAGGGCAGTATCCGTCATTTCGATAATGGCAGCATCATGATCCCCTCACAGGGCCAGGATGTTAGCCCACAAAGAATGCATGAATTGTTGCAGCAGGCAGCTACCCTGGGTGGGGTGAACATCTTCGGGGTAAACACTGGCCTCAGCAGCATGGGCGTTGACCTGGGCAGCGGAAGCTTTGCTTCGCTGCAAAAACCAGAGATACTGATGATTGTGGGAAGCGGGATCAGCTCAACGGAAGCAGGTGAGGTTTGGCACCTGCTGGATCAGCATTTCCAGATGCCGGTCACCCAGGTTGAAGCCCAGCAGATTCAGAACCTGAACCTTGAACGCTACAATACCATCATCATGGTCAATGGCAGTTATAGCAGCCTTCGCAATTCAGCGGTAGAGAGATTACACAATTGGGTAAGAAATGGCGGGGTGATCATCGGCATTCGCAACGCCAACCGTTGGTTGTCGGACAACGAGCTAACCCGCATCAATTACCGCGAACTGCCAAGGGTTAAAGAACCCGACTTCCTGCCTTATGCAATTCGTACCGACCATCAGGGGGCACGACGCATCCCGGGCAGCATCTTCATGGCAGCCATCGATAAAACCCACCCCCTGGGCTACGGATACTACCGCAATGAAGTTCCCGTTTATGTTGCAGGCCTTGAGTTTGCTGAACCCGACAGGAGCCCGTTTGCAAACCCCCTGATCTTTAACAGCAACTCCCTCAGAAGTGGCTATGTGTTCAGGCCTTATGAAAAACTGCCTGATGGTTCAGCCGGTATCATTGTCAATACCTCCGGAAGAGGTACCGTGGTAAGCTTCTTGCATAACCCCAACTTCAGGGGGTTCTGGCTGGGAACCAACAGCATGTTTCTGAATGCAATATTTTTCGGACAAGTGATCCGGTAGCATGCAGCTGAAAAAAATTACGTAGGTTTGCACTGCGAAAATATTTTATAAACCATCGTTACTCAACCATAATGAGAAATTTTGTATTGTTTTTTGTTTTTATGAGCCTGGCCTCCGTTGGCCTTGCCTGTACCAGCTACCTGGTAACACCGGGGGCATCGGTTGATGGCTCGGCAATGATAAGTTATGCTGCCGACTCGCATATTCGCTATGGTGAATTGTATTATTTCAAGGGAGGCCCCCAGGAACCTGGTTCTTATTTCCAGGTATATTACAGGGGGAGCCACAAGCCCCTGGCAAAAGTTCCACAGCCAGCCCATACATATACCGTAGTAGGCTATATGAATGAGAAGCAGGTAGCCATTGGCGAGAGCACCTTCGGTGGCCGCCCCGAGCTGATGGATACTACCGGCATGATCGACTATTCCTCTCTTATGTTTCTTGCCCTGCAATGGGCCCCAACGGCACGCGATGCCATTCGGGTGATCTCGCAGCTGATGGATGAATACGGGTACTACAGCAGCGGGGAATCTTTCTCCATTGCCGACCCCAATGAGGTATGGATCATGGAGATGATTGGCAAAGGCACCGACATGAAATACGACCGCCGCAGCCGCCAGTATTACAATGCCAACAAGGGGGCTGTTTGGGTGGCCAAACGCATTCCCGACGGCTACATTTCAGCCCATGCAAATCATGCCCGCATCACCACCTTCCCGAAGGAAGACGGCATCACCTCCATCTCCAACAAGAGCTTCGATAAGCTTCATGAGCCTGATATCCGTGTGATCTATTCCCACGATGTGATCAGCTTTGCCCGCCAGGCCGGCTATTACCAGGGAACCGACGCAGCCTTCAGCTTTTCTGATGTGTATGCCCCCCTTAGTTTCACCAGGGCGCGCTTTTGCGAAGCCAGGGTTTGGAGCATGTTCCGCAAAGTAAACGACCAGATGGACCAGTACGAATCATACGCCATGGGCTACGAACTGGAAACCCGCATGCCTCTTTACATAAAGCCCCAGCGTAAACTCTCGGTGGAAGACCTGATGAGCTTCAAACGCGATTACCTGCAGGGAACCCAGTACGACAAGGGGCAGGATCTTGGCGCAGGCCCCTGGGGCTCGCCCTACCGATGGGGACCCCTGACCTGGGAAGTGGATGGCGTGGAATATTTCCACGAGCGCCCCACTGCCACCCAGCAAACCGGATTTTCCTGGATCTCACAGTCGCGCAAAAACATGCCTGACCATATTGGTGGAATCCTGTGGTTTGGGGTTGATGATGCCAACCTGACCGTTTATGTGCCTATGTATGCGGGCATCCGCAGGGCTCCTGAAAGCTACGCCGTTGGCAATGGCCATATCCTGGAATATTCGGATGATGCCGCCTTCTGGATCTTCAACAAGGTGTCCAACTTTGCCTATTCCCGCTACAACCTGATGCTGCCCGACATTCGCAGAACGCAGGACGAGCTGGAAGGCAAATTCCTGCAGTTGGTACCGGCCATCGACAAGGCAGCCCTTGAGCTCCACAAGGCCGACCCGGAGCTTGTGCGCGACTTCCTGACCGACTTTTCAGTGAATATGGGCAACTATACAGCCCGCCGCTGGGAAGAGCTTTTCCGCTTTTTGATGGTCAAATACATGGATGGCAACGTGAAAAAGGAAAAGGATGGCATATTCCTTACCAACCAGTATGGTAAATATCCCATTGTGGAGCGCCCCGGTTATCCTGAGTGGTGGATGCGCCTGGTCATTGAAACCCATGGCGATAAGTTCCTCATACCTGGACAGAACTGAGCTGGTCTATTATCCAAAAAAATGCATCCCGGGAGGCTGTCTGAAAACCAGACAGCCTCCTTTTTTTTCAGTGAAAAATTGCCTCCTGTAAGTTGCAAATCCCCTGCTACCTTTGGTGGGCCTTCCCTAAGGTTTTTCTTATCTTTGCTAAAAAACAAATCCTATGCCACAAACCAGGAAGCTATTCCTTTTGGATGCCATGGCCCTTATTTACAGGGCCTATTACGCCCTGAGCGCAAAAAACCCTACTGTAAATTCCAGGGGATTAAATACTTCAGCAATCCTTGGATTTGCAAATACCCTGGTGGAGGTATTAAAGAAGGAAAAGCCAACCCATATTGGAGTGGCCTTCGACACCATTGCTATAACCCAGCGTCATACCGAATTTGCCGATTACAAGGCCAACCGGCAGGATACCCCTGAAGATATTGTCAACTCCCTGCCCTATATCAAGAAGCTGCTGGAAGGTTTTAATATCCCCATACTTCTTCTGGATGGTTATGAGGCCGACGATATCATAGGCACTTTTGCCAAAAAGGCCGAAAAGGATGGTTATACGGTATATATGATGACTCCGGATAAGGATTTCGGGCAGCTTGTTTCGGAAAACATCTTCATGTATAAACCTGCCCGCATGGGAAATGGTGTGGAGATCCTGGGGGTCAGGGAGATATGCGACCGCTTCTCGGTTGAAAGGCCCGAACAAGTTATCGACATTTTGGGGCTTTGGGGGGATTCGTCAGACAACATCCCGGGGGTTCCGGGTATTGGGGAAAAGAAGGCAAAAAATCTGATCCGCGAGTTTGGCTCTATCGAGAACATCCTTGCCAATCTTGAGCAGGTAAAGGAAAACCGAAGCCGCGAAAGCCTTAGGGAGCATGCCGACAAGGCTGTCCTTTCAAAGAAACTGGCCACCATTATGCTGGATGTTCCCCTTCCCTGGGATGAGGAAGACCTTCGGGTGAAACTGCCCAGGGCCGATATCCTGCAACCGCTCTTCGAGGAGCTTGAATTCCGGAGCCTGGCAAAAAGGATCTTCAGCGATACTGATTTTTTCCCACGTGAGGCCTCCCGGGAAGCTGTTTCCATGGGAAGGCAGATGGACCTGTTTGGTGACCCTGCCGCTTTTGAAGACCCTGAGGTGAGCGCAGCGGAGCGTTTATCGGCCCTGATGCAGGAAAAAAACTACCAGGCAGTTACCGATCCTTTACAGATCAGCGAACTGGTTGCCCGCCTGCAGCAAGCCGGCAGCTTTTGTTTTGATACCGAAACCACCAGCCTGGAAAACTACAACACCGAGCTGGTTGGTATCTCTTTTTGCCTTCAGCCGGGCCAGGCATGGTTTGTGCCCTTTCCTTCCGATCAGCAGCAGGCACAACAGCTGGCCGCAGCTTTCCGCGGGATTTTTGAAGATCCTGCCATCGAAAAAACAGGCCAGAACCTGAAGTTTGACCTGGGGGTTCTGAAATGTTATGACATTGAAGTAAAAGGCAGATTGTTCGACACCATGCTGGCCCACTACCTGCTTCAGCCAGATATGCGCCACAATATGGATATCCTGGCCGAAACATACCTGAACTACCGTCCGGTCAGCATAGAAGATCTGATTGGCAAAAAAGGAAAAAACCAGCGCTCAATGCGACAGGTGGAGCTGCAAAAAATAACAGCCTACGCTTGTGAGGATGCCGACATCACCCTGCAGCTGCGCCGGGTATTTGAACCCTTGCTACAGGAGCAGGGCCTTATGAAGCTCTTTGATGAGGTGGAAACACCATTGGTGGGGGTGTTGGCCCAAATGGAAAGAGAAGGCATCAAAATTGATGAAAAGGCCCTGGAGGATTATTCGGCAGTGCTGCAAAAGAATATTAACCGGGTGGAACAGGAGATTTACCTTATGGCCGGCACCACCTTCAACATCGGTTCACCCAAGCAGCTGGGGGTGGTATTGTTCATGAACATGAAAATCATGGACAAGACAAAGATGACCCGCACCAAGCAGTTCAGCACCAGCGAGGAGGTCTTGTCAAAGCTTCAGGACAAGCATCCCATCATCGGCAAGATCCTGGAGTACCGCTCGCTCACCAAGTTAAAGTCAACGTATGTGGATGCCCTGCCCAGGCTAATCTGCCCCTCAACGGGGCGCATCCATACCTCCTACAACCAGGCAGTAGCCGCCACCGGCAGGCTGTCGTCCAACAACCCCAACCTGCAGAACATCCCCATTCGCACCGAAGAGGGCCGCCTGATCCGGCAGGCCTTCGTGGCACGCGATGAGGAGCATATTCTGCTGGCAGCCGACTACAGCCAGATCGAGCTGCGCATTATTGCCGCCCTCAGCCAGGATGAGGCCATGCTGGAAGCTTTCAACCTGGGCCTGGATATCCATGCAGCCACTGCAGCCAAAGTGTACGATGTTCCCCTGGAGCAGGTAACACGCGATATGCGACGCAATGCCAAAATGGTGAACTTTGGTATTGTCTATGGCATCTCGGCCTTTGGCCTTTCCGAGAGGCTCAGCATCCCCAGGCAGGAAGCCGCACAGATCATCGAGCAGTACTTCCTGAAGTACCCTGGTATCAAGAAATACATGGACGACACCATTGCATTTGCCCGTAAGAACAATTACGTCACCACCATTTTGGGGCGCCGGCGCTACGTTCCGGATATCAACAGCGCAAATGGCGTGGTCAGGGGCTTTGCTGAACGAAATGCCATCAATGCCCCCATCCAGGGGTCGGCCGCCGACATGATCAAAATTGCGATGATCAGTATCTTCCGTGAAATGCAGGAGAAAAACCTGCGCTCGAAAATGACCCTGCAGGTACACGACGAATTGGTGTTCGACGCCCGCAGGGATGAACTGGATATTCTCATGCCTCTTGTTGAAAGAAACATGAAAAATGCCCTTTCACTTCCTGTACCCATTGTTGTGGAAATAAATACGGCCGAAAACTGGTTGGAAGCGCATTAATATTGAGTAGTGAATCATTAATCACCAACACTGTTAACTATTTTTATCCAGCGAAGGCATTTTTGTAATGCTCAAAGCGTTCCAGTATCTCAAGGACGTAGTTGTATGTTTCGCTGCCACGAGCATATCCATACCTTACAACAGGATCCTGGTAATACCTTGGCTGGGACTTGTTCAGAACATAATAATCGACATGGTTTTTCCATAGGTTGGGATTTTTGCCATATTTTTCGGCCAGGCGGCGTGCATCAAGCACGTGCCCGATACCCACATTATAGGCAGCCAGGACAAACTTGATGCGCTCCTGGTCATCGCTGATAAAATCGCTCAGAAACCTGTCGAGCCACTTCAGGTAGCGGATAGCTGCAGCAATATGTTCGGGGATACTGGAATGTTCATCCACATCATAGATCTGGGCAGTTGTTGGCATCAGCTGCATGATCCCGAAGGCTCCTGCCCAGGAGACGGCATCATGGTTAAATCCCGATTCCTGGAAGGCAAGTGATGCAATCAGCCTCCAATCCCAGCCAACAATACGTGAATAGGTCTTGAAGTATTGGTCAAAGACTGAAATGCTTCCTCCTCCCTGGCTGTGGTACTGGCTTTTGGCCAAAAACACGCTGCGGGGGTTGTTGTAATACTTATTGTAAAGACTCACATACTGGTTTGACGTCTTGAAATCCGACATCCAGCTGTTAAGAGCTTCCAGCAGCTTTTGCGAACCCGGCCGAACCGCCCAGGAAAGGTTCTGGTGAAAGCTGATTGGAGTACGCACATCAATGTGCGCATAATAGTTCTGGTTCAGGCGGGCCAGGTGTTCGTCGGCAACGGTGTAATCAATCTCGCCTTTGGCCACCATTTCAATAAGCTGCTCCACCTCAAGATCCATTTCCTGGACAAAGATGGTATCGCCGATCTCTTCTACCAGATGGTGAAGCCTTGAGATATATGCCGCGTTGCGTTGCACGTAGATGGTTTTGCGGGCAAGATCCAGCTGGTTGCGAACCAGGGATTCCTCTATGTCGGCAGCCCGCATACTGTACCAGTTGGCTGGTTTACGCTGCACCAGCACCTGCCTTGACTGGCTGTGGGGTTCTGCAAAACTCATCATGCGGCTGCGCGAGCGGGTTACGGCAAGGTCAAGGGCGATGATGTCGCACTCCTGTTCTTCCAGTAGGCAGTGTATATTTTCCTCAAGATTATTGGAAACATAGATCTCGAGTTCAACGCCAAGATGTGCCGCGAAAAGCCGCAGTAACTCCAGGTGGAACCCCATGGGCTCCCCACGGTAAATAAAGTAATTGGTGGAGTTAAAATCGGTAGTGGCACGTATGTAGCCCCTTGCCAGGATCTCATCCAGATCGGTAACAACTACCACTTCCTCAGCGGGTATTTCCTCGGCTATGGCCCTTTTTTCCCAGGGCCAGAAAATACCTGCCGCAATCATTAAGAACACAACAACCAGGAAAAGGTAATACTTTCGCTTTATCAGCATGAAAGGTAATTTTCTTTCCATAATTTGACGCATCAAAGGTAAAACAAATTATTCGTCCTTTGTTTTTTAATGTTCAGCAAGTAAAGATAGCAAACAATCTAAATTTTTATGCCATTCAACGGGTTTTTTTATTAACAACTGGAAAAAATTAATTTTGCAGGTTTGCTGAATCTGCTCCAGCAAAGGCTTTGACGATGGTTTTCAGGAACGGAAATTTTCAGCAGATGCAAAAAAAAGTGTAGGTTTGATATAAAAAAACGAATCAGGTATGCTTTTCAGGGAAGTAGTAGGTCATGAATCATTGAAGCAGCAATTGACTGCCAATGTTCAGAACAACCGTATCAGCCATGCCCAGCTATTTCTGGGCCCTGAAGGAAGCGGGAACCTGGCACTGGCACTGGCATATGCACGTTACATTCAATGCCGTAACCAGGGCCCTGAGGATGCCTGCGGTACATGCCCCTCCTGCCTGAAGTTCAATAAACTTGAACACCCCGACCTGCACTTTTTCTTTCCCTCGACCGATAAACAGGAAGGAAGTAAATTGTTTTACAAACAATGGCGCGAGATCATTCTGGAATCTGCCTATTTCCGGTACAACCAATGGCTTGAAAAACTTGGGGGCGAAAACAAACAGGCCACTATTTATGCAAAGGACTGCGATGATATTGTCAGGCTGGTAGGCTTAAAGACCTATGAAAGCCCCTACAAGGTAGTGGTGATCTGGATGGTGGAAAAGCTGTTTCATGCTGCGGCACCCAAGCTGCTGAAGGTGCTGGAAGAACCTCCTGAGAATACTTTGTTTTTGCTGGTTTCTGAAAACAGGGATGTAATCCTGAAAACCATCCTGTCGCGCACCCAGCTGGTGAAAGTGCCCCGTTTGACGGACCAGGAAATAGAACAGGCCCTTGTGGCCCAGTACCAGAGCGACCCCCCCCTTGCAAGGCAAATTGCCTTCCAGGCTTCGGGAAACTTCCAGGAGGCATTGCGGCTGCTTCAAACCAACAGCCAACCTCTGGAAGATTTCATAATGTTTCGCGACTGGATGCGAATGTGCTTCAAAACCGACGTCCCCGGAATTTTAAAATGGGTGGATGAATTTTCCAAGGCAGGGCGCGAAAATCACAAAACCATGCTGCAGTACGGGCTGAACATCTTCAGGGTCTGCCTGCTGCAACAGTACCAAACCAGCAGCCTGATACGCCTGGAGGGAGAAGAGAAAGAATTTGTGCAACGTTTTTCTCCATTTGTAAATCATATAACTGCCCCACTGATCGTTGAAGAGTTCAGCAAGGCCATGCTACATGTGGAGCGAAACGCCAATTCCAGGATACTTTTTATTGACCTTTCACTGAAATTGGCCGCTTTGCTTAAAACCAGCAGATGAGATATTTTACTAACTTTGAGAGATTTTTAAAACAGACAATAAATTGGAAGATAAACACAATCATGATTTTCTCTCCCGGGGATGCCGTTGCGCACCACAGCCACATACCCGGCAGACAAAAGTCTTTGAGCATTCGTGCAACAAGCTGGATGCTCTCGATTGGCTGCGCAATATAAAACCCCCGGATAATTACCCTTTTAGTGATATTGTAGAGGTACGTTTCAAGAATTCCCGCAAGGAGTTTTTCCGCACCACTCCCGAGCTTGAGCTGGAAGCCGGAGATATTGTGGCCGTTGAAGCCTCTCCGGGCCACGATATAGGTGTAGTAACCCTAACTGGTGAGGTGGTAAAGCTTCAGATGAAGAACAAAAAGGTGAATCCCCGCATCACCGAGTTGCGCAAGGTTTACCGCAAGGCCAAGGTATCGGATATTGAAAAGTGGGTCAATTCGGTAAAGCAGGAAGACGACACCATGCTCAGGTCGCGCAAGCTGGCCTCCTCCCTGAAGCTCGACATGAAGATCAGCGATGTGGAATACCAGGGCGACCGCACCAAGGCTATTTTCTATTATACGGCCGACGAACGGGTTGATTTTCGCGAGCTTATCCGGGTGCTGGCCGACACCTTCAGTGTCAGGATCGAAATGCGGCAGATAGGCATGCGCCAGGAAGCCAGCCGCCTGGGCGGTATTGGCACCTGCGGACGGGAACTGTGCTGCTCTACCTGGCTGACCAACTTCCGCTCTGTGTCGACCAATGCCGCCCGGACCCAGCAGCTGTCGCTAAACCCACAGAAACTTGCCGGGCAGTGCAGCAAGCTCAAGTGCTGCATCAATTACGAAACCGATTGCTATGTGGATGCTTTGAAAGATTTCCCCGATACCAACATCGAACTGATGACACGTAAGGGAAAAGCCTTCTTCCAGAAAGCCGACGTGCTTCGCCGCATCCTCAGCTATTCATATAGCGACAACCCGGGAGTATTTATCAACCTGACCCCCGAAAGGGTCAGGGAGATCCAGGAATTGAACCGCAGAAGGCAGTATCCCGAAGACCTGGTCAACGAACAGGAGCTCCCTCCACCTGCTAAACCCATTGCCATGGAGTCAAATAATGAACTCGAGGACAGCCTGACAAGGTTCGACATGCCACAAAATCAGAAAAAGAAAAAACGCAGGAAGAAGACCAGGAAAAATCCTGCACCCAATAAAGACCAGCTTTTAAAATGATCCTTCGTTCCACAAATATTATCGCATTCCTGTTTGTTCTTGCTCTTGTTTTTTCGGCCTGCGACCGGCTGCTGGTGTTTGAGCAAAACCAGTCGATTTCTGCAAAAGGCTGGGCCCAGGAGGAAAAGCTCAGCTTCCGGGCAGAAATTAACGACACCCTTGGCCTGCACCAGATATACCTGAATGTGCGCAACACTACCGACTATGCTTACCGCAATCTGTATCTTTTCCTGGATATTGAATTCCCCGGTGGTACTTTACTGCGCGACACCATCGAGGGCATACTTGCCGACCGCTCCGGCCAATGGACAGGATCGGGCTTTGGTTCCATCAAGTCAAACCGGTTCCTGTTCAGGGACCAGGTGTGGTTTCCCGAAACGGGAACCTACACCTTTACACTTCAGCAGGCAATGCGCGAAGAGGTGCTTGAAGGCATTGCCGATATTGGTATTCGCATCGAAAGAAAATAATCTTCCGGTAGCTGCGTTTTGTTAAAATCAAATATACTCCCACAATCGTCATGAGTAAGAAAACTGCAAAAGGAAAACCCCGCCCGCTGATGTATTTCTGGGGAATATTCTTTGCTTCCATTGTCTTTATATTTCTGCTTCTTTCATCTATTTCGATAGGTTTGTTTGGTTTCATGCCTTCCTTTGAGGAGCTTGAAAACCCAAAAAGCAACCTGGCCAGCGAGATTTATTCTTCAGACGGGGTGCTGCTGGGCACTTTTTATATTCACAACCGCTCGAACGTGGAGTTTGACGAGATCTCCCCAAACATGATCAATGCTCTTCTGGCAACTGAAGACATTCGTTTTCATCATCATTCCGGGGTAGACATACGCAGCGTCTTCAGGGTGATTTTTCGCAACATCCTGGGAGGCAAGCGAAGTGCAGGCGGCGGCAGTACAATCAGTCAGCAGCTGGCCAAGAATTTGTTTCCCCGCCAGGAAAACCTCAATGTTGCCAATCTGGTGATCATCAAGCTTAAGGAATGGGTTACTGCTGCCAAACTCGAACGCAACTATACCAAGAACGAGATCATTGCCATGTACCTGAACACGGTAGACTTTGGCAGCCACGCCTTTGGGATCAAATCAGCATCAAAGACCTATTTCAACACCTCACCTGATTCGCTGAAGGTTGAAGAGGCTGCCGTACTGGTAGGCCTTTTAAAGGCGCCTTCCTGGTATCATCCCGTACGCAATCCCAACAGGGCTCGCCAAAGAAGGGAAGTGGTGCTTCACCAGATGGCCCGCTATCAGTATATCACTCCTTTGGAATACGACTCGTTGCGGCAGCTGCCCCTCGACATGTCGCACTTCCGGATCCAGGACCACCATAGCGGGCTGGCAACCTATTTCCGCGAGCACCTGCGCAAGGAACTGTCGGCCTGGAGCACCACACGCCACAAACCCGACGGCAGCAACTACAACATTTACCGCGACGGGCTGAAGATTTACACAACCATCGATTCACGCCTGCAGCGATATGCCGAGGAAGCCGTGGCTGAACACATGGGCAAATACCTGCAACCCGAATTCTTCAGGCACTGGAAGGGATATACCAATGCACCCTACGGCCGCGACCTTTCCCCCGAGGAGGTGCGCAATAATATTGAACTGTCGGTGAGGCGCTCCGACCGTTACCTTAGCATGAAACGTGAAGGAATTCCCGAGGATTCCATCAGGGCCTCTTTCCGCACCAAAATCCCTATGCGCATCTTCTCCTGGAATGGAGATATCGATACCCTGATGAGCCCAATGGACTCTATCTGGTACTACAAGCATTTTCTCAATACCGGGCTGATGGCCGTGCATCCACAGACAGGTCATGTGAAAGCCTATGTGGGCGGGATCAATTACAGCCATTTCAAGTATGACCACGTGTCGATGGGGCGCCGGCAGGTTGGTTCTACATTCAAACCTTTTCTTTACACCCTGGCCATGCAGGAGGGCGAGTTCGGCCCCTGCACCGAGGTGCCCAATACCCCGGTCACCTTCGATTTGCCCGAGGGGGGAACCTGGACCCCGCGCAACTCATCCGACGAGCGTGAGGGCGAAATGGTTCCCCTGAAATGGGCCCTTGCCAGTTCGGTCAACAACGTATCGGCCTTCCTGATGAAACGTTATTCACCACAAGCCCTCATACAACTGGTGCGACGCATGGGGATCACTGCTCCCATTGATGCGGTTCCCGCAATTTCCCTGGGAACCCCCGAGGTATCGGTTTTTGAAATGGCCGGTGCAATGGCTACATATGCCAACAAGGGGGTACATATCACTCCCAGCTTTATTACCCGCATTGAAGATAAAAACGGCAACCTGCTGGAGGCGTTCATCCCACAGCAGGAAGAAGCCATGAGTGAAGAAACCGCTTACCTGATGCTTGAGCTCATGAAAGGAGTGGTGGAAGACGGTACGGGCCGCCGCCTTGTTTTCCGCTACGGGCTGAACAATCCCATTGCCGGGAAAACCGGTACTACCCAGAACCATTCGGACGGCTGGTTTGTGGGCATCACCCCCCAACTCTCAACAGTGATCTGGGTGGGAGCAGAAGACCGCGGCATCCGCTTCCGCACGCTCAACCTGGGGCAGGGAGCCAATACTTCATTGCCCATCTGGGGGTTGTTCATGCAAAAAGCTTATGCCGATGCTTCACTGAACCTTTCGAGGGAAGATTTTGAATTACCCTCCAGGCCCGTTTCAGTGATCGTTGATTGCACAAAGTATGTTCCGGGCAACGATCCAAGGGATTATTTCAGATCCAGCCCATTTTAATCACTTTTATAACCACCCACTGAAAAGGGAGGCTTGCGGGCCTCCCTTTTCTTTTTATATCACTTCATGAAGCTGTTCAGAGCACCATGCCTGCAGCAAGGGTTTCGTTGGTTGCTTCATCTATAAGGATCACGCTGCCGGTGTTGCGGTTTATCTGGTACTTATCAATAAAGAGCGGTTTGGTGGTGCGGATCGAAATCCGCGCGATGTCGTTCATCCCCACCTCTTTATTGTCGAGAATGCGGTGAAGGGTGTTAACATCAATTTTATAAAAGATGTCCTTCACCACGCAGCGGGCTTCTTTGGTAGTATGACGAATAGCATATTTCCCGTTGACAATCAGCTTGCGGGAATTCATCCAGCAGATCATCAGGTCGATATCCTGGCACACTCTTGGCACATTTTTCTCACGCACGATCATATCGCCGCGGCTGACATCAAGTTCATCTTCCAGCAGCATGGTCACCGACATGGGCGGGAATGCTTCCTGCACAGGACCCTGTGGCCCCTCAATGGCTTTAATGTGGGTGGTAAAGCCCGAAGGAAGCACCATTACCTTATCTCCTGGCTTGAACACCCCTCCGGCTACCCTGCCTGCGTAACCGCGATAATCATGGTGGTTGTTGTTGTTGGGCCGGATTACGTACTGCACCGGGAAGCGGCAATCCACCATGTTCAGGTCGCTTCCTATGTGGATGGTCTCCAGAAGGTACATCAATGTGGGGCCCCCGTACCAAGGGGTTTGGCTGGATTTGTCAACTACATTATCGCCCTTCAGCGCGCTGATGGGAATAAAGTGAATATCCTGTGTGTTGAGTTTTGATGCAAACCCCTGGAATTCCTTTTTGATGCTGAAGAACACATCCTGGTCAAAATCCACCAGGTCCATTTTGTTCACACAAACCACCATATGAGGTATTCCCAGCAGGGAGGCAATAAAGGCATGGCGGCGGGTTTGCTCAACCACTCCTTTGCGGGCATCTATAAGAATGATGGCCAGGTTTGCTGTTGAAGCCCCCGTGACCATGTTCCGGGTATATTGGATATGGCCCGGGGTATCGGCAATGATAAATTTTCGCCTTGGCGTGGCAAAATAACGGTAAGCCACATCAATGGTGATTCCCTGTTCACGCTCGGCACGAAGCCCGTCGGTGAGCAGGGCCAGGTTTACCCCTTCTTCTCCCCTTCGCTCGGTGGTCAGCCGAAGGGCCTCATACTGATCCTCGAATATCGATTTGCTGTCGTACAACAGCCGCCCGATCAATGTACTTTTTCCGTCGTCAACGCTCCCGGCCGTGGTAAAGCGCAACAACTCCATATTCAGGTATCCGTTTCCAGACTTATTACTCATTGTAAATCAATTAAAATCAGAAATAACCTTCTATTTTACGGTCTTCCATAGCCGTTTCGCTTCTTTTGTCATCTGCCCTTGTGCCCCGTTCGGTCTGACGGGCAGCGGCCACCTCCTGGATGATCTGTTCCAGGCAATTGGCCTGCGACACACTTGCCCCGGTACAACTCATATCGCCAATGGTGCGGAAGCGGATCAGCATCTCTTCCCAGCGTTCACCATTAACCAACTGGATATAAGGGCTTTTGGCCAGCAAGACCCCCTTGCGGTTCACCACTTCCCGGCGGTGGGCAAAATACAGGGAGGGCATTTCAATATTCTCCAGCAATATATACTGCCACACATCCATCTCGGTCCAGTTGCTTAGGGGAAACACCCTGAAATGTTCTCCAGGGCATTTCTTTCCATTAAACAGGTTCCATAGTTCGGGCCTTTGGTTTTTTGGATCCCATTGTCCGAATTCGTCGCGGTGCGAGAAGAAACGTTCCTTGGCCCTTGCCTTCTCCTCATCGCGGCGCCCCCCTCCAAGGGCGGCATCAAAACCATGTTGCTCAAGGGCATCAAGAAGGGTAACGGTCTGCAGCACATTACGGCTGGCATTGGGTCCCTTTTCTTCCACAGCCCTTCCTTTGTCAATGGATTCCTGCACGCTGCCCACCAGCAACCTGGCATCCAGCTTTTTTACCAGGTTGTCTCGGTATTCAAGGGTCTCAGGAAAGTTATGACCGGTATCGATATGCAGCAGGGGAAAAGGCAGCCTTGAGGGTCGAAAGGCCTTCACGGCAAGGTATAACATCACAATGGAGTCTTTCCCTCCTGAAAACAGCAGCACCGGGCGCTCAAACTGAGCTGCCACCTCGCGCATCACAAAAATAGATTCGGCTTCAAGTTCCCGCAGGTGATTCAGGTTGTATGATGGCATATTTAAGAATTTAAACGGATTTTTGGCAAAACAAAATTCAACAGCTGATCCACGGCTTCCTGCACCGTGTGCAAATGGGTGTTGATCTTCAGGTGGTAATGCCCGGGGGCTTCCCAGGGACTGTCGATACCCGTAAAACAGGAAATCAGCCCTGCCCTGGCCTTGCGGTATAGCCCCTTGGGATCGCGCGCCTCGCAAACCTCAAGAGGTGCATGAACAAAAATTTCAAGAAAATCCTGCTGGCCTACAATGCGCCGGGCAATCCTTCGAATGCGCTCCGTGGGGCTTATAAAACCACTGATGACAATGATGCCCGCATCCAGAAAAAGACGCGAAATAGCTGCCACCCTGCGGATATTCTCCAGGCGGTCGCGAAGCGAAAACCCAAGATCGTGATTAATGGTGGCACGAACATAATCCGCATCAAATACTTTGGTCTTGAAGCCCCTTTGAAACAGTTCCTTCTCAAATTGACTTGCAATTGTGGTTTTGCCCGAGCCTGAAAGACCTGTCATCCATATCACACGGGCTCGCTGTCCAAGAAGCTTTTCCTTGTCCTGTCGCGGGACAAACTCATCCAACAGTCTTTGGGAAGAATCGCAGGATTCCATAAGTTTTGCTGGTTTTATCCCCGGAAGTAAATTCCGGAAATATGTGGCTTTTTGTTGTGGATTCAACTGCAAATTTAAGGTAAAATTGATTGACCCCTGCGTATTTATTCTTCCCCTGAGCAAGTTTTTAAAAACCAGATCAAAAGCAGGAACAAAAGAAAAAAACAGGGAAAAAAACCGGGAAGAATCAACTATAAGATCCCCTTAAACCTCAAACCAGAATGAGCAGCCATGTGTTTCAACATCCTTAAAATCGGGATGCTCCCAGAAGGGGTCCAGGATACGGCATAGTTCAGGATCCCGGCTGATAAAATAATTGGGTAAAAGGATATTGAACAGCTTGCTGTTGGCCAGCAGGAACGCTGCCAGCATATATTGTTCATTATAGAATCTCTGACACATGAAATCCGGATAATCGTAGGGCAGGTAAATATCGTGAAAATGTACAATCACCCCCTTTTTTAGTTCTGGCAGGATCTCCAGGAAGCATACCATGGCATCGGAATTGGGGAATACCCTGTGTGAGTTGTCGATAAAAAGAATGTCGCCTGCCTGTAGGTCATGGGTAATGAACTGAAGGTTTTCGATCGCTTCAACCGCCTCCCCAATATATTGATCAGCCAGTTTGGCAACCGGGAGTCGCGGGGAGGGATCAACAGAGATAATTCGGGTTTCCAGCTTCAGATCCTGGACGGCCTTGCGGGCTATGCGTGTTGAATTGCCAGCTCCGATTTCCAGGTACCGGGCAGGCTTATACCTGGCAAGTAAGCCGTAAAGGCTTACCATATCCAGTCCTGGCAGAAAGCCGTTGTTCCATGAAGTACCCAGGGCAGCAGCTTGCCCCCCCGGTTTACCCATTTTATGCACCCCCGGGCAAACCTGCAGAAACCACTCAAGTTGCCTGGCATAATGATCGCGGTTGCTGTCAACCAATGAGAACAGCCGCCCATGTGCAGGCTTGCCATGCCCATACCTGGGGCGGGGAGTGACTTTGAACTCCAGGTGAACCGTCTGAAAATGGGGCGATAAAAATCTATAGAGTGATTTGATCCT
>OBJA01000190.1_pt1 | contig 59951 bp, 45 predicted proteins | sample 1519751 | NCBI WGS metagenome assembly OBJA01 (sample SAMEA3881238, study PRJEB22517) | soil metagenome | biome: lake sediment; feature: soda lake sediment; material: sediment, water from around vicinity | place: India | collected 2013-12-23 | depth 3 m
TGAAAGAGATAGTCAAATCTTTTTCGATGCACTCACCAAGCCCGGAAAACCATCTGTAACATTGAAAAAGGCTCTGGATGATTATAATGCTTTCATATCAAAGTCAAAGTAGAATAATGATTGAGCTTTTAGAGTCGAAGCACGTTCGAAGCGATTTTGATTGCGGGAAGGATTTATTGAATAACTATCTTAAAAACATTGCCGGTCAGGATATAAAGAGAAAACTGTCTGCGTGCTTCATCATCGCTGAAAAGGGAACAAATAATATTCAGGGATACTACACTTTATCAAACAGTAGTATTCCACTCAGTAGTTTTCCGCAAAGGATCAGGAAAAAACTGCCTGGCTCTGATGGTTCAATTCCGGCAACTCTGCTTGGCAGGTTAGCGGTTGATAGAAGTAGTCAAGGAAAAGGAATTGGGAAAATTCTTTTGATTGATGCTTTGAAAAGAGCTTATGAAATTTCGATGGAGATAGGCTCTTTTGCAGTAGTAGTTGATCCCATTGACAAGGATGCGGAACTATTCTATGAAAAGTATGGCTTTATTAAACTTCCGGATAGTCAGAAAATGTTTATCCCGATTAAAACCCTCAACGAGTTGTTTGATTGAAAATCCAATCACCAGGCAGGTAAGATATCTGGACAAGCTCGTAGATGAATTGGCAAAAGGTAAAAAGATGGAAAAGATCTTGCGAAATGGATAAAACATTTCTTATTTTTTCTGAGCTTTAATATATTCAATTATCTGTATATATTTGTTGTCAGTGTTGTACCATCAATAATCATTTCAGATGAATTTAGAAGAGATACTATCGCAATATACGCCGAAGAAGGAGCACCTTCTGGCAGTATTGCACAGGATACAGGAGCAGGATGAGAATAACCATGTGAGTCATGAAGCCATGAAACGGGTTGCAGCCTGGATGAAGCTGCCATTGTCATCAGTTTATGGAGTCCTGCATTACTACTCAATGTATTCAATGGCGCCAAGGGGGAAGCATATCGTGAGGGTATGCAATTCGGTGGTTTGCAAGATGCTTGGCTCGGATTTGTTGAAGGAAGAGGTTGAGTCAGCAGCAGAATCACTCTCTCACGATGAGGGCAATTCTCTGCTTTTCACTGTTGAGATGTCGGAGTGTCTGGGCCACTGTGAACTCTCACCAGTGATGATGATAGATGAGGATATTCATGGGACTGTTAAACCTGAGGAAGTGAAGATGATTTTGGAAAAACAAAAAGAACAAAAGAAATGATGACCGGAAAGAGTACTGTTAAAATTGCCCTTCGTGGGGCAGGGGATCTTGCCCCGCTGGATCTTTTCGGCTACACTGCCGGAGGAGGTTTTTCAGCTTTCAAAAAGGCGGCATCCATGGGTTCTGCTGCAATCGTTTCAGAGGTTGAGGCCTCGGGGTTGCGGGGCAGAGGTGGTGCCGGCTTTCCGACTGGCATGAAGTGGAAGTTTACCGCCGCGGAGCCGTCAGAAGAGAAGTATGCCATTGCCAATGCAGATGAGGGAGAACCCGGTACCTTCAAAGACAGATACATCATGGAGCAGGTGCCGTTCAGGTTTCTGGAAGGGCTTATGATTGCTGCTTTGGCAATAGGTGCTGAAGAGGCATGGATATATATCCGCCATGAATATGCAAAGTCGATAAAGGTGTTAAAAGAGGCCATAGAGATTCTTAATGCGGAGGGTATAGCTGGAGAGGATGCAGCCGGAACCGGGATCAGGCTTAATATCTATCTTACCTCCGGTGCAGGATCATATCTGTGTGGTGATGAGACCACCCTGCTGGAGTCCATGGAAGGAAAGCGGGGCAACCCACGTTACAAGCCTCCTTTCCCTGCTCAGAAAGGCTTCAGGAGCAAACCGTCGATAGTAAATAATGTAGAGACACTTGCCCATGTCCCGGATATCATCCTCAATGGCGCTGCCTGGTACAGGAGTGTTGGAACGGAAAAGTCTCCGGGAACCAAACTGTACTGCCTTAGCGGCAGGGTGAAAAAGCCCGGCGTTTATGAACTGCCAATGGGAACATCACTGAGGTCTCTCATATACGACTATGCCGGAGGGATGTCCGATAGCCATAAGCTTAAAGGTGCACTTCTTGGCGGAGCTGCCGGCACCTTCGTTGATGAATCGATTCTTGATGCACAAATGGACTTTGATAACCTTAAAGCTGCCGGTGCTACCTTAGGCTCAGGAGCTGTAATCATCATAAGCGAAGAAGATCACCTGCCGGTATTGTTGAAGAACATCCTGGAATTTTTCAAACATGAGTCGTGTGGCAAATGTGTCCCCTGCCGCGTCGGATGCCTCCGGCTGAATATTCTCCTCGATGATCTGAAGACAGGCAAGGCGGACAAAAGCGATATTTTAGCCCAGATGATCAGCGAGTCTGAGATCATGGCTTCAACCTCTCTTTGCGGCCTCGGACAGTCGCCTGTACTTCCGGTAAAGAGTGCGTTCAGGTATTTTTCAAACGAATTTTAATGCAGATGAAAAATAAATATGTTGAAATAACTATTGACGGCAAACCTGTAAAGGCAGAACCGGGGTTGAATCTCCTGAAAGTTGCAAGAGATAATGGCTTTAATATTCCGGGATTGTGCTATCACCATAAGCTTACACCCACAGGAGCCTGCCGGCTGTGCCTGGTGAAGATAAACGACAATCCCTCTATGGTTACTGCATGTACCACCATTGTGCAACAAGATATGAAGGTGACAGCCTTTGATGGGGAGCTTGAGCTAGCCAGGAAATTCCTTGTGGACTACCTTCTTGCCGAACACAATATGGAGGATGATGGTTCTTACAGTGATGAGCTCCTTGACCTGGCGATAAGATATGAACTGGTGGATCCTTCAACGAGGAAGTTCAAGCCCTATTGGGAGAGGATGAACTATCCTGTTGATGACACCTCACCTGTGCTCACTTATGATGCTTCCAAATGTATTCGCTGTTTCCGCTGCATCAAGGCATGTGATGAGGTGCAGGGGAAGAATGTGCTGTCGTTTGCTGAGAGGGGCATAGAGAGTTACATCATCGGTGGGGCAGGAGTGTGGGGCGAGTCAGAGTGTGACGGCTGTGGTGAGTGCATACAGCTTTGTCCTACTGGAGCAATCGTAGAAAAGTTGCACAGGGAGGAGATAGCTACCGTCAGGCACGACGCGTTAACTGTTGCCGATATTGAAAAGAGGGTCGTGTCAACCTGCCCCTATTGTGGTGTCGGCTGCCGAATTGAATTGTGGGTTAAAAACGGAAGACTTGTAAGGTCTGATGGGGTGGAGGGAATGTCTCCCAATGATGGTCGGCTCTGTGTGAAAGGACGATTTGGCTACGACTTTGTCCATAGCCCGGAGAGGCTTACAACACCGCTTATCAGGAAAGAGGGAAAACTGGTTGAATCCTCCTGGGAGGAGGCGTTGGAGCTGATTGTAAAGAAGTTCAAAGAAATCAAGACAAAATATGGCAGCAATGCATTGGCGGGCTACTCTTCTGCAAAATGCACGAATGAGGACAACTACATCTTTCAGAAATTAATCAGGATAGCTTTCGGCACCAACAATGTTGATTACTGCACCCGCCTTTGCCATGCATCAACGGTAGTTGCCATGCTGCGTTCCATCGGCGACGGTGCCGGCAGCAACTCTGTCGAAGACTTTGAAACCACCGACTGTCTCTTTGTTATCGGGAACAACATCATTGAGACACATCCCATCACCGCGACATATGTGAAGCGGGGCATCAGGAACGGCATGAAGGTTATTGTTGCAGACCCGAAATGGACACCATTGGTGCCCATGGCAACGCTGTTCCTTCAGCCTAAGCTTGGGACTGATGTGGCACTACTCAATGGGATGATACATGTGATCATCCGTGATGGCCTTTACGATGAAACCTTTATCAGTGAACGTGTTCGTGACGGCATGAAGGCGTTTGAGGAGCTTAAGCAGCTTGCAGGGAGGTATACCCCGGAGCTGACGGAGGGGATTACCGGGGTGAAGGCTGCTGACATCGTGGAGGCGGCACACATCTATGCCAAATCGCCCACGGCGATGATTGCCACCGGTATGGGCCTGAGCCAGCAGGTCACAGGTTCCAACAATGTGTTTACACTTATCAACATGATGCTCATCACGGGCCAGATCGGGAAGGAGAGGGCCGGCATCGATCCGCCGCGCGGCCAGAACAACGTCCAGGGGGCTACAGATGTGGGCGTCTCACCTGTGAATTATCCGGGCTACATCCCTGTCACCAACGAGGAGAACAGAAGGAAAGTTTCTGCAGTGTGGGGCGTGCCTTTTGAATCAATGCCAGCAGAGCCGGGGCTGACGACAGTGGAAATTGCAAAAGCCGCTTATGATGGTAAGATAAAGGGTTTGTACATCATGGGAGAGAACCCGATGGTGACAGACCCTAACCTGAACCATACCGAAGAGGCTTTCAGAAAGCTTGATTTTCTGGTGGTGCAGGATATCTTCCTTACAGAGACTGCTCAGATTGCTGATGTAGTATTGCCGGCATCCTCGTTTGCAGAGAAGGATGGCACTTTTGTGAACTCCGACCGCAGGGTTAACAGGGTGAGGAAGGCTGTTGAGATGCCGGGGCAGGCGCGTGAGGACTGGAGGATCCTTCACGAGATATCAGCAAAGATGGGCTACCCGATGCCGGATTATCGTGATGCAGCAGAGATCTTTGACGAAATAGCAAAGGTTACGCCAATCATGGCAGGCATAAGCTACGACAGGATAGAGGATGAGGGCATTCAGTGGCCTTGCCCTGATAAGGGCCATCCGGGGACCGGAACCCTGTTCCTCGAAAAATTCAACACCCCCGACGGCCTCGGTGTGATAAACCTCGTTGACTACACCGAACAGTCGGAAAAGACGTCCGGTAAGTACCCGTTCCTTCTCAACTCAGGAAGGATACTCTATCAATACCACTCCAGCACAATGTCGGGCAGAAATGATGCATTGAATGCTTATGCCAGTAAAGCATACGTGATAGTAAATCCTCTTGATGCCGTCAGGATTGGATTGGCAGAGGGTGATAAGGTCAGGGTGTGCTCAAGGCAGGGTGAGCTGGAAACAGTAGTGACAATCAATGATGAGGTGCTTGAGGGCGAATTGTTCATGCCCTTCCATTATAGTGATGCCCTGGTGAACAAGCTTACCAGGGATGACCTCGATCCAATGTCAAAGATTCCTCCTTTCAAACTCACTGCTGTCAATCTTGAAAAAACGAAATAGGTGGAGACAATTGTAAACAATTTGCAAAATAAGCTGTTATAGATCATAACGAATACAAAAATCATTATTTACAAAAAACGGAAGCGATATGAAGAAGGATATCGACATAGCACGGGAGGCAAAAATTCAGCCGATAACAGAGATTGCTGCCAGGCTTGGGATTGAGAATGGTCATCTTGAGCTTTATGGCAACTACAAAGCTAAGCTGCCACTGCACCTGATTGATGAGTCAAAGATCAAAAAGGGCAAGCTTATATTGGTGACCGCGATTACACCGACACCTGCGGGCGAGGGTAAGACCACAACCTCAATAGCATTGACGCAGGCGCTTAACCGTATCGGGAAGCAGACGACGGTAGTGTTGCGTGAGCCTTCACTGGGGCCTGTCTTCGGCATCAAGGGTGGTGCTGCCGGTGGCGGATACTCCCAGGTGATCCCTATGGAAGATATCAACCTTCATTTCACCGGTGACCTTGCTGCTGTCGAGAAAGCACACAACCTGTTGTCGGCACTAATCGACAACAACCTTCAGAACAAGAAACACTCGCTGGGCATTGATGCCCGTACTGTAAGGTGGAAACGGGTGATGGATATGAACGAGCGTGCCCTGAGACGTATAGTTATCGGGCTTGGTGGTATAAAGGAGGGCGTGCCGAGGGAGACAGGCTTTGACATTACCGCTGCCTCAGAGGTGATGGCTACACTCTGTATGGCCAATGACCTGATGGACCTGAAAGAGAGGCTGGGAAATATCTTCATCGGCTTCACCCATGATGACAAGCCTGTTTTTGCCCGCGACCTGAAAGCCAACGGCGCAATGGCTGCACTGATGAAAGATGCGATAAAGCCAAATCTCGTCCAGACCCTTGAAGGAAACCCTGCAATAATCCATGGAGGCCCCTTCGCGAATATCGCCCAGGGTACCAACAGCATTATTGCCACGAAGATGGGCCTCAGCCACTCCGACTATGTCGTTACTGAAGCCGGTTTTGCATCCGAGCTGGGAGCAGAAAAGTTCTTCAACCTGAAGTGCCAGATAGGAGGGCTTATGCCCAGGGCTGCAGTGCTTGTGGCTACTATCAGGGCACTCAAATATCACGGCGGCACAAAGCTGGCAGACCTCAACATGGAAAACCTGGAGTCGCTCAAAAAGGGGTTTGACAACCTCGACAAGCATATTGAGAACATGCAGATCTTCGGGTTTAAGCCGGTGATTGCTGTGAACAGGTTCCCATCTGATACACAGGCAGAAGTTGATCTGCTGAAAAAGCACTGCAGCGAGATGGGTGTCGATGTGGCTGTCAGCGATGGATGGGAAAAGGGTGGTGAAGGAGCAATAGAGCTCGCAGAAAAAGTTGTTGAGGCTACCATGCGTTGTCCGAGCTGCTTCAACCCGATTTATGACTTTGAATGGTCTATCGAGAAGAAGATACATACAATCGCAACTCAGATGTATGGTGCCGACGGTGTTGAATACGCACTGCAGGCAAAGAAAGACCTCGAAACAATCAAAAGGCTCGGCTTTGAAAACTTCGGCATCTGTATGGCCAAGACACAGAAATCTATCTCTGACGACCAGTACAAGAAGGGTCGGCCGCGCAACTTCACTGTGGCTATCAGGGAGATAGAAATCTCCGCAGGCGCAGGCTTTGTAGTTCCAATCTCGGGAAGTATTATGAGAATGCCCGGGTTGCCAACAGAACCTTCAGCAGAAATCATTGATATTGACGCAGATGGAAATATAAGCGGACTGTTTTAATTTTTGGTATGATGATTGTTTGGCCGGGCAGGTCAAAAAATTCAATCAATCATCAAATCAATCAAAAATGAAAAATGTCTTTATTTCTTTAGTAGTCACAGTATTTCTTAGCCTCTCTGTTTCAGGCCAGAATTACAACTTCCAGGTTTTATCAGGCACCTATTCAGACCTTACGGGTGAAACATCCCTCAGCCAGGGCCAGCTTTGGGATGACCCTGATTTTATTGTGCCGATAGGTTTCAGCTTCCCTTTCTGGGGGAAACAACGTAACACTATCTATGTTACTGATGGTGTTTGTTCGTTTGATCCGGACTTTGATACTATTGTCGCACCTTACCTTGTGGATATGATTGACAGAGGCTATATGGGTTCTGTTTCACAATCACCGATAAGCTACAAGAATGAGATGGTGGGTGGCATAAACGTTTTTAAACTCGAGTTCAGGAACTTTGGATTTTTCATGGAGTCAAGTGAATTGGGAACACTGAACTGGTATGGCAATGTTCAGCTATGGCTTTATGAGAACGGCACCTGGGAAGTGCACATAGGTCCCTCAATGATCGGTGATCCATTCGTAGCCTTCTGGGAAGAGGATGGCCCTGCAATCGGATACGGCCACATTACTAAGAATTACTGGCTCACCGGTATGGCTGACAATCCGACTATGACAAGTTTCTCCTCTCCTTATGTCGAGTGGATGTCATCTGTACCTGCTGATGGAAGGATCTACCGGTTTGAGGATCCCACTAGTAGTATCGCCAGGGTTTCGGACAATACAGAGTTTGCGGTTTATCCTAACCCTGTCAGCACTCAACTCGGGCTCACTCTTCCGGAAGGCGGGACTGTAGAGTTGTTTGATCTGGCAGGTAAGCGTGTAATGGCCCGCTCCTACAATGCAGAGGGTAAGTACTCCATCGAACTCGGCACTCTTGCAAAAGGCACCTATATCGTCAGTCTGACAACGGATTCAGGAGGAAGAGCCTCAAAAAGAATCATTAAACAATAACAAGGCGTTATAGCCGGCTCATTGATACTTAACCCCGGAGAAAGCTCCGGGGTTCTTTTTTCTTTACTTTTGCAGAAAATATACATTTATGGATCAGAAAAGGGAACTTACGCCTCTGTCGGCACTTGGAGAATTCGGCCTTATCGGGCGACTAACCGGTAGTTATGAACCTTCCAGGCCATCAACCATCAAAGGCATCGGTGATGATGCAGCTGTGCTCAGCTATGGCGAAAAGGTTGTGCTTGTCTCGACCGACATCCTCGTTGAGGGTGTGCACTTCGACCTTACCTATTACCCATTGAAACATCTTGGCTACAAGGCAGTGGCAGTAAACCTCTCTGACATCTATGCCATGAACGGCACCCCGGAGCAGATCACAGTAACCATTGCCGTGTCGAGCAGGTTCTCCCTGGAGGCGCTGGAGGAGCTTTACAACGGTATATACCTTGCCTGCCGGAACTACAATGTTGACCTTATAGGTGGTGATACCACCTCAAGCAAAATCGGTCTGGTGATCTCAGTCACAGCCCTTGGCACAGCAACGCAGGATGATGTTGTCTATCGTGACGGTGCCCGTGAAAATGACCTTATTTGTGTTTCGGGAGACCTCGGGGCAGCATACGCCGGCCTGCTCATCCTTGAAAGGGAAAAGGCAGCATTCTCTGCAGACCCCAATATGCAGCCCGAGCTCGAAGGAATGGACTATCTGTTGCAGCGCCAGCTTAAACCCGAACCCCGCCGCGATATTGTGGAGACACTCCGTGAAATGGAAGTAAAGCCCACCGCAATGATCGACGTCTCCGACGGCATAGCATCAGATGTCCGCCATATAGCCAAAGGAGCAAACCTCGGTTGTGTCATATACGAAGATAAACTTCCCGTATTCCAGGCTACCTGGGATCAGCTCGGGATCCTGAAGATAGACCCCACCACCGCAGCATTGAACGGAGGTGAAGACTATGAACTACTCTTCACTATAAGACAGTCCGACTTCGAAAAGATCAAAGACCATAATGATATCAGCATCATCGGATATATGACCGAGCAGGCAGAAGGTTATCATCTTATCAGCAGGTCGGGAACCAAAACCGAACTGAAAGCCCAGGGCTGGGATGCACTCAGGGAGTAATCACTACTTTAAGAAAATACGAATCTATTCTTATATGGGCTTATATTATATCTGACATATGGAATCAAGTAAACACATCATCTTAGAGTTAAAGAGTGCCATTCTGAGAAGTCGTTATCAGGCAGCCCGATTAGTTAATAAAGAATTGATTGCTCTATATTTTACGATAGGTAAAAAGATCAGTGAAACTGCAACGAAGGAAGCTTGGGGAATGAAAATCCTTGATAAAATTTCATCCGGTCTTCAAAAGGAATTACCCGGGTTACGTGGTTTTTCAAGTGCGAATCTGAAAAAAATGCGGGTGTTTGCTGATTTTTGGATCACACATCTAAACTTTGGTTCAGCAACGCCGAACCAAATCAACATAATTCCGGATGAAATTAGTTCGGCATTGCCGAACCAATTGCCGGAAAAAATCTCTACGGTCTTTTTTTCTGTAAGTTTCACTCACCACTACAGTATAGCATCTAAATGCCAGACATTAGATGAAGCTTTATTCTATCTTGTGCATATTGCCAATGAATTTTGGAATTATCGCTATCTTGAAAACCAAATCAAAGCCGGAAGGTTTTTTAAAAAAGGTGCTTTACCCAATAATTTTACCAACACGTTATCTGCAACTCATTTTGAAAAAGCTTTAGATACTTTCAAGGATGAATATTTGCTGGATTTTATAAATATTGAAACTGATGAGGACGAACGTGTGTTAGAGCATCAAATCGTTCGGAACATTAAAAAATTTATTCTTTCATTAGGTAATGACTTCGCTTTTATGGGCAATCAATACCGCTTGATTGTTGAGGAACAGGAGTATTTTATCGACTTGCTTTTTTTCAACCGAGTACTGAAATGCCTGGTTGCTTTTGAATTGAAAACAGGAAAATTTAAACCCGAATATTTGGGTAAAATGAATTTCTACCTCTCTGCATTAGATGATCTTGTAAAGCAACCACATGAAAATCCATCTATTGGGATCATTCTTTGTAAAGAGAAGAACAACAAAATAGTGGAGTACAGTTTTCGGGATTTCAATAAAGCAATGGGTGTGGCTACTTATAAAACGAGTAATAAACTTCCGGAAAAATTCAGAAAAACTCTGCCGGACTCAGAAACATTGAAAAGACTTTTAGACTGATGGACAAGAAAATAGCGCGGTTTCTGATTGAATATACTTTCAGTGCGGAGCAGTTCAGGATGTTTGCAAAAACCATCCATAGCGAGATAGAGCAGGTTAAAAGGTGTGTTGTGGCTTCATCAGAATATTGTTTTGAAGACATTGCACATTTCTTCAATTGTATTATCTGAAATGATAGATATGAAACAAGTACTCTTCATCGACACCGTACATCCGCTGGTCAAGACATCTCTTGAGCAGGAGGGCTACCATTGCGACTGGCTGCCCGGCAGGGATTACTCTTTCTATGAGAGTGTAATTGCAGGGTATCATGGTATTGTTATCCGCAGCGGCATCACCCTTGACAAAAATTTACTTCTGAAGGCTGTTAACCTGCGATTTATTGCACGCCTTGGTTCCGGCCTCGACAATATCGACACACAATATGCTGCCTCCAGAGGGATAGCATGCCTGAACTCTCCCGAGGGAAACCGGGATGCTGTGGGTGAGCACTCCCTGGGGATGCTGCTGGCATTGATGAACCGACTGCTGATCGTTGACCGGGAGGTGAGGCATGGCATCTGGCGCCGTGAAGAGAACAGGGGAACGGAGCTAAAGGGTAAATGTGTCGGGATAGTGGGGTTCGGGAATATGGGCAGTGCGTTCGCCCAAAGGCTGCAGGGGTTTGAATGCAGGATCATTGCGTACGACAAATACAAATCCGGTTATGCACCCCCTTACGTGGAAGAGGTGACCATCGAGGAGCTTTTTGCTTCTGCCGATATTGTGAGCCTTCATGTTCCGCTTACAGAGGAGACCCGTTACCTGGCATGTGCAGAGTGGTTCAGTCGCTTCAGCAAGCCGGTTGTGCTGATAAACACTGCCCGCGGGCCTGTTGTTAATACTCCAGATCTGGTAAACGCACTGAAGAACGGGAGGGTAACTTCCGCCGCTCTCGATGTTATTGAGTATGAAGAGGCATCCTTCGAACTGCTCAATACCGAGCCTCTGCCGGAGCCCTTCAGTTACCTGGTGAACTCTGACCGCGTGATCCTGTCGCCACATATCGCCGGATGGACGCATGAATCAAAAATTAAGCTCGCAACGGTGCTGGTGGAGAAGATCCTGAAGGTTGATTTGTGATCGCTATCCGTTAACTTTTGCTTGTCGACTTTATCCAGGGATCACTATATTTGCCATGAAAATGGAACCGATTGATCAACAAAAAAACATAAGATATGGCGAACAAGCTTTTTGCCGGCAAGACGCTGGCCATACTTACCGGGGGCGGGGACACACCTGCACTCAATTCCAGCATTGAATCGATAAGGAACAGAGCCTCATTACTGGGGTATAGGGTGTATGGGGTGAGGCGGGGCTGGGCCGGCCTTTTGGGTGACGGCGACATTATTGACCTGACGAACCGGCCTTATGATGGCTGGTATGGTGGCACTGCCCTTTTGTCGAGCCGCACAAACCCTTTCCCTTCGAAGAAGAACCCCGAGAGCCGTGTGCCGCAGGTTTTGAAAAACCTTGAGAGGTATGGTATTGATGTGCTGGTATCAATCGGTGGTGATGATACCAATGGAGCTGCAAAGAAACTTTACGAGACCGAGGGCATTCCGGTTATAGGATTCCCTAAGACCATAGACAATGATCTCAGGACACGCTCTTTCCACCATGTTGAGGGCAAGGAGATCGAGGCGGTACTATGCCCGGGCTTTCCGTCGGCGGCAAAGGCCATCGCAGAGATGACGGCCAACATAAAGACCACTGCCGAGTCCCACCAGCGCATCATGGTTTTGGAGGTAATGGGCCGTGATGCCGGTTGGCTCACCGGCACAACAACTTTTGGAGGCGCCACCATGGCACTGGTGCCGGAGGTGCCGATGACCAGGGAGCGCAAGGAGCTCTTCTTCGAGCTTGTGAAAGAGAACTATTTGCGCCACCCCAAGAAAGCTCTCATCATTGCTGTCTCTGAAGGTGTAAGATGGCATGATGAATTAAGCGACAAGCTGGGAGTTGTTTATGCCTCTTCCGAAGTTGATGAGTATGGCCACCCCCGCTTCGGTGGCATCAGCGGCGTCATCGCTTCAGAGATCTCGAAGCGCCTAAGCCTCGAAGCTCGGGCACAAATATCAGGATACTACCCCAGAGCCGGCCAGTGCCGCCGGTATGACCGCCGCCTCACACAAACACTCGCCGACAAGGTCGTGGACCTGCTGCTAACACAAGACTACGGCAAAATGCCGGTCATGAAGAAGATCGTCCCCTTCCAGGAACTCGAAGAGTTCAACACCACAGCCATCGACATGGGCGATATCGGAAACCAGCCACTGCCTCTTGACTACTATGACCTGGATAACTTCAGATTCTCGGAATTTTATGCCGACTTCCTCCGCAACATCCTGCAAAGAGTCCGCTTCATGGATTTCGATACCGACTTCCCGGTGGTGCTGCCGAAGAGCTAGGCCTCACGTACCACACCTACGCCAATAAGAGCTCTAACCTTCTTTTCCATCTTTCCCAATCTTTCATTTCCCTTGTTTGTAAATCAATAAATTTCTGTGTGTGATTGCGATGTATCAAATGGCAAAGCTCATGTATGATTACATATTCGATACATCCTTTGGGGGCTTTGATCAAGTCAGGATTTAAAATAATTTTCCCTTTTGAGGTACAGCTGCCCCAGCGGGTTGGCATTGAGCGTAATATGAAGTTATATTTTATATGTGATAAGCCATGTTTTGTGATGAATGATTGAAACAGCTTTTGAGCAATTGGCTCTATTGTTTTTCGCGCTTTCTCCAGGTACCATATGTTAACCAGCTTCCTTACCTGATGGCCATCAATGGTATATACCTCCAGAAATGGACCTCTTAATTTTACCTCCTCATTCCTAACCAATAGCTTGTCATTTATCACTTTAAGTTGGTATTGTCTACCGAGGTACAGATGCGTCTCACCGCTGATGTACCTGCGGGGTGGGGTTTTGGGTTGAAAAGAGAGAAAAAAGCTAAGTTGTCTGATGATCCATGGAGCTTTCTTTCTGACTTTCTCCTTCACCTTTTCCAAAGCAGCGTCCAAAGGTGCTTTTACCAGTACCTCCATGTCAGGTGTCACAGTTATCCCAAGCGATTTCCTGTCTGAATACTCCAGACGAAAATTAATTACCCTACTGCCAAACTGAATATTATATTTTACTATTCCCTCACTACTCATATCTCATAGTTACTTGTATCTGATTTTGGCGACCTCAATACAACTCTCTGCAATTGTGTCCATTTCATCAAAGGATAGATCGACATCATATTTGTCTCGCACGTCATCAATGAGATAGTCGCCTATTTCAATAAGAAGTTTTCCTGTGATGTTTGACTTGATTGCCCAATCAATTATTGGTTTGTTATTATCCAGAACAGCGAGTTGTATGAGATCATCTATTTGCAAAGCAGTATGGAGGGCTATCTGCTTTACTACATCAGTATCCTGAATTTTCTTTGAAAGTGTTTCAAAAGTAATCCCAAAAAAGGCTTTGGCAATCTCCTTAGTTCTGAGTTCAGCAGGGATATCACTATCTGTATGTGACAAAACATTATGCATTATCTCCTCAACTCTTTTCAGGTACTGTGCTTCGCTGATTCGTCTGGCTTCATAGTCCGCAATGGTTTCCTGCAACAGTTGTGAGAACTTTTTATAAAAGGCGGGATCTTCGCCCATCTTTTCAGTGATATGTTTTGCGGTTCTGCTTGCGATTTTGTCTGCTTTTGCAGCCTTACCTATCGTGTTTTCGACTTCCTGCCGGAACTTGTCTTTGTCGAAAATGTTTACCAACTCAATAATCGTATCTATCTTCTCGGTGGTGATGTGAGTGTCAATCAACTTCTGAATTTGCCCCTCATATTGCTTATAATCAATCGTGTCACTATAACGTTGTACAACAGCCAATCGCAATTTCAGGAACATGTTCAGATCCTCTTTATAACGGGTGATTGTCCTATCATCAATCTCCTGGTGAAACTGAATGGAGGAGAGTGCAAGTTTCAGGCTCCTGGCAAAAGCAGCCAGTTTGTCATAGAATATCACCCTGATTGAATCATCCTTTAACAATTGCTGATAAGCTTCGGCATCACGCTTGTTAACAATGGCTTTGAAAATATCCCAGAGATCTGCATGTTTTTGTGGTAGCTTTTTAATTTCCTCTGAAATGATGGTTATTGTACCTGTCAGATCCTCTTCGTCAAAATCAGTAAATGAAGAATACATTTGAAAAGCATTATCCAGGTTTTGTATTACTCCATAATAATCTATCACATATCCAAATTCTTTGTCGGGATAGATACGGTTTACTCTGGCAATGGCTTGCAGAAGTTTGTGCCCTTGAAGATTTCTTGTTAGATACAGCACAGTGTTTTTAGGTTCGTCAAAACCGGTCAAGAGCTTATCAACCACAATAATTATTTCAGGATTCTTGTGGTTTTTAAAACGATTGATGATGTTCCTTTCATAAGCTTTGGGGTTGCCATGTTCATCCAACATTCGCTTCCAGAATCTGCTGACAATATTGTTGGAGGCCTCAAAAGCAGATTCCTCCCCTTCGCGGACATCAGGAGGTGAAATAAGCACTTCAGTTGATAGAATACCAATTTCGTCAAAAAGCATCTTGTATCGAATTGCATTTAGCTTTTTATCAGAAACCAACTGTCCTTTAAAAGGCGTCTGGTTTTGCCAGTTGTTGCGGAAATGATAACTTATATCCCAGGCTATCATTCTCATTTTTTGCTCTGCTGCATTCAAATGATCGAAGCGTGCAAATTTCTTCTTTATATCTGCTCTCTGATACTCTGTAAGTGGTTCTGCAACCATTCCAAAGAAGGTGTCCAAAGGGTTCTTGTTAACCTCTTGCAACGCCAGTCTGCCTTCATAGAGTAGAGGGACAACAGCCTGGTCAGCAACAGCCTGGTCAACCGTATAGGTGTCTATCATCCCTCCGAATTTCTCAGCAGTATTTTTTTCTTTCTTGAATAGCGGAGTACCTGTAAAAGCAATAAAACATGAATTGGGAAGAGTTTTCTGCATGTCTATATTGAATATTCCATGTTGAGATCGATGTCCTTCATCCACCAAAACAAAAATTTCATGACTTTCAAGTGGCTTTTTGATTTTCTTTACTGCTGCATTAAACTTGTTGATGATTGTTGTTACAACAGCGTCGCTCCTGCTTTCCAGCAATTCTACCAAACGTTGTCCGGTGGAGGCATTTTGCACAGATTTTCCACATTTTCGAAATGTCTTTGTAATCTGGTCATCCAAATCTGTGCGGTCGGTCACCAGTACAATTTTCGGATTGCGGATGGTTGGCTCCAGGGCAATAGCCTGTGCCAGCATCACCATTGTCAATGATTTGCCACTTCCCTGGGTATGCCAGATAACGCCACCCTTACGCCGGCCATCTTCTATTTGCCTGATCCTTTGCATTGATCTCTTGATTGCAAAATATTGCTGGTAGCGAGCAATCTTCTTTTCGCCATCATCAAATAACACGAAGTTGAAGACCATATCCATCAATCTTTCCGGCCTACATAAACCAAAAAGGTACTTATCCTGCAATGCAGGAAGGATATTTTCCTGTTCGAGTGAATCGAAATGTCTTCGGACATATCTGAACCGGTCAGCAAAGATCTCATCCTTGATGCTGTCAGCAAGTGGTTTGTTTTTCAAAAAAGACAACTCATCACCCATTTCTGATGGCATATCCCGCTCTATCCATTTTCCCCAGAACTTCTCGGGTGTTCCATTGGTGGCATAGGCTGCTTCCTGTGTGGCAATGCTCATGATGAGCTGTGAATAGACATACAGACTGCGGATACCGTCTTCCTGCTGATTCCGTAAATGCTGGCTGATAGCCTGTTTCAAAGGGTCTTTTATGTCAGGCCTCTTGCACTCAATGACACATAACGGAATTCCATTGACAAACAGCACCAGATCAGGGCGGTAATGTTCCTTGCTTGTTGAACGCATAACACTGAACTCTTCGGTTACGTGAAACACATTGTTGTTAATGTTCTTCCAATCGATATACTGGAGGGTAAAGCTTTTTTTATCGCCATCAATACTCTGCTCCAGAGCATGACCTAACGTGAGCAGGTTGTAAGCCTTCTCACAGGCAGCAATGTAGCCTTCGTTCATAGGGAGGTTTTTCATGGCCAATATACCACGTTCAATGTTTTCATCCGTAAAGATGCTTGTTCTGGCAGCACTTATCCTGATACTGTTGATCTCCTTCAACTGCCTCCGCAAAACATCTTCTAGAAGCACATTGGTGGTTTTTCCGCCTCTCAGGCGTACGGCCTCTGCCGGGCTTATGTAGGAATAGCCGAGATTCACCAGCATTTGCAGTGCCGGTATCTGGCTGATATGGTCCTCTTTGAAGCTTGGTGTTTCCATGTGTTGTAGGTTATGAGATATTCATTGCTATAGCAACTGAGTAGACTTTCACAATCATCACTAGTATTCTTATGACAGAGAATTGCACGCTTTCTTGCAGCATCATTATTATCTGTTTTTATTAAACATATAGAGTTTCATAACATCATTCAGGTCATTTGTCGCAATCACTTATCTAATTACTCTTCTAATAATTCTTCAATCAACACTTCTGAGAATTTGTGCATTACTGCTTTTAAGAGAGAGATCTTCTAATAGTTCTTCTAATTAACATTGTATTATTAGAACCCAATTCGGATACTTAAAGGTACCTTTGTTTTCTATCTTCTTATCTTTTCGAAGTTCTGACAACAGGTTGTTTATTTTTGTTTTCTTCTGTTTCTCACTCATCCAATCAGGTAGTTTATCCCAAAGAAGATCATCTACATCATTTCTTGCCATACTCTTATGCTCACGGATTGCCTTAATAATTAAATCAAGATAATAAGCTTTATCAAAAGCCTTATTCCTTGAATAGCTCGCCCTCTGACCGGTTCTCTGAGCAATTTTGATACTTATATAGTAATTTGGCTTGCGCCCTTCAATCAGCTTTTTCCCCTTAAGATGCTTGGCTTCAAATTCTGTAAGAGGCTGTTTCTTTTGTACTTTGTCAAGCATCATGATCTCTTCCAGACCCAACTCTTTATTCCTTGCAAGCAGGCGGGCATACTCCATATCCAGAATCTTCCCTGAGATTGTCACCTTCACTTTCCCATCAGACAAGTCATAGTCAGGCATTGGGAAGAAACGGGCTCTCTGATAGTTGAACATCTTCCTGATACCCCCACCGGCAGTATCAACCATCTTCAGATTGAACATTGCTGTGGCCAGGAACCGATTACGATAGTGTTCCTCCGGGGCGTCATCTTTCACAACCTTCTCTACACTCCCCGGAATGAAAGAACCGAGATTGGTGAAAATCAACTGATCGTCCATTTCAATTACATTGATTAGACCATGCTTGGTGTAATCCTGATGGGCAATACAATTGTTCAGGGCTTCACGGATAGTGTAAGGTTCGTATTGGTTCACTTCTTCAGGAAACAGGGTTCCCTCCTGCAAATACCGGTACTTCAGATTACGAATTCGGGCATACACCTGATCAACTGCCAGCAACATCGGCAAGCCAATAATACTATAATCTTTATCATTACCATGAGCATCCCTTAACAACCACCTGATTTTCGCCTCTGCCGGGCCAATGAAGTGCTCTGACTCCTCTTTGCCCAGCAGAATGATCGCGGCACGGGTTATTTTTCCCTTGATGGTGATTTTTGCTTTGTTCAGGAAAGTAATGTCATCCCATCCATCAACCTCTTCAGCCTTCCCCGGAAATTTGTTTTTGTAGTTCTTGCGTGCCAGGGCAACGGCATTCTGGTCCAAATCTTCAACAGATGCTTCCGGAATTGTAGCCGCACTCCAGTCTTCCGTGGTGGCCTGTGAGCGGATGCGTTCGATCTCTTCCAGGTTTAAGGGCGACAGCTCTTCATCATCCCGGCCATAATAGTGCCCGTCAAACGCAATGGGTAATCCTTTGGGAGCAGCCGGAATCTGAAACATTACCACACGTCCTTCTGGTTCGTGCAACTCGTAAATCTCCATAAAGGTGATTCGGTTGGTAGTTTTGTTGGCAATTTCACTCTTCAGGCTGTCCAAATCTTTGCGCTGCTGTCGGAACCGACTGCCAACAATGGCGTGTTTTGTATTCTCCACCCCAAACACCAGCCAGGCATAAGGCCGGCCTTTCAGGTTTGCTTCATTGCTCAAGGCCGAAAAGTATTTGCCCAGTTTTGTGAAGTCATATCCTGTTTTTGCCTCTTTAAACTCTACAATCTCATTCTCCGCTGTTAGTTCGCACAGGGATTGAAGAATAACTTGCAACTCTTTGGTTGTCATGGTATCCAAATTTAAAGCTTTATTATTAACTTTTCTTTACTATTCACATTCTGTTATAATCTTTTTGTATATCTTTGCATTGATCTTTACCTTTGGTAGGGAACATACAGAGGTTTCGAACGCTGAACCAGCAATCAGCGACAAAAATTTTGGACCGGGGTGTCCCCGATCGGCAGAGAGCTCAGGATTTCTTGAGCTCTTTGTTTTATGATGAAATAGCCTATTCATTCCACACTGCATTCTTAGTTTATCTCCTTGTCTACATTTAACCTCACCCTCCCCGTCAACAACTCCTGCATCAACCCCTTTTTCTGCTCCCGTAACTTCTCTGCTTTGGCTTTGAGCAGGCTGATTTCTTTATCTGCTGCTTGTAGCACTTGAGCTATGGCGGCTTGCTCTTCGATGGTTGGGTAAGGGATTTTTACTGTGCAGAAATCATCAAAACTGATTTGTTTTCCATCACGAATGCCAATCACTGCGATTGCCAAATGCCCGATAAAATCGTAGCTCTTGAAATACTGTTTGAAAAATTCTTCCTTGATAGGTTTCTTGGGTTTCAAGACTGTGTATGCCGGGCTTATTAAACCTCTGTAATACGAGTATTCCAAACCACCTTGAAACGAACGTAAGCTTATTACGAAATCACCAACTTCAACCAATTTAAAACCTTCTGTACCTGTTGTTGGCATTGTTACTCGTCCTTCTAGCATTGCTCTTGGAATCATTCCTCTATCTTGTGTAGCAGAAAGCAATTCTTCATCTGCAAACCCTTTTTTTGTCACACTTTTAAAGACATCCCCAGCACCCAATTTTTTCCACTCCCCCGCAAACCCCTTCAGCCGTTTCTTCCCGGTGAGCAACTGCTGCATAAGCCATTTTTTGCGTAGCTCCTTTTGTGCGATGAGCTGCCCGGTTTTGTGGATCGACTCATCCCAGGTGCTCAGCACCTTGGCAATGGCGCGTTGCTCGGGGAGGGGGGGGAGGGGGAATGGGAATCTTGAGACATACTCCCAGTCTGCTCTAGGCATTTTTGAGCCTGATGAAACATTTGCAACCTGAATGAAGGTTTCTGCTTGAACTAGTGTGAACAAGAACTCATTACTGCATTTTTCCGAAAGCGAGTTAAGAACCCATATCTCACTTGAACAAACACCATCAAACTCAGCTTGCCAAAACTTACGCAGGTAAGGTCTGAGCTTACCAAAGAGCACATGACCCTTGCTAAACTTGTTCTTGCTGCTTTTTTGTTCGATGGAATTAGTCCAACCATTTATGGCTCCGGTGTCTTGTTCTATATGTCCCAATTCTATACACTTAACATTTTCTCTTTCCATTGGGTTATACTTACCTTTCGTAACTTCTGCAAAGCTGGCAAACTCTAACACCTCCCAATCCTTCGGAATTTCGGAGATGCAAGACGCTTTGGTATTCTGATTCTGTTTATGCTTCATATCAGCCTGGCTTGAGTTATTAACAATTGATGCTTAATATCTTGAAAACTTTTTGTCCCTTTGTCTCTCACTTGTTGTATCTTTGTATTGAATCTGACCGGTGGCCAGTCTGCCCAGTAGGATTCCCCCGGGGCAGCATGGCTGCCTCTTTTTTATAGTTCAACAATTCCCAACGAATGCCGAGGGGATGCCTGACGAACAATCACCTGATTTAACCTTGAATAGAAGTTTATTCCTCCTTTTTTCTTCATATAGGCATTGGGCTCATACAGTTGTCTTGCAGAATAGGCCACCACATCAGCCATTTGATGCAGAAACGATGTAGCAGAATCTTTCATGAATGGATCTTCAATAATAGACTTGATGGTTTCATTCCTGTATCCACCCAAATATAAATCTTTTCTGTTTGGGATGGGATTATAGTGGCGCATTTTTCTGAGAATTGCTGTGAGCATTTTGCCGTTCGTATTATCAGGCAAAACCAATCCCTTGTCTTCTGGATTCGAGGGACCCGGAAAATTTCGATACCTTATGGTATTATCGAAACGAGTGATCAATGCTTTCCATGCGGCTTCAAATACATCATTCTGTCTTTTCGTCTTGTTGATGGCTATGGTGATGATACCAAGATCCTGTTGACTATTAAGCCAGTCCAAACATTGTTTCATGATATCCAACCGATCATTCCGCTTGATCCGGATTAGCTCGCCAGGTTTATTGATGAAGTTGACGGAATGTATCTCTTCCCTTAATTTAAGCCCTTTCAGATCCCTCAGGTGTTGTCTGAATTTGACCAAATTGTCAAGGGTTTGTCGCCAGCGCAACTCATGAACTACTATACCTGTAAGGATAAAGTATTGCGTTGGACTTTTTTCCATCCCCGTGTCTCCGCTTTCATCAGTGTACATCAGATACATACTCAGGATATTTTAAATCTGCATATGCTTTTGGCATCGAGATTATTGTACTGTCATTCATTTCCCGTGTTTTCCCAGCAATAGTACCATGAACAGTGGCACGTTCCAAAATGGAACAAACCACTTCCTCTTGCAATTTACCGGAATCAAAAACATTTTTGAGATGTTTCGTAATGTCTGGCATATGTACACTAAAAAGCTCAGCAATTTTCATTTGCGTAAGCCAGATGGTTTCATTTTGTAAATAGATTTCAACCTTTGCTTTCCCATCGAGGATAGTGTAAGGCAAAATGGCATTGAAACTCCCACTCACAGTTTTCCATTGCTTTGCCATATCTACTTGATTAGCTGGGTTAAATGTTGGTCTATTTCTATCTTCACTTGTGCCAACTCCTCTTCCAACCGCTCAATCTCCTGCTGTACTGCAGCAATGTCCACCTCCGGCTCCTCTTCAAAGGTGTCCACATAGCGGGGTATGTTCAGGTTATAGTCGTTTTCGTGGATGTCGTTCGGAGTGGCAACATAACTGAACTTATCTTCTACCACACCGGGCTGTAGTTTGCCGGCAGCAAAATCACGGTAGTTGTTTACAATGTGTTCAATATCGCTTTCACGCAGCTTGTTTTGGTTTTTGGCACTTTCGTAATGTTTGCTGGCATCAATAAACAATACTTTGTTACTGCTCTTCTGCTTATTAAATACCAAGATAGCAGCCGGTATACCCGTACCAAAAAACAGGTTGGCCGGTAGCCCGATCACCGCTTCCAGCAGGTTTTCCTCAATGGTTTTCTGCCTGATTTTCCCTTCGCTTGCTCCACGGAACAGCACGCCATGAGGCACAACCACTCCGGCCTTGCCATGTTCGTTCAGTGTTTCAATCATGTGGGTAATGAAGGCCCAGTCGCCTTTACTCCTGGGTGGCACACCCCGCCAGAACCGATTGTATTTGTCAGCTTCCGGATCGTAGCTGATGGTAGTTTTGTCGCCATCCTTATCCTCTACTTTTCCCCATTTATCTAATGAAAATGGTGGATTGGCAACTACGGTATCAAACTTCATCAGCATGTCGCCCTCTTTCAGCTTGGGGTTGCGGATGGTATCACCCCATCGGATTGTGGCGTTATCAAAGCCATGTAAAAACATGTTCATAACCGCCAACGCCCAGGTGCTGCCATTGGCTTCCTGGCCGTATAGAGAGAAATTGTCTGAACCTACTTCATTCCCGGCTTTGATCAGCAAAGAACCAGAGCCACATGTGGGGTCACAGATTCGTGAACCCGGCTTGCTTTTGGTGAGCCTTGCCAGTAATGTTGACACCTCTGAAGGGGTAAAAAACTCTCCTGCTTTTTTACCGGCATCGCTTGCAAAATTGGCAATCAGAAACTCATACGCCCCCCCGATGATATCGGCTCCACCAAGCTTTGATGGTCGCAAATCCAACTTGTCAGATTTGAAATCAATGAGCAAGGTTTTCAAGCGTGTGTTTTTATCCTTAGGTTCACCCAACTTGCTATTGTTAAAATCAATGTTTTGGAAAATACCTGCACCGTCTTCGCTGTAGAGTTTTTCACGGTTAGCTTCCTCCAAATCGGCTAAAGCAATATTTATCAATTCACCAATATTGGCTTCGTTGCGGCGGTCGTATAAATATTTAAAATTGCTGTGCTCCGGCACAATAAAGCGTTCGTGCTGCATGGAACGTTTAGCACGTTCCACATCACCGTTGTATTTAACTAAGTAGCCTTCCATTTTATCGTCATGCACATCACTGAGATATTTCAGGAACAGCATGGTTAGCACATAATCTTTGTAAACGCTTGGGTCAATGCTTCCTCTAAAGGTGTCGCATGCTTTCCAAACTGCATCGTTGATGTCTTTCTGAGATACTTTCATGAGATATTGGTTATTGTTGATGAGGTAAGAATAACAGACTATATATATACTTTTCCCGCAAGGTCTCAATCTCCTGCTTCAATGCCTTCTCCTTCTCATGTAGTTTTGTAATTTTTAAAACTAATTCTTGTCTTTCGAGACTCGGAATTGTCATTTCCAGATTTTCCAAAACATGCTTGGGAATAGATAGAATCGAAGAGCCGGTTGCCTGAGCTTTTAATTGGGTCTGCATTGATTGAGTATTGAGGAACCATGCCAGGTACTTCGGCAACACCCTATTATCTGTAAGCCGGATGACAAAAAAGGAGGTTGAAGCAACAGCATGATAGTCCCGGACTCCATAAACAGTCGCGAAGTTCTTAGTGCCTTTTGAAGCAAACAGCACATCACCGGCTTTCAGCAAATGTTTTTCCGGAACATCTCTAATGTGCAAATCCGGATGAAGATTGGATGTTAAGATGCCATCTTCGCTGAAATTTCTGATATTGAGGTATGCTACTTCGCCAAAGCCTGCCGGCTTCATAAAGACACCGGTCTGGATTGTTGAGATATTTTTTAAAAGTTCTTTCAATTTTTATTCTTGTAATATTTCTACAAATATAAGCAACATTTTCTGAAATCCAAATATTTTTCAAAAAAAAACTCAAGTATTATTTCTACAAAATGAGACAATCCGGTAAAAATGTAATTATCCCCATAGAAAAAATATCATAATATCATACAAGTGAAGAGCTTCTGTCAATCAATTACATTGAAAATACAACTGCCAAAAGACTAGGCCTCCCTTACCACAAGCTGCACTGTGTTTCTGCTTCGCTGTTCGAGGAGAACCCTGGTGTTGGCGTTAAACCGCTCAATGATCTCTTCGGTGAAGTGCCTGATGGTGATAAGTGTCAGGTTGCGGTTGTAGCGAATGTTGAACTGCTCCTGAAGGGTAGCGATGAGATTGTCGATCTTATTCTCCTGGTCGTCAAGGCAGACGGAGAAGCTGATGGCGGAGTTCTGCATCAGGTTTGCCCTGATGTTGAGATCTGAGAGCACAGAGAATATCTCGGAGATGTTCTTCTCTGCTATGAAGGAGAAATCTTTTGGCGAGAAGGAGAGTAGTGTCTGTTTTTCTTTGAAGATGTAGTTGGGGATGTTCTGATCGTACTTCTCGAGTGAATGGATCAGGCTGCCCGGTGTGCCGGGCTCACTGAAAGACTTTATCCTCAGCGGTATGTTTTTGTTCTGAAGCGGCTTGATGGTTTTAGGGTGGATGATCTTAGCGCCGTAATAGGCGAGTTCAATTGCTTCGTGGAACGAGAGTTCATCAAGCAGCACAGCTTCGGGAAAGATCGCGGGATCAGCGTTCATAAGCCCGGGCACATCCTTCCATATCACCACCTCCTCTGCATCGAGGGCAAAAGCAATAATGGCAGCCGTGAAGTCAGAACCTTCCCTGCCCAGGGTGACGGTCTGCTCATCCATGGTGCTGCCGATGAAGCCCTGGGTGAGAGCCATCCTCGACCCCGCTTCCCTGCGCGTCCTCAGGCAACGATGAAGGTTTACAATCGTAAGGTCCCAGTTTATCCGCGCTTCACGCCAGGTGTCATCGGTGATGATCAACCTGCGGGCATCTAGCCAGTCAATATCCAGCCCAGCTTTTGAAAGATAATGCCAGATGATAATTGAAGAGAACAACTCGCCGTAAGGTACTACCATCTCATAAGCACGGTCGTAACATTCAGGCGCATTGCTGATGAGAGTTTCCCACAAGCTGTTGAACAGATCCGACAATGCCGATGCCGACGGACGATGGCTGGGGAGAAGTTCTGTGACTATGCTGAAATGAAACTCCTTGATATCCCCGAACAGTCTCCTGACAGCCTCGTTATCCTGTTCATGCCACGAACCGGTAAGCCTCTCCAGCCTGTTTGTCGTCTTATCCATCGCCGACACCACCACAATGAGTTCATCAGTGGAATCACGCTCAAGGATATGTGCCATGTTCCGCACTGCCCCGGCATCACGGACAGATGCCCCGCCAAACTTGTAAACTTTCATCAGTTGTCACTTATCTTCTCCGCAAAGGTAAAGAAAAGAGCCATTCACCACCATCATATCTTCTCTCAATACCATCACAATCATCTTTCCTATCTTTGCATAAATTTATTTCTGTGTCATACCCGCTACTTAAAATTTTTGATGAGCACCCTCAAAATCAGGAGGTGATTGCGAAACTGGCAGAGCCCGGAGCATCCTTCCATTGGAAGGGGATCACTGCATCCGCCCTGGCACTTCACATTGCAGCTGTTGGGCTGCAAACCGGATATCCGCAGTTGATCATTTTAAATGACCAGGAGGATGCGATCGGTGTACAATCAGACCTTGAAAATGTGCTTGGCGAGCGTGAGTTTGAGTTCTACAAGAAGAGCGTGATCTTCTTCCCTTCACCATACAAGAAGTCGGGAAGCCCGCGTATGGTCGACAACAACAACGTGCTGATGCGAACAGAGGTGCTGAAAAGGCTAAGCTCCGAAACCAGGAAGATGATCATCGTATCTCATGCTGCAGCACTGTCGGATATGGTTGTCACAAAAGGGTTCCTGCAGGAGAACACCTTCAGGCTCAAAACCGGCGAGCCCGTCGACCTCGACTTTGTGACGGATTTCCTCATCGAATACGGATTTGAACGGGTGGATTTTGTCGCTGAACCGGGGCAGTTTGCACTCAGAGGCGGCATCGTTGACGTCTTTTCATTCTCAAATGATTTTCCGTACAGAATAGAGTTCTTTGGTGATGAGGTAGGCTCCATACGCTCTTTCGACCCGGTGAGCCAGCTATCTAAAGATATTGTTGATCATATCACGATAGTGCCAAACCTGCAGTTGAGAAATGAGGCAGAAGTGAGGCAGTCGGTCTTTGAGTTTATCTCTGAGAAAACTGTCATCTGGATTCAGGATGTGAAGTTTACATCAGAGACACTGGACAACCTTTTGCAGGTCAATTCGTCAGAGAAGGATCAGCAAGGGGAAGACGAGGGTTCCGGAGAACGAGCCGCTAACCATATTGACGGGAAGCATCTTAAAAGTAAGCTGCAAGGGTTAAGGAGTATAGAATTTGGTTCTAACGCAACGATTGCATCTCAAGATGTAATTATTTCTGACCAGTCACCACAGCCATCATTCAACAAGAAATTTGACCTTCTGAAGAGAGATCTGAAACAGTGGGAGGAGAAGGGTTACAGCAACTATATTCTTTCAGACAACCCAAAGCAGATCGAACGTTTGCAGGCCATTTTTTCTGACATTTCCAATGATGATGAAGTGCTGGACTGGCGCACTGCCATGCCGTCGTTACATGAGGGGTTTATTGATCATTACCTGAAGCTTGTCTGCTATACCGATCACCAGATCTTTGAGCGTTACCGCAAGAGCACAATACAGGATGGTTACAGTCGCCGGGAGTCGTTAACGCTGAAGGAGCTCTTCTCACTCCAGCCAGGGGATTACGTCTCTCATATCGACCACGGCATCGGGCGCTTCGACGGGCTGGAGACTATCGAGAACAATGGCAGGAAGCAGGAGGCTATGCGCCTTATTTACCGCAATAACGACATCGTTTACGTCAGCATCCATGCACTTCACCGTATTGCCAGATATACCGGGAAGGAGGGTGCTGTACCGACGCTTGACAGGCTTGGCTCCGGAGCATGGAAAAGGCTGAAGGAGAAAACCAAGTCGAAGGTAAAGGATATCGCCCGCGACCTCATAAAGCTCTATGCCAGGCGACTGGCATCAAAGGGGTTTGCCTTCACACCCGACACCTACCTGCAGCATGAGCTTGAGGCATCCTTCATCTTTGAAGATACTCCCGATCAGATAACTGCCACTGCCGACCTGAAGCAGGATATGGAGAAACCATACCCTATGGACCGCCTGATATGCGGCGATGTGGGATTTGGCAAAACGGAGGTCGCCATCAGGGCAGCTTTCAAAGCTGTCGCCGACAGCAAGCAGGTGGCTGTGCTGGTCCCCACAACCATACTTGCTCTGCAGCATTATCACACCTTCCGGGAGCGATTGAAGGAGTTGCCTGTTTCTGTGGATTACATCAACAGGTTCAGAAGCACGGCACATCAGAAGGAGACACTCAAAAGGCTTGAGGAGGGTAAACTCGATATCATCATTGGCACACACCGTATCGTTGGCAAAGATGTGAAGTTCAAAGACCTTGGCCTGCTGATCATTGATGAGGAGCAGAAGTTTGGTGTCTCTGTGAAAGAGAAGCTGAAAGAGATCAGGGTTAACGTTGACACCCTGACGCTTACAGCAACACCAATTCCGCGCACCCTGCAGTTTTCGCTTATGGGGGCACGTGATCTCTCTGTCATTAGCACTCCGCCGCCAAACAGGCATCCTGTTAAGACAGAGTTATGTGCCTTCAGTGAGGATCTTATCCGCGATGCAATACAGAATGAGCTCAGCAGGGGAGGGCAGGTCTTCTTCCTCCATAACCGCATACAGAATATAAATGATGTTGCTGATATGGTTGCCAGGATAGTGCCGGGGATAAGCGTGGCAGTAGGCCATGGCCAGATGGAGGGGCAGAAGCTTGAAAAGGTGATGATGGCTTTTATAGAAGGCAATTCTGATGTGCTGGTATCCACCAGCATCATCGAGTCAGGGCTTGACATCCCCAATGCCAACACAATCATCATTAATGATGCACACATGTATGGGCTGAGTGATCTGCATCAGCTCAGGGGCCGTGTGGGGCGGTCGAACAAAAAGGCATTCTGTTACCTTATCACACCGCCACTCTCTGTGCTTACCCCTGAAGCACGCAAACGTCTCAGAGCCATAGAGGAGTTCTCAGACCTCGGCAGCGGCTTCAGCATCGCCATGCGCGACCTGGATATCAGAGGTGCCGGGAATATCCTTGGTGCCGAACAGAGCGGTTTCATCTCAGAGATCGGTTATGAGATGTATCAGAAGATCCTCAAAGAGGCAATGGAGGAGTTACGCCTCTCCGAATTCCCGGAGATGGCGGAACACACTCCCGAAAGGCAGTGGAAACCTGGAGCAGAGTGTCAGATAGAGACCGATCTGGAGATTCTGTTGCCATCAGAATACGTCGAGTCATCGGCTGAAAGATTGTTGTTATACCGTGAACTTGACGATATGCAGGAGGAGCATGCCCTTGTGAATTTCAGGAAAAAGCTTATCGACCGCTTCGGGCCACTGCCTCAACCAGCAGAAGACCTTATTGACACCATCAGGCTCAGGTGGGCCGCCGCAAAGCTGGGCTTTGAAAAGATTATCCTCAAAAACGACCGATTCTCCGGATACTTCCCGGAAAATCAGATGCACCCATTCTATCAGAGTGACAACTTCGGGAAGCTCCTCGATTACGTCAAAAACCACCCACGGCAATGCATCCTCAGGGAAAGAAACGGCAAACTCAATCTCGTCCTGAATAACGTCAGAACCATAGATGAGGCAAACAAAGCCCTGGGCAGGATGTTGCAGGAGTTTGCGCAGCGGAAATAAGCTTCGGAAATTATCCTTACTTTTACACCTCGCTAACGATCACGGATGAACTGCATTATCAAATTTGTTTTTGACAGGGTTTTTGCCTTTGCAGGATTTATATTGCTGCTGCCTTTCCTTTTGCTGATATCCGTTCTTATTATCCTTCGCGATGGCTGGCCGCCATTTTTCATACAGGAGCGTGTAGGGCGGCGCGGCAGGCTTTTCAGGATGGTGAAGTTCAGGACGATGAAGAAGAATGATGGCGCCAACAGCGTAAGCGTGAAGGGCGATAGCCGCATCACCTCCACAGGCGCTTTCCTGAGGAGGTATAAGCTAGATGAGTTGCCGGAGTTGTGGAATGTTCTTGTGGGGCAGATGAGTTTTGTAGGGCCGCGCCCTGATGTGCCCGGATATGCCGACATGCTGGAGGGTGACGACAGGAAGATCCTGGAGCTGCGCCCTGGCGTCACCGGCCCGGCTACCCTTAAATATGCCAAAGAGGAGGAGCTGCTCGCCGGTGTCGATAATCCCGTGAAATACAATGACGAAGTGATCTTCCCCGATAAGGTGAGGATTAACCTCGGATATTACCACAGTCACAATATCTTTACTGATATCAGGATAATTCTGAAGACCCTGTTCAAAAAATAGTGTGTTATGAAAAAGAGGATATACCTTTCATCTCCCCACATGAGCGGTTTCGAGCGTAACTATATCGACGAGGCTTTCCAGCAGAACTGGATAGCTCCGATAGGACCCAACGTGGATGCCTTTGAGCAGGAGCTTGCTGCTAAGCTTGGTGCCTGCCATGTTGCAGCTCTCTCTTCCGGTACGGCAGCTCTGCATCTTGCTCTTATCAACCTGGGTGTTCAGCAGGGGGATGAGGTGATAGTCTCCACATTCACCTTTTCAGCCTCCGTAAACCCCATCGTTTATCAGGGCGCTGAACCGGTCTTCGTTGACTCTGAGCACGAAACATGGAACATGGACCCGGCGCTGCTGGAAGAGGCTATCAATGCCCGAATCAGCGTTACAGGCAAGAAGCCGAAGGCTATAATACTTGTACATATTTATGGTATGCCGGCAAAGGTTGATGAGATCATGAAGATTGCTGCCAGATATAATATTCCCGTTGTGGAGGATGCAGCCGAGTCGCTGGGCAGCCTATACAGAGGAGAACATACCGGCACTTTCGGGGTTATGGGGATTCTCTCCTTCAACGGCAACAAGATCATCACCACCTCCGGCGGTGGCGCCCTGATGTCGGACAATGAGGAGTATATCCGCAATGCACGGTTCCTGTCAACACAAGCCAGGGACAATGCCCCCTGGTACCAGCACAGCCACATCGGATACAACTACCGTATGAGTAACATCGTCGCAGGAATAGGCAGAGGGCAGCTCCAGGTGCTCGACAGCCGCGTTGAGGCTCGCAGGCGGGTTTACGAGTGGTACCGTGAGCTTCTGAAAGATAAGCCCGGCATAGGGTTCCCCGGTGAACCACAGGATGCAGTATCGAACCGCTGGCTTACCTGCATTACAATAGATCCATTAAAAGCCGGACAAGTGACCCCTTCCGGATTGATGCAACAACTGGCGGAAGAAAACATCGAAGCACGTCACATCTGGAAGCCGATGCACCTTCAGCCTGTCTTCATGAACTATCCTGCCTATACAAACGGGATTGCGGAAACGGTCTTCAACACGGGGATATGCCTTCCCAGCGGAAGCAACATGACGGATGATGACCTCGAAAGAATCAAAGAGGTTCTCAAGAAGGTGTTCTGATTCTCACTTCCTGATTATCCTTCCGGTAAGGCTGCCTGATGGGGTTGTTATACGGATGATGTAAACACCGGAACTCAGGTTTTCACTGATGTCGGTTTTGTTTGAACCTCTGTTCAGCGCCAATGCTGAACGGAATACCTCTTTCCCATCAATGGTGAAGATCTGCAGATTAGCACCGGTAGTGACATCAGAATGAACATCCAGCGTAAAACGGCCATCATTCGGGTTAGGGTATATCAATATGTTCATTCCGGAATTGTTGATCCCGGATAGTTTCAGAGGTGTCCCAAGCGACCACCTTTTCATGAACTCCTGCAGATAGATGTTAGCTATGGTTGAGTCGTGTATCACGAGCGTGTTTTCGTCGTTTCTCTGTTCAGCGGCGTTGCTCCAGTTGTGTGAGCCTGTCCATACAAACGGGTCTGCACCAGGGTAACCGGGGTCAACGATCATCAGCTTGTGATGCAGGATGTAGTTCTCACCAAACTCCCTGAAGTTCGCACCCAGCTGATCTGTAAGGACATCCACAACAAGTTGTGTGCAGTCCCCGTCGTTGTTCACCAGAACTCTTACATCACGTCCGGCAATGTGCTGATCCCTCAAAGCGTAGGAGATGTCGGAACGGGTAATCAGCATGGTGTTGACATACACCTGGTGCTGTGCTGATTCGATGCTGCGAATGAGCTGTCCGTTCACACCATCTGAAGGGCTGAAGTAACACTGTACCCTTCTCCCGCCAATGACAAACTCATGAGGGGTGTTGTTGCTCTTGTAGGGGCCAAACCTGGCTGCCGCACTGTCGGGCTGAAGCCCTGAGGAACCAAACATCTCCTCGAACTCCAGCGTGTAGGCTTTTGCAAGGCTCTGATCCTGGATTATCACCACATTGTTGGGGTAAAAGTTTATGCAGGTCTGTGTCCAGTTCATTGAGCCGGTCCAGACCAACGGCTTTGATGGGTCAGCGTGATCAGCATCAAAGATGATGAACTTGTTGTGCATGATTGCGTATTCGGAAGTTGTCGGACTGGGGATCTTGCCTATCGCCGGATCAAGATTGTCAACAGCCAGGTTTGCCGTTGTGCCGTCATAAACGACCCTTACGTCAACACCCCTGCCATGAGCATCGTTCAGAGCAGTGACGATATTGGAGATGTTCTGCGTGTTGAAGTTGTAAATGGCAAAGTCGATACTCTCCTCTGCACGGTTGATGTAAGCGATAAGGGTGTCATCCATGAGGTTGTCGAGCTGAATGGCATTCACACCGGTACTGTAAGAGTTGTCAACGGTACCGGTGAAGTAAACCTTGATATCGCCGGTTGATAATGACTGTGTTGCATAGACATTTGTTCCGGAGAAGGCTGTATCGGTTCCGGCCACGGAGAATGCCCTGATATAGATGATGTCAGCAGGGTTCGCACCCGAAAAGCTGATGTTGTGCGTTGGTGATGTTCCCGGAACACTCTGATGTGAACCCAGAGCAGTGGTGTTGCCAAAATAGAGCTCCGTTGTTCCCGGGATGTTTGTACTCCACTCAAGGTCGAAGCTGCTTGTGGTTATATTGGAGACAGTAATGGGAGAGGTCAGAGATATTGAGAGATTCGAGATGATATCCTGCTGATCGCGGAGCAACATCTGGTAACCTGCGTTGGGGTTCGAATAGCTGAACTGCGAACCTATCCCGATGAGGTCAACCTGGCTTGTAGGTATGAGCTGGCCAACCAGTGGGTTATTGTTAACGATTCTGATTTGCGTTTGCTGCCCTCCGGAGGTGATGGTGTAGTTGGTGTTGCCGGAGAATGTTCCACCCGGGTTGGCAAAGGTCACATCGTTGATCCTTATCATGATTGACTCATGTGGCTCGCTGAACTGGGCAGGTGTTATGACCTGTGGCGCAGGAAGGGGGTGCCCCGTGGAATAGACCGTGTCATTATGCACGGATATCAACTCCAGCAACTGATTGTAGCTGTCCATTTTGCCGGTCAGCTTAACGGAATCGCCGCGCTGAAGGTAACTCATGTTATAGTCGTAAACAGCGAGGCCTCCGGTGGAATCCTGTATATATCTGATGATGCCCAGTTCACTTCCATTGAGGACTATGCCACTGATCGTGACTGTGTCCCCGACAGGTGTCAGACGTGCCTGTGCAATAGGAACGGCAGGCTGAGACATGGCAATCGCTGAAAAGATCAGCAGCATAGAAAAGATCAGTATTCGTTTTTTCATGACATTATTGAAGATTATTTGTTTCTTTTGATGCAGATCATATAGTCAAGCGAAGAGAAATGTTGTAACGGCGCGCAGCTCCGATAAATACTGCGGCTGACCTTGCATCGAAGCCGTTGAAGGTCTGACCAATATAACTGTCGTTATTGCTGGCATCAGAGATATACCTTTCATCGAGTAGGTTCAGGATGCTAAACCTGGCATCACACCTCACTCCTCTGATCACAAAATGGTATCCTGCATTCAGGTCAACGATTTTATAGTCAGGAATCTTCCATGACTGTCGTGGCATGCCATTTTCGTCAAAAGCCCATTCATTGTTAACGGGGTCAAGGTCAATAGGGTCAAAATCGGCGTAATGTTTTCCGAAGTAGGTAACTCCTGCACTGACATACACCTTTTTTCTCCATTCAAACCTGAAACCTTGCCTGAACTGATGTTGAGCAGCGTCTCCAACATATAACCCGCGGGCATCAAAGAGCCTGGTGGTTAACACATCACCTGTGTTGGGGTCTTCAATCCTCGCTGAATCCATAGAGTTCCACTTCCAGTCGCCCAGCGAGACCACCGTTTCGGATATCAACCCGGGGATAATTCTAATTCCAAGCTCCATTTCCACACCTTTGTGTATAGCATCAACGCCGTTGATATTCACATTGTAGGTTACGTCATCAATTACCACACGTGGTGTGAAGTCAGCAGGCTTATTCTCCCAGTTCGTGTAGTAGGCGTTAAGGTTGAGAGTGAATTGCCTGTTGTAGAAGCTGTAACCAAGCTCCACAGCCTTCACAATCTCATTCTCAATAAGACGGTACAGCCTGTTCGACCTGTCATACACGTTGTTGAAGCGGGGAGCCTTGTTCAGATAACCGATGTTGGCAAAGATGTTTGATGTTTCTGACAGGTTGTAGTTTACACCGGCTTTGGCGGTGTAGCCCGGGATCCACTTTACAGGTGTGATGGCTGTCCTTGCTTCTGGCGATTCGATGGTGTATGCCTGATCCTGATAAAAGAAGGTGTCAGGAACAGAGGCAAAACCGCCGGCAGCGAAATCGAATTTGCGTATGTATCCGACAGCCTGTTCAAAGACCTCATCTCCGATCACAATATCCTTTTTCAGAAAGTGATCCCTGCGCTGATAACCGGTATTAGCTGTTGTAAGATTGAGAAAGAAGTTCCATTTTTCATATTTGTATTCAGCCTGGGCAAAGAGCCCTCCCCATTTTACAATGCCATCGTTGTTGTAGTTCATGATATCTCCCTCGTAACGTTTGTTCGAAGGATTGGTCTTGTCGCGTAGCTCACTGGATTTTATTTCATCAATCCAGTATTCAGCACCAAGCATGTCATAAGCAATCTGATAGTGTTGTCCGACATAGTAACGCATATCTATACCACCCGAGATCTTGAAGTTTGAGTTAAGCCTGTAGTCTAACGTTGAAAGGAAACCTGTCCAAAAGTGGTTGTTCATTGAACTTCTCATAATAATACCTTTGCCGGCATCCTGAGTGCCGTTGGTTTTAATGTTATTGTCATATACCTGCTGGAAGTTCACCTGCCCTGCCTCTTCACCCGTGAGTATTGGAGGGGGAGTGGCTGTAAGGCCTGTTCCGCCGCCGTTACCCAAGGAGAGGTAGAGGATGTTTGATACAGAGAGCTTTTCATTCACTGTCCAGAAGTCTCTGAGGGAGAACTGGGGTTTGTGGTAGTAGTTCTTTCTTTCGTTAAGCTTTTCCCGCTCCCTGGTGATGCTGTCGCGGATGATCCAGCCCCAGTGCGGGTTGTAATTGAAGCCCAGGCTCAGCGGCGGTGCAACAAAGTCTGAAGATCCTATGCCGAGAGACTTTGCGAAGGTACTGTCATATTTGGCTATAGCCATAGTATATGCCCTTTGCCCGTGGCTTTGCGGAGCTCCCATGCCGGTGAGGCTGAGAAGGTGCCTGCCGAGTTTTTTATCAACCCTGAAGAAGTAGAAATATCCTTTGGTCCATGTCATGTCCACCTGGCCGTCGCCCTCTTTGTACGATCCTGCAGCAGTAATGCCCCAGCCGTTTTTCAACCTGCCGGAGTTGAATCCGAAGGATGACCTCAGGAACATATCTGAGCCCACCTCCTGCTTGTAGCTGAGGCTCTTTCTGGTCTCAATGCCCGAAGTGATGATGTTCATGGTGCCTCCCACAGAGGGGATCGCAAGCTTTGAAGCACCTAGTCCACGCTGTACCTGTATGGCACGTGTAGCCATATCCAGCCCGAACCAGTTCGACCAGTACACCCAGCCGTTCTCCATGTCGTTAACCGGGATGCCGTCGATCATAACAGCAATGTTGCGCTGGTTGAACCCCCTGATGTTGATCCTGGCATCACCGTCGCCACCACCCTGCTGAGTCGCATATACACCCGGAGTTTTGTTAAGGATCATCGGCAGATCCTGTGATGCCAGCTCCTCCTGTATCTTTGTCACAGGAATTGTGCTGAAAGCTACAGGTGTTTCGCGAGTACGGGCAAAATCCGCCACAACTTCAAACTCCTGGAGAACTGTACTCTCCAGTGCAAAGTCGACCTGTATGTTTCGGTCAAGAACTACTTCACGTGTAATACTTTTGGTGCCTACATAACTCACCGTAAGAGTATAAGTCCCCTTTGGAAGATTGAAAGAGTAGTTGCCGTTTGCATCGGCCACCATACCCCTGCCCTCAGCGTAAAGGACGTTTGCAAAAGGAAGAGGCTCACCGGTGATCGCATTGGTAATGGTTCCGGATAACTGATACTGCTGTGAGAACCCCTGTAAGGATATCAATATAAAAAACAACAGAAGTAAACGTGCTTTCATGCCTTTTTCAGATTGGTTCATAAAAAACCGCAGGCTGCAACCGGATTACTAACCGGCGGACGCAGGCTGCGGCATGTGAGCAAGGTTAATGTTAATTAATGATAACTTTTTTTATAACCGACTGCTGATCATCAAACCGGATCCGGATAAGGAGCAGACCGGGCTTCACGTTGGTGCCGAGAGGTATGGTCATGTCGCCTCTCTTGTCAGGATTCCTGAGAGAATTTATGATCTGGCCACCGGGTGTGAAAAGCTCCACCCCGTCGATAATTCTTGTGCCTTTAACCATGAAGGCTTCACCACTGACAGGGTTGGGATAGATGAATGCCTCATGGACAGGCCTTTGCTCCACGATTCCATAGCTGGGGTCACATTCACAATCATGCCACCTGAGGTGGGTGAAGGTGTTCACTGGCAGGGAATCCCACTCAGCACATGGATTGAAGAAGGGAGGGTTCACAGTGATACCCTGCTTAACAGAGGGCCTTCTGATAAGAGTTTTATTCGCAGTCATCCAACGCCCACCCAGTGCATCTGTGAAACCTGCTGCCGTGTCACAAGTCCATGCAACACCCGGGTTCTCACCAATCTTGCCGATAATATCAACATAGACCCCGGTAGTGTACTCAAGCGTAACAGCATCATTACCGTTGAAATAGTGCATCCGGTTCACATTGTAAACCGGGCAGAGCAGAGTGTCAGCCATCGCCAGCAACTCCGCAAAAACCGCTGTGTCTTGTCCTGTAAGTGTTGTGTCAGTCTTGTCAAGGACAGTGACAAATGTGCTGTAAGGTTGAATGATGCCTGAAATGGAAACAGCATACGGTGTGGTGCCACCATTGCTGTACCTTACCAACTGATAATTGCTCAGGTTTATAGGATTGGGTGTCGGATTGTAAATCTCGAGGGCCTTGTTATTGTTAGTCCCTTCAACATATTCCGAAAAGAACAGCTCGTTGCACTGCCCCATAGAGACATTCATGAGAGCAAAAATTGCTGCCAGAGAGAGTAATAGTTTCTTCATGATATTATGGTTTTTTATGATTTGATTCGTTACAAATCTAAAGGATTTTCCGTAACAGAATATCAGGAGGAGATATTTTTTTCAACATGTACTGAGCAGGAATTAATAAGCGCTGACACGGAAGGAAAGAGAGGTCTTGCTGATCAGTGAAACGATCACAGAAGCATCAGCATAAATGCATATTCCTTCGCTACATCCCGATACACTCTGAATCTGCCGGAAGCTCCGCCATGGCCGAAGTCCATATTCGTGTTGAGAAGGATAAGGCTGCCGGATGTGTTATGTTCGCGTAGCTTTGCCACCCACTTTGCTGGTTCCCAATACTGAACCTGTGAGTCGTGAAAACCGGTTGTGACAAGCATGTTGGGATATGCCTGCTCCTTCACATTGTCATAAGGAGAGTATGACAACATGTAGTCATAGTACACTTTATCTTTGGGATTCCCCCACTCATCATACTCGCCGGTTGTAAGCGGTATTGATTCATCAAGCATTGTAGTCACTACATCCACAAACGGAACCTGGGCAATCACCCCTTTGTAAAGATCCGGTCTGAGATTGCTGACGACTCCCATAAGTAATCCCCCCGCACTGCCACCCATGGCAAACAGCTTTTCACGGCTTGTGTATTGTTCTTCAATGAGGAACTCAGAACAGGCAATAAAGTCTGTGAAGGTGTTCATCTTCTTCAGCAGTTTGCCATTTTCATACCATATTCTACCCATCTCTTCTCCGCCTCTCACATGGGCAATGGCATAAACGAAACCACGGTCAAGAAGCGAAACCACCGACGACCTGAACCATGGTTCCATACTGTAACCGTATGAACCGTAACCGTAAATAAGAGCAGGATTGTCGCCATCTTGCCGGAGACCTTTCCTGTAAACCAGCGAGACTGGTATTTTTGTGCCGTCAGGTGCTGTGGCAAAAACCCTCCGGGTTTCGTAATTGCTCTTGTTGAAGCTGCCACGAATCTCCGTCTCTTTCAGAAGTGTCTTCTTCCTGCTTTTCATGTCATAATCATAAACGGATCTTGGCGTGGTCAATGAGGAATAGACAAACCGGAAGACACCGGACGTAAGCTCAGCATTCACCGACGTTCCAAGAACGAAACTCTCCTCTTCCATAGCAATATGATGCCCGTTGCCGTTAATGTCTCTTACATAGAACCTGCCCAGCCCGTTGAAACGCTCGCCTGCAACATAATACTCGTCAAAAACTTCTATCGTTTCAGTCAACACATCAGGATTATACGGATATAACTCTTTCCAGTGTTTCCGGCCAGGCTTTCCGATGTCGGTGACCATCACCCTGAAGTTTACAGCATCATCGTTTGTGCGTATATAGAGCTTATCTTTTGCAGGGTAGATGAAGTACTCATGCCCCCGCCGTCTTGGCTCAACAAGAATGAAATCATCAGAAGGCCTGTTTGCATCTAGTATGCGCATCTCGCTGGTCATTGTGCTGGTAGAGGCGATGATGATGTAATGCCCCGATTTGGAATTAAATACCGATGCATAGAAAGCTTCATCCTTCTCCTCAAAAACGGCCTTGTCTGATGAAGGATCTGTGCCCAATACATGCCTCATAACCTTGTAGGAGCGAAGTGTTTTCGGATCTCTGACAGTATAGAAGATGGTTTTGCTATCTGCACCCCAGGCTGCTGTGCCCGTCGTCATCGGAATGCTGACAGGCAGGAATTCTCTTGTTGTCAGATCCTTTACATGTAGAGTATAGTTTCTGCGGCTCACAGTATCAAAACCGATAGCTGCATATCTGTTGTCCGGGCTTATGTAATGATAGTTGTCACTGAAATAGCTATGCTCCTCAGCAAGCTCATTTAAGTTGAAAAGGAGTTCTTCCTGCTTCTTCCCTGCTGCCCGCCAGCGAACATAGACCGGATACTCAGATTCTCCCCTGTATCGCGTCATATAGTAGTAGCCGTTCTTGAGATAAGGAACGGTCTCATCATCCTTTTTTATTCTGCCTGTCATCTCATTGTAAAGTTCTTCCATAAGGTCGTTAACAGGATTCAGGACAAAAGCGGTGTATTCATTCTCCGCATTCAGGTGAGCCAGCACCTCAGGCTCTTCACGCTGGTTCATCCAGAAATAGTTGTCAGTCCGGATATGCCCATGTGCAGTAAGTTCATGTGGAATCCTCTTTGGAACAGGTGGTTTCATGGTATCTTGTGTTTTGTTCATACATGATGTAGCTGCCATACAGGCAATAATAACTGAACATACCAGAACGGCAAGTGTTCTTTGTCGTTTCATTAATATTGGAGTTGTTATCGTGTTATATTTTTCCATCCGGTCTTTTTCATGCTGAACCTGATGAATATGGCTGCCGCTATGGCAATCAGTAAATATAAGGTTGCGGCCGGGTATTCGGCAAAGATGAGTTTCCCGATCGCAAAGAGTGTAAAGAGCACCATCACTGAACCCGCGATCCAGTTGGCAAACAGATAAATGTACCCTGAGTCGCCTTTCACTTCAGGCATTCTGCTGCTTATCTTTTTCCATCCCGAACCTCCTGGATGTATTTTCCGGTAAAATGATTCCAGTGTCTGATCAGTTGAAGGAGGTGTGAGGAGTGTTACAATCAGCCATATTACTGTTGACCACGCCACAATAATTATCAGCAGAAGCTCGTATGGGAGGGCATCTGTGCTTCTGGTGAAGAATTCCAGTACTGCCGGCACATGGAGTAAAGGGTAAATAATAAACGGAGCCGTCATGGCAGCAATCTCCGACCATGCATTGATCCTCCACCAGAACCATCTGAAGATCAAAACGAGGCCAATGCCTCCGCTACATGCAAGGATAAACTTCCACGCATCGCTGATCATGGTCAATTGTGTGGTAACCAAAAAACCCAGCAACAACAGCAGCAGTGTGGTTATCCTGGATACTCTCACATAATACTTTTCTGTACCATCAGTTTTTATGAAGGGCCTGAAAAGGTCGTTTATGATATATGATGCCCCCCAGACAGTCTGTGATGCCACCGTTGACATAAATGCGGCAAAGAAAGCAGCCAGCAAAAGACCAAGCATACCCTTAGGCATATACTTTACCATAAGCTTGGGATACATCCTGCCGGGGTCAATGGTGTTTTCATACTTTTCGTAATAGTCGGAGTAACCTGATTCAGCGATAATCAGCAGATCCTGTTGTCCGAGGGTTTTGCTGTTCCATTGTTTGGTTGCAACTTTGTAGTAACTGCTGTTCTCAGCCATCAGACTCTCCTCATCCGCAGCTTTGGGCATTACTGCCACAGCCACCAGTGCCACAACTATCCATGGCCAAGGTCTGAGGGCATAATGAGCCACCTGGAACCATAATGTTGCCAGCACCGAATGTTTTTCATCTTTTGCTGACATCATCCTCTGGGCAACATAACCACCTCCGCCGGGCTCAGCACCGGGATACCAGCTCGCCCACCACTGAACCCCGATGTACGCAATGAAGGCCAGCACAGTGAGCTGCAGTATCCCTCCACCATCCGGCGATTGTCCTACAGAAGGGAAGTACCTGAACACCTGGTCAGGCAACGACTCCTTCAGGCCTGAAACACCGCCAACGTCGGCATGGTTCACGGCAACAACAGCCAGCACGATGCAGCCGGCCATCGCCAGCACAAACTGTATCGCATCGGTGATTGTCACACCCCACAACCCCGCAAGGGATGAGTAGAACGCAACAAAAAGCGTAAGAAAGCCCACAAGCACCAAATGTGAACTGATGATGATGCCTGCCACTTCAAACGAGCCCGACCCGAAAATGGTGAAACCCGGAAACACCACGGCAATAATCTTCGACATGGCAAGGTTTACCCAGGCGATCACAACAACATTCATCACAACCCCGATATACACAGATCTGAAACCGCGCAGGAAACGTGATGCCCTGCCCGAATAGCGTATGCTTACAAACTCGCAGTCTGTCATTATCCCTGCCCTCCGCCATAAGCGGGCAAAAAAGAAGACTGTAAGCATGCCACCGATCAACATATTCCACCAAAGCCAGTTGCCTGCAATGCCTTTCGTAGCTACCAGCTCCGTCACCGCTAAAGGCGTGTCGGCAGCAAATGTTGTAGCTACCATGCTCGTGCCCGCAATGTACCACGGCAATGAACGACCACTCAGGAAAAACTCCCCTGTGTTCCTTCCCGCACGCCGCGCCAGCAACAAGGTCACAGCAACCATTATTGCAAAATAGGCTGCAATGAAAACCCAGTCTGTTATTGTAAGATGCATAATCCTGGTTTATTTCGCTGCGAATTTAGGGAACTATCTCTTATCATTACGCATCAGAATCCAACCCCAACCTGTTATTCTGTCAAAAAAAAATTATCCTGATTAATTCATTAGAATAAACAAATATGCACAACTTTGCAATTTTGCAACAGCTTATATCAAAATAATTTATACCAAATAGGTTCACACCATCCGCTCATTGCCTTTTCTGCTGAAGCCAAAATGGTGGCAAAAGCCTATTCCAGGAGATGAAATAAAGCTGGTAACTACGGACGACTAGAAGTATTCCAGCCTAATGATATTCGACAAAGAAACAAACAGTATATAACCAACAATCATAGAGCCTATGAATATTCACGAAGAGGGTTATATAAAATTCAGATGTCTCTGGACAGAAACCATCATTGTAATCCAGCCGGTCCGGTTGCAGCAGATCAATTATACACGAACAAAACGGGTCAACGATAACCTGATCGGTGTTTACAACAACGGTATAGGGTTCGGCAATATCAGTATAAGAGGCACTGCCGATCCCGGCAGGTTTTTTTATCACCGGATCAGCAACCGGCAGTAAAAAACGTGCAGACAGCTCGATATATGCTCTGGTAGAAAGGTGGGACATCGGAGCAAATGCAATATGGTGCAGCGGTCCTGTAAAAGCTTCATCTGAGTCGATGTCGCATGCTGTGATTTACGAGACAAATCCCGGGGTGAATTGTGTGGCACATATCCACAGCATGGAGCTCTGGAAGCAGACCATAAACGTTCTGCCATGCACACCGGAGAGCGCCTCATATGGTACTCCTGAAATGGCAAATGCGATCCTTGACCTCATCCTTGAATACCATCCTCGTTCACGGGGAATCTTTGCCATGAAAGGCCATGAGGAGGGGATTGTTGCTTTCGGTACGACACCTGACGAGGCGTTGGTAAAGTTTGAAGAATTATTGTCAATGTTATATGACAAATAGTCAATAAATTGCGTATCTTTAAGGCTTTAAAAAACCTATAGCCATGAAAACAGCAAAATTCTTAATGGTGGTTTGCCTGGCCATTTCATTTATTAATACCGAAGCTGCGACAATCTATGTTAATGCAGGAACAGGCAATGATACCTATAATGGCTTTCATTCCACATGGACAAGTGGTACCAACGGCCCAAAAAATACAATCCAGGCTGCCGTTAGCATTGCAAACAACTTTGATACAATAATCATTGCAGCCGGGTTATATAAGGAGCAGGTAGTGATCGATTCGCAACTGGTTGTTATGGGTGCGGGTTCAGGGGCTGACACACTTTTCAACACTGTACTCCAGGCACCGGTCACCGGGAGCGGAACAGGCATATCAATAACAAACGGCGGCACATCGGATACCTCCAGGTTTATCATCTCAGATATTCATGTGAGGGATTTCTCAACAGGATTGACATTTGCATCTTACGTTACATTTGACAATGTTGCCGCTGTGAATAATTATTATGGAATCCACAAGGGCTCCGGAATGCTGAAAGGGATACATCAGATTAATAACAACATTTCGCAGAATAGCCATGCAGGAATCTTTATCGGACATTCTGCGGATGTTGACGGATGGATTATTGACAGTTGCATTTTCATCGAAAACTATCATTCCGGCATTTATGTTTTCTGTGATAATCCAAGCACAGCTAATTGCAGGAATTTTACGATCAGGAATTCTGAATTCAGGAAAAACGTGCAGAAGGGGATGTATTTTGAGAAACTTCAGGATGCCCTGTTCGAAAACCTGATAATTGACAGTTGTGGCCACAACCCTGCCTATAATTTCAACACAGGCCTCGATATCAACCTTAAGTACAATGATTACAGCAATATCGTTATCCGCAACTGTGATTTCATAAATTCAGGGATTGGTGGCAGCGATGCCTTTGGTTGTGGTTTTATTGTTAAAGGGAGAGACGACGGAGCCATTTACGGTGCTAATCCTGCCACTCTTGATAGTGTTAGTATAGAGAACATATTTGTTACGGGATGCAGAAACGGGATAATACTTGGCGAACCGGGCGCCGGAAACAACACGCCTACCAATGTAAACATTGAATTCAGCTATATCTCGGGAAATATCCTTAAGGGGCTTGTAAGCGAAATAATAAGTGATGCAGAAGCTCACAACAACTGGTGGGGATCAACGACCGGCCCCGACACTTCAGATATATCAATGAAATCTTCCGGAACCATCAATAACATTACCTTTCTGACATCAGGAATTGATATTATGCCGTCTATACCCGGTTTCCAGTTGAATAAAACCGCATCCTTCAAACCAATTATTAACACATTGCAACAAGCAATCGATGTTGTGCATGACTCCTTTACACTTATAGTCCCGACAGGTTATTATTCCGGCAGCACAGAGACCGGAAAGTTACTGACGCTCCTCCCATGGACAAATGTTATTATTGATACCCTGGTTGCACTGTATCCAGCAAACCTCACCATCATTGACACTGGTATTACTATAAACGGTATGCTGGAACTTAAACCACAGGCATTTTTCATTGTGGAATATCCCGCAGAGATATTGTTAACTACAGCTTCCCTCCTGAAAGAGGCTCCGGGAACCAGAGTTTTGGGAAATATCCACTCCACAATGAATATTGATACTGCGTGGAAGCAATACGATTTCAACGGTACAGGCCTTTATCTTACATCTGAAAACACACTTTCTCTGCCTGGAATCACGAATATAATCCGCAGAACTTACCCTGTGCCACATTATTCACCAGAACACCTTCCCCGAGTATTTGAAATTGATGCACAAAACAACCAAAACCTGAACACAAGATTAATCTTTACCTATGACACAAGTGAACTGGATTCCATCATGTACGAAACGGCACTGGTACTGTCCCGGTCATCAGATAACGGAAACACTTGGTATCAGTCAACCAGCTGGCATGACATTGCCGGCAAACAGTTTCAATCTTGGCTTCTTGACTCAATAAACGGTTTATGGACAGCTTTCGACTCATACAGCTCTGTGGATGAACTATCGGAGAAGAATTTCACAATCATATATCCCAATCCGGCGCAAAGCTCTCTGACAATATTAATCAACAAACCTGATGTTACGCGGATTAATGTTGACCTTTACAGTATCAGTGGCCGGTTGCTGATGGAGCAGAACATCTCAGGGGATAATATGTTCAACCTTGATCTTACGCCATTCAGCAACGGGGTTTATCTGCTTAAGGTGTATGATGGTAAAGATGTATCTGTTGAGAGGCTGGTTATTCAGCGTTGATCGCTTTACTCCCATAATATGTGTTTTTAGATACAGGTTTTTCATCGGGAAGATCCAGACGATATCTTTTTTTCAGGTGTTGGGACAGATATAACGTTTAATCCGCTTTTAAAAATTCTGCGCATTTCTTAGTCTATTTCTGTTTCTTCCGGGACGAGACCGTAACTACGCAGAAATCGCAATTAAGCTTTCTACAAAATATTTTAGCCACGAATGAAGAATTATGTAATCAATTATTCGTGCATTTGGCTTTATACGATTTCCGATTTGTTATAAACCCAATTTTGAGCCCACTATGAAAAGTAGTTATTCGCCACGAAGGCTCTAAGACTCAAAGGTTCACTAAATGTAACACATTTGGAATATGTGCTTTGTTTTTCTTTGAGCCTTCGTGTCTTTGTGGCATTTGTCCTCCTAAGCTATTTTGGAGTGGGCTTAACTTCGCGTACTTTGCTTTATATCCAACATATTTTCGATTTGTAGCTATCTTATTATACCATAAGCACATATAGCCCTGGATTATGCGGGAACCAAAACCTGCTTCGCGGTTGCGAGAAAAAAAACCGGAAGCCAAAAAAATAAAAACAGAGCCGGCATTTGGCACCTCTAAAAAAGATCAAACCTAGATACGCCAAAACACATCATAAAGAAATTTGCTTATATTTACGGTATCATCAAAAGAACTCACTATGGAAAACTTCATGATTTATAATCCTGTAAAGGTACATTTTGGCAGGGGGGTAATTGAAAAGCTTGGCAAGTCAGTAACAGTATATGGCAGGAGGGTTCTTCTGCTATATGGCGGAGGTTCGATACATAAAAACGGGGTGTATGACAAGGTGGTTGAACAGCTTTCGGCAGCGGGTTGTGAAGTAACCGAATACCGTGGCATAAAGCCAAACCCTGTGATAGAGGATGTTGATACGGCGGTGTCGGTTGCCCGTGAGCAGGGAGTGGAAGTAATTGTCGCAGTTGGCGGAGGCAGTGTTATCGACTCGGCGAAGGTTATTGCAGCAGCCTTTCATTACGATGGTCCTGCCTGGGACCTTATGGAGCGCAAGGTGAAGCCCTCCACTGCGCTTCCTGTGATTGCAGTGCTTACACTTGCAGCTACAGGCACTGAGATGAATGCATTGGCTGTAGTTCAGAACAATGCCATAGGAAAGAAGGCCTCGTTCACCTCTCCTTATTCGCACCCAAAGGTGTCATTTCTGGATCCTATGTTTACGTTGTCAGTTCCTTTGGAGTATACAGGCTACGGCATCACCGACCTGATGGCCCACAGCATGGAGTCATGGTTTGGTAAGGGAGAGAGCCCGCTGGCCGACAAGATCGTTTTGAGCATTCTCGAAGAGGCTCTCGAAGCAGGACCTCTGCTGATGAAAGACCTTATGAACCATGACCTCCGTGCGCGAATCATGTATGCAGCAACAATGGCGTTGAACGGCACCTGCCTGCATGGCAGAGTCTCCGGCGACTGGGGCGTGCATGCCACTGGCCATGTGCTTTCATTGCTATACGATATCCCGCATGGTGCAACCCTTAGCATTGTCTATCCCGCCTGGCTGAAAATGATGAAAAACCGGATCCCGGAGAGAGTAAGGGAACTGCTGTTCAAACTCTTCTTTACCGATGATATCGATGATGGCATCTATAAACTTGAGTACTGTTTCAAAATGTTCGAATGCCCGGTAAGACTCAATGAGGCAGGAATAGCACAAGAAAAGTCAGAAGAGATTTTCTCCCAGATGATAAAAAACAAGGTTACAGGCATGAACCACGAACTGAATGCAGATGACTATAATGCTCTGCTGGAACTTATGTGGTAAAACAGCAACAATTTGATGTCACCTCTTCATTGCCTTCTCAATTTCAGCAATAAGCTCCAGTGTCTCTTCGTGAGGAGTGCCATCCTTTTTTGCCAGGGCAAGAGCGGCCTTTGCCTCCCTGAGAGCCTGCCTGTAATTCTTGGTTTTGAATAACAAAGCTGCATAGGTGTCCCGAAGAGCATAATCATCCTCCACCTTCAATGCTCCGGAAACAATGGAGGCCATCTTCTTCAGGTTCCCCTGATCTTCAACATTCTGATAAAAGTCCCAGGCGTAAAAATTGAGATTCCTGTTGTCTGGGGCAGGCCTCTCGCCCAACATTGCAAGAACTGCCTCCGCATAACTCTCCCAATCTGAGCCCCTGCGAAATACCTGCACGTCAAAAAGTGACAGAAGATACTTCTCGTTCGCTGGATTCATACCCCTGATAACACCTTTTACAGAGTCAATCTCTGAGGGTTTATTCCTTCTTACAACCTGTGATATCATCATCTCAACTACCTTTTCAATCTTCTTGTTTACCTCCTCTGCGCCAAACATTTCTATAAAAGCATTTCTGTTCAGCAACAGATAGCGGAACTCATCCGAAGCAGGGTCATCAACAAATTCCGTCATTATCTTCCATCCGGTCTCTGAAAGCAACAGCGATATGGGTTTATCCTTCATATAGCCGGCAATAATCTCATTATAGCTGCGGTCATAGGTCTTCTTCAGCATTGCAGCATAAGCTATCATCAGGTTCACATCATCAGGATTGCTTTTGTAAGCCAGCTCTACTGACCGGAAGTTCCTGGTGTCATCAAGAGCCTCCTTGCCGAGCTCAATGAAAGCTTCTGCCTGCCTGCCGCCAACAGCTCTGTGAACCAACTCACCCCTCCAGTTAATAAAGAGGAGTGTCGGATACGCCCGAACATTATAAAGCTTTGCAACAGCAACACCCTCCCCCTTTTCCATGTCAATTTTCACAGGTATAAAATTCTCATTGTAAAAATCCCCAACCTCCTTCTGTGGAAACACATTCTTCGCCATTTGTATACATGGCCCGCACCACGAAGCATATGCATCAAGGAAAATCAACCTGTTCTCATCCTTTGCTTTGGCAAGAGCCTCTGCCCATGTCCCTTCAAAAAATCGTATCCCTTCATCAGCAACGGCTGTGAAGGTCATCATTAATACCAATAGCGCAATCACCGGATGTCTCTTCATTATCTGAAATGTTTTAATCTGTAAGTAAACGCTTTTGCAATGCAAACATACAATTTAGAGTTGTTAAAAATATCACAAACTGTTTTTTATTAACAAGAAGCACACTATTTTTACTTCATGAATTCAACTTGTCAAAGACAAAAATATTCTATCAGAATGATTGCCTTTTTGTTAAGTGTTTCATTCTGTTTGCCTTTTCTTATTTTGGGATGCAGTGGTAATAAAGATACTGGGGATAATGACAAATCTGCAGCAATAGATTCACTTAGGTTGATAACTCAGAAATACCATGTTGACGGCATGACCTGCCCCGGATGTGAAAACACTGTCAATTATATTGTAGGGGAGATTCATGGAGTAACTGATGTGTACTCATCCTACAAAGAAAGATACACAATCATCACCTATGATTCGGCTCTGGTAGATGCCGGTCAGATTGAAAGGGCTATTACCGGCAAGGGGTATAAGTTTCTTGGGCTATTTTCAGGCATAACTGATGATCCAAAGAAGGAGCAAAATGGCATAGACAACATACACGAATGAGAATGAAATAAGATGAACAGAGGGCGAAATTTTGCAGCAAGGGTTTTTTACTTTTATGTTGATGGATTCCGGTCGATGTCGAACTGGGGCCGTTCGCTGTGGATTATTATTTTTGTTAAGCTTTTTATTATGTTTGCTGTTTTGAAGCTTTTCTTTTTCCCGAATTTCCTGAAGAGTAACTTTGACACCAAGGAGGAACGGAGCAAATATGTTATAGAAGAGTTAACCAAACCTAAACCATAACCATATGTTTGAATTTGACTATTCCCTTATTGACTGGTCGCGCGGGCAGTTTGCCCTAACGGCTATGTATCACTGGCTCTTTGTGCCATTGACACTGGGGATTACCTTTATGATCGCTATCATGGAGACCATCTATGTGCGGACAGGCAATCCCGAATGGAAGAAGATCACCAAATTCTGGATGACGCTGTTTGGGATCAACTTCGCTATAGGTGTAGCCACCGGGATCATCCTGGAGTTTGAGTTCGGCACCAACTGGTCGAACTACTCGTGGTTCGTAGGCGACATCTTCGGGACTCCGCTGGCAATAGAGGGCATCATGGCCTTCTTCCTGGAATCTACCTTTATAGCTGTGATGTTTTTCGGTTGGAACCGTGTGAGCAAGAGGTTTCATCTGACAGCTACGTGGCTGGTGGCATTTGGTGCCAGCCTCAGCGCATTGTGGATCCTGGTTGCCAATGCATGGATGCAGAACCCTGTCGGTACAGAGTTCAACCCGGTTACTGCAAGGAATGAGATGGTGAGTTTCTGGGAGGTGCTCTTCTCCCCGATGGCGATCAACAAGTTCCTGCATACCATCAGCAGTGCCTATGCTCTGAGCGCTGTCTTTGTGATAGGCGTCAGTGCATGGTTTCTTATCCAAAAACGTCATGAGTCAATGGCAAAGAAGAGCATGATCATTGCCTCAATATTCGGGTTGATCGGTGGACTGATGACTATTGTAACGGGTGACGGCTCTGCACGTCAGGTTGCTCAGAATCAGCCAATGAAATTTGCCGCTATGGAGGGTTTGTATTACGGTCAGGAGGGAGCCGGCCTGCTTGCTTTCGGAGTTTTGACGAAATCGCAGGAGGATCCTGAAAACGTGAAAGATATTGCCCTAAGGGTTGAGATACCCAATCTGCTATCATATATGGCATATCAGGACTGGAATGCTTTCGTGCCGGGTATCAGGGACCTTATCGACGGCAATCCGGAACAGGGCATCCCATCCGCAAAGGAGAAGGTTGAGGTCGGCAAAGTCGCAATTCAGGCTCTAGCAGACTTCAAGGAGGCAATGGCAGCAAATGACACCGTGGCAGCTGAGCAGGCAAGGCAGATGCTCAAAGACAATTTCCACTACTTCGGTTACGGCTATTTCGAGAACATCGAAAACAGACTTATCCCACATGTGCCGATAACCTTTTACACCTTTCATATTATGGTCATGACCGGTTTCTGGTTCATTCTTCTCTTTCTGCTGATACTATGGCTCACCTGGAAAGACAAGATCACCGGGAAAAAGCTCTTGCTGAGACTGGCGCTTCTAACGATACCCCTGGCATACATTGCTTCCATGAGTGGTTGGGTGTTGACAGAGATGGGCCGCCAACCCTGGGTAATTCAGGACCTCATGCCTACAATGATCGGAGTGTCACGACTCGATACCGCTACAGTGCAAACAACATTCTGGCTCTTTGTGGTTGTGTTCACAGCACTGCTCGTAGCAGAGATCTCCATCATGACAAGACAGATCAAGATTGGGCCAAAAGAACCAAAAGAAGGAGGGAAATAACATGTTTGAAAGCTTATCACATCTCGCATTACAGCAATATTGGTGGGTTATCGTTTCAGCCCTCGGTGCTGCCCTGGTCTTTCTGATGTTTGTCCAGGGAGGTCAATCGCTGATCTATACCCTCGGCAAAAATGAAGATAACAAAAAGCTCCTGGTGAATGCAATGGGCAGAAAATGGGAACTTACTTTTACAACCCTGGTCACCTTTGGCGGAGCTCTCTTTGCCTCCTTCCCGTTATTCTATGCTACCAGCTTCGGCGGAGCATACTGGGTCTGGATGACAATACTCTTTGCCTTCATAATACAGGCTGTATCTTATGAATACAGATCCAAAGCAAATAACATTTACGGAAGAAAAACCTTTGAGACATTCCTGGTCATTAACGGCTTTATTGGAACCATACTCCTCGGAGTTGTTGTAGGAACTCTCTTCAATGGTGCCAATTTCATTGTTGAATTCGGTCACCACGGAATTAAGAGCTCCATGTGGGCAAACAAAGCACATGGCCTGGAATCTTTGCTCAACATCCACAACGTTGCACTTGGGCTTTCAGTCTTCTTCCTGGCAAGAATTCTCGGTATAATGTTTCTTCAGAAACATATCGAAAAGGAATCTTTCATCACGCCCATGAGAAAAGAGTTGATAAAGAATGCTATTCCTTTCCTGATCTTTTTCCTCTACTTCATAATCCACCTGATGTTCAAGCCGGGTTATGCCTATGACCCGGAAACCGGCATAGTTACGCTTGAAAAGTACAAGTATCTGAGCAACATCAAAGCGATGCCAATAAACACCATAATCATGGCTGCCGGTGTTCTGCTTGTTCTTACAGGGCTCTATAAGGGCATCCTCGGTTACAGCCGTAAAGCATTCATTCCGACCGGCCTCGGCACTTTCCTGACGGTATTCTCACTCTTCATCCTGGCAGGCTTCAACAACACCTGCTTCTACCCCTCTGCCCATGACATTCAGAGCTCCCTTCATATACAGAACAGCTCATCAAGCCATACAACATTGTCAACGATGAGTTATGTCTCGCTTGGTGTACCTTTCGTCTTCGGATATATCTTCTATGTATGGAAAGCCATGACCAGGAAGAAGATGACTGATGAGGAGATGAATGAAGATACCCACATCTATTGATGAGATTTTGAATGTTGATTTTTACAAGTACAAAATAAACTGAGAGATGAAATACATTAATGAGATCTTATGGCTTGCCTCCTGGCCGGTGATAATCTATGTTGCTTACAGGATCTGCTTCTGGGCAATAAAGAGATATGAGAAGAAGCAGGAAACAATGAATATTGGGGGATGATCAGAAACATTGAAAAATACCGGCAGAAGCGGCCAGGGAACATGCAGCTCGAGCTGGAATCGCGCTGCGACGAAAAGAGGCCTGTCAGGAACTTCAAAGGTGAAGGTGTGTCTCACTCTGATAGCCATTCTGAGGGCGGGGATGAGTTGGCTGAAGCTATCCGGCTCGACCCTTCGGCCTTCCCTGATGATCCGTTCGACTATGTTACGCTTGCGCAAAAGGGTATTCCGGAAGCATCCGGCACTCCTGCTGTCGTTGCAATTATCGGTGCGGGAGTCTCCGGCCTGGCAGCAGGCCTCGAACTTCTGAGGGCAGGCCACTACCCGGTGATCTTTGAAGCCTCCGGACGCATCGGTGGCAGGCTCTTCACCGTGAGAGAGTTCGAAGACCCGCTGGTATATGCCGAAATGGGAAGCATGAGAGTGCCACCGGTTCACAAAACCCTGATGCACTACCTTGACCTTTTCGGTATCAAGACGCGGCGGTTCCCGAACCCCAACAACGTGAAAACCTGTTACTACGTCAATGGCAGGAAGGAGTTCGGCAGCCCTGGAAACCAGGTGCCATGGGTGGAGCACCTCTACAGGAAATGGGATAACGCCATCAGGCCGTTTGCAGAGCTGATGAGTGATGTGTGGCACGATGCAGAGATGAGAACAAGCAGATGGAGTGCACTCACAGCCAGATACCGTGACATGAGCTTCAGGGATTTCCTTGTTGAGCAGGAGTGGTCGCTGCAGGAGATAGAGCTCTTCTCTACCGTAGGCTTCGGCGTGGGTGGCTATGGGCCTCTATACCCGATCAGCTTCATCGAAATTCTGAGGATAAACATCTGCCGGTGGGATGATGAACAGATGGAGATCATCGGCGGAAACGACAGGCTTGCTGAAGGCTTCTACATACATAAAGTGCGTATTGAGGATGGTGAGCAGAAGTCGCTCGAGGATCTGGGGCTGGTAATGGAAAAAACACCTGTTACTGCTATAGACAAGGATGACTCAACAGGCAACCTGATACTCACCACCAGGCAGGGCGATACTTTCTTTGCAGATGCTGTCATCATCACCGCACAGGCACGTGCAATACAGATGGAAGTGGATTTTCGCAAAGATCTGCTGACACACGAACAGTGGCAGGCAATATACAACACCCACTTCATGTCATCCGGGAAGATATTTCTGGAGACTGACAGTGCTTTCTGGAAGGAGCCGGGGTCGGAAATCACAACGACCATAAGCGATCTGCCGATAAGGGGAACCTATCTTTTTGACTTCGAAGATACTGAATCAGGGCTTATCTGTGCCAGTTACACCTGGGAGGATGACAGCCGTAAATGGCACGCCTCCACCATAGAGGAGAGGGCCGAAAGAGCCATCGATATGCTTGAGGAGATCTATGGCAAAGACAGCATCCGCCCACATGTAGTAAGTGCCTACGGCTTCAGCTGGGAGGAGATGCCCGGTTACAGGGGCGCCTTCAAACAGTTCTACTCGGGCCAGCACCATTACTACAATGCTATGGTGAAACCCTCAAACAACATCTGGTTTGCCGGTGATGCCGTATCATACGCCGGAGGTTGGATCGAAGGTGCTCTGCAGTCAGGCCTAAGAACAGCAAACGAAATTGCAGAAAAATTCAGATAACTCAGATGTCTCTCTTTTTTAACCCCGATATCCCCACAAAAGGAACCTTTGTCCTGGATAAAACTGAGTCGAAGCATTGTCTGAAAGTGCTCAGAAAGAGTGCCGGAGATCAGATTATTGTCACTGATGGCAAAGGTTATCTATACACATGCCTTCTGCTGGATGAAGAGATTTCGGGCTGCGCTCTTGAGGTAGTATCGAAGGAGCAGGGTTACGGGATTCGTCCCACATCACTGCATATCGCGATCTCTCCTGTGAAGAACCCTGCCCGGTTCGAATGGTTTCTGGAGAAGGCCACCGAAGTGGGAATTGAGAAGATAACACCTGTAATCTGTACAAGGACAGAGAAGCACCAGGTTAAAGCAGAAAGGTGCCATAACCTGATGATCTCGGCAATGAAGCAGTCGGAGCGGGTGTTGCTGCCGGAACTTGCTGAGCCGCAACTGTTTGATGATCTGTTCAGAAGTGCATTGCCGTCACAACGTTTTGTAGCCTGGTGTGGCGACAGCCTAAAGCCATTTTTGCCGGCACTGATGGAGCCTGACGCTGATACCATAATACTTATCGGCCCGGAAGGGGACTTCACCCCTGAAGAGATCGCCATGGCAACACATCATGGCTTCCAGCCGGTAAGCCTTGGAAGTGCACGTCTCAGAACTGAGACCGCCGGGATATTTGCGTGTCTCGCCTTCAACATTAAAAACCACAAAATGGATTTGTGACCTGAAATTGCGTTTGCTCTTTATTCTATATCTTTGTAAAGATAATCGCAACGCAAGAATAACATGTACCGACTTCTGATCCTTTGTGCCTCATTTCTGTTTCTTTCTGCATCCAACGCACCTGTAAACCAGCCAGGAGTGCCGATAGCACTGCTGAAGTACAACGGTGGAGGCGACTGGTATGCAAACCCTACCTCATTGGTAAATCTGATAGAATTCTGCAACCGCAACCTGGGCACCAACATTGCCAGGGAGCCACATACTGTGATGCCGGGCAGCGATGAGATATTCAACTACCCGTTTATTCACATGACCGGCCACGGAAATGTTTTCTTTTCCGAGCAGGAGGCTGCCAACCTGAGAGATTATCTCATCGCAGGAGGTTTCCTTCATATTGATGATAATTATGGTATGGACCCTTTCGTCAGGCCTCAGATGAAAAAGGTGTTTCCTGAATATGACCTGGTGGAGCTGCCCTTCAGTCATCCGATATATCACCAGAAGTACCCTTTCCCGAAAGGCCTGCCGAAGATCCATGAACATGACGGGAAACCACCCCAGGGGTTTGGTATTATCCATCAGGGAAGGCTTGTCTGCTTTTACACTTATGAAACCGACCTCGGAGATGGATGGGAGGATGCCGAAGTGCACAACAACAGTGAGGAGACCAGGCTGAAAGCACTCAGGATGGGTGCAAACCTCATTCAACACGTATTCAATAACTAATCCCTTCATAATCATGAACAAGCCCCTGGGCCATTCAATGCTGTTATTTCTTTCGGTAATAGCCGCAGTTTTGTTTGCCTGCAGCAAGGATAAGGACAGGATAATGATTGAGGGCACACTTATGGATGCAGTTCAGTCAATACCGGTTGAAGGAGCAGATGTTTTCCTCTTCGGCAAGAAAATCCAGGGAGGAAACTATAACCCAAGCCCAACAGTTATTGCATCTGCAAATACCGACAATGAGGGAAAATTCAGTATCAACATCCAACAACTTAAAGCAAGTGATTTTGAGATCCGGGTTAGCAAGGAGCGGTATTTCAGCTTTACAGAACCACTTACTATAAGCGAGATTTCCGCAGGCAAGGCCTACAACCCCTCTTATACCCTTCATCCTGAAGGGTGGCTCCGGATCCAGGTTCAGAACTCCTTCCCGTTCAACACAAACGACCTGATTTCGTACCGCATTCTTTCCGACAACCCTGTTTGTATGGATTGCTGCAACAGTGATTATATCCAGGGCAGCGGCAATACCTATAATGTGGTGTCATCCTGCCGCACCAAGGCAAACACAACTGCTACGATAATCTGGAATGTGCATAAGGGAAGTGGTTCAACTCTTGACTCCGCGTTAGTAAGTATTCCTTTGTTCGATACTGTTTTTTATCACCTTAAGTATTAGGGAATGGCATGGTTCTTTGCCATTCAGATTAGCAATGTATGGTCAAAGAAAAGAACCCTTTCAGGATTATTTCATTCCGGGTGAGCTCTTGGCATTACAGTGATCAAGACACTATTACTAAAGTTCATTTTTAGATTAATAATTATTTAACATTCATTCAAATCGCAATACTGTATAACATAGTAGCGTATTATACACTTATTCATTTTAATGTATTGATAAAAATAATTTGATATTTTCTTGGTAATAAATATTTTTTCATTTAATTTTACCGATTGATTCGCACTTTGACAAATCTAAAACTGAACCTGCTCTCCTGAAATGAGAATAGAACTACGTCGTAAATTCTTCCGGGAGAACTCTGCAGAGGTTGCTGCGGAAGCCATCATACAGCATGGCAAAATTCATCCATAGCCTTTTCAACGGCTTTTGCGCAGCGCCAATACTACAAGAAAAAAAAAAGCTATTTCAGGGAAATCAGCTTCACTATGAATTAAAGACAGTAAAAAATAATAAACCTGATTAATAACTAAACCTTTAAAAATGAAAAGAGACATGAAGACAAAAAGTACGTATCTGGAAAGAGATTACCTAAAAACCCCGGGCATAATGCCGGGTCGCATCATGAAATCCATTGGGATTTTATTATTGCTTCTGATAATGATTCCGGGATTTAAGGCGAGTGCCCAACTTGATCTGGTTATAGGCACAGGGACAACGAACAGTTATCTGTACGGCCCATTTTACAGGTCGTCATCAACCAGTTCATATGACTATTCAAACTATGTGTATCTATACACCTCTACTGAATTGAGCACAATACCATCAGGAGCAATTATTACGGGTATTGCATGGGATAAGAGCAACTCTGAATCGATGTCGGGCACCAACTATCTGGAAATTATGCTGGAAAACACCACTCAGACATCCATAGCTGTTTCAGGCAATAATTACACAACTGAAACGGCTACTTCAACCCTGGTATTCAGCGACAATGCTTATACAGTTCCCGGAACTGTCGGATGGCTTGAACATACGTTAACCAATCCGTTCATTTATTCCGGCGGAAATCTCAAGATAGCTGTAGGACATATTAAGAGCGGCACGGCTACCGGTGCCATCAACTTCAACTATGAAAGCCTTACAGGCATGGCAGGAGGGATATCTGCCAGCAGCCCTACAGTATCATCTACATTTACTTCTTCATACAGTGACAGGAGGCCTAACATCAAGATCTCCTATATCGTTCCTAACATTCCGCATGATGCTGGGGTTGTATCCATTGATGAACCTGTATTCCCTTCTGCTCCGGGATTGCATGATGTTAAAGCAACAATTACAACTATAGGCAACAATGCATTAACAAGTTGTACCATCAACTGGGCTGTGAATGGTGTTGCACAAACCCCGTATCCATGGACAGGCAACCTTGCACAATTCCAGACTGCAGGCCCGATTACCCTCGGCAATTTTAATTTCCCGCAAGGTGTAAATGAGATCACAGTCTGGACTTCAGACCCCAACAACCTGGTTGACAGCTTCCCCGACAACGACACGGCAACAGTATCATTCCTCTTTACAAATCCTTTATCAGGAGTGTATACGATCGGAGGAGCAACACCGGACTTTGCAACCTTCAGTGACGCATATACTGCACTTGATGCCGGTGGAGTATCCGGTCCTGTCATATTCAATGTTGAACCAGGCTTATACACAGAGAGACTCACCCTTACAGATATTGCAGGAACCTCTTCATTTAACACAATCACTTTTAAATCATCTACAAACGACAGTACTGATGTGATACTTGAAGACACGCTTTCATCAACTGGAGAAGCAATTATTATGTTCAATGGCGCTAAATACTTCACATTCAGCCATATGACAGTAAGACTTGCAACTGGTAGTTCTGCCGGACGCATTATTCAGTTTGACAACTCTGCTCACTACAACCAATTACTTAACAACGTAATTGAAACGGAACTTACTACCAGTTCCAGTTATGCAGGCATCTACTCTACCGGATCAAACGATAACTACAATGTATTTGCAAATAATCACATAAAGAATGGTTATTACGGAATCTACTGGCGTGGCAACAGCACATCTGATCGTCAGCTGGGGGGCATAATCGAAAACAACCTTATCGAAGATTTCTACTATTACGGCATTTACACATATTATAATGACTCTCTGCAGATCGTTGGCAACAAAGCATATCCCGGTGCACATTCCGGAACTGTTTACGGATATTACATTTATTACACCTATGACGGGTTTACTATTGCGAACAATGAATTTTTCTATGATGATATTTCAAATTCCGGAACAAAATATGGTTTCCGGATATATTATGGCAACTATTTCTCACAGGCACTTCCAGGCTATGCTCCCGGCATGGTGTACAACAATACAGTGAATATCAACAACAGCGGCACCAAGTACGGTATGTACCTATATTACAACGACAACACAAATTACTACCACAATACGATATATCTGTCAGGTGCCGGGTCAACCGTAAGGCCGTTATACAGGAGCAATACAACCTCCAATACTATTGGAGAAAACTTTGCAAATAATATTTTCGTTGACAACGTAGGTAATTTTGCGGCCTACCATGCCAACACAAACAGCCTAACCAGTTCTCATAATAATGTATACTACACCAATGGAGGTCATGTAGCATACTGGGGTAGCAATCAAACCACACTGGCTGACTTCCAGCTGGCCAGTCTGATGGAGGCAAACTCTATTGAGGCAGACCCTGTTTTTGCGAGCCCGGTTCTTAATAATATGACGCCAATGTCATCAACAGTTGACAATGCTGGAACACCTGTGGGCATACTCACAGACATTTACGGAGCTGTCAGGTCAACGACAACACCGGATGTCGGAGCTATCGAGTTCACAGGTATCGGATCAGACATTGCCATCATAGGCGGGGAGTTAGTCAACAGTGAATGTTTGAGCACCAATGACAGTGTCTACATAACTATTTCGAACGTTATCGGCAGCACGGTCAACTTCAGCACTGCAACCCTGACAGCACACTGGAGTGTCACAGGTCCTGTGAACTCAAATGGAACCATCACCATTAACAGTGGAACCCTTGCTCCGGCAGCGGACATGACCGTTGGCGGAGCGGGCGTTGACCTCTCTGTTCCCGGTGATTACACTCTCGACATTTACATCTCTGCAAACTCCGTCAATACTTTCGACGGTAACGATACTCTCATTGAGGCTTATAAACTTACTATCTGGAATCCATTTGAGGTAAGCCCCAAAAATGTTATAATTACCAGTTCTGCAGACACTGTTGAAATATCTGCCAAGTCAACATTCTTCCCTCCGGGTGCATTCTTAATTACAGAAATATGCCAATATGCAGGAACCTCAACAGGTCAACCTACAGGTGGAAAACCGTCATTCCTCGGTGATGACTATATTGAAATAACAGGCGTTCCAAACTCTGATCTGGCCGGATATGTTGTTGAGAAATGGCAATCTTCAGGAACAGCTCCAGATGTAACTCATACCTTTCCTGCCGGTTCATATTTAAGCCCCAATGGCACTTTCCTGCTCAGCACCTATCAGGGCACTGCATCTCCACAGGATTATCATCAGGTGGCTGACGTTACATCCAGTTACTCTTCAACAACTAGTGGTGTTAACATTCTTAAAGATCCTAACGGTAATATTGTTGACGTTGTTCTTTACGGCACTAGTTCGACAATACCTGCTGCTACCGGTGTTACAACTCAATGGACTGGTGCGGGTACTGACGGAGGATCCTCCTGGGGTATCAGGCTGATCGGTCCTGATACTGATAATAACACAAATTGGGTCAAGGCTGATGGCAGTCCGCAAATCCAGGATCCAGGAACATTAAATACCGGAGTACCTCTTCCATCTCCTGTTTCAATAACCGGCTTTACCTGGAGCCACAACGGTGTTGTCACTTCCAACAATGTAGTTGATACTGTTGTAGGGCCATGGAGCACCAGTGGTGTTTACGAATATGTGGCAAGCTACATTACTCCCTGCGGCACTTTGTCTGATACAGTTACAATTATTGTCAGCATCCTGAATGTAAGTTCAGACACTGCAATCTGCCTTGGTGACAGCGTGGAGCTGTTTGTTGACTTCCCGGGCACAGGTCCATGGACGATCATTGTAAGTGATGGAACAGGTGTTGACACGATCAGCGGTATACCTGTGTCACCCTTTTCAATTTATGTCAACCCTACAGCTACTACAACATACTCAATTCTTGGATATATGGATGCCAGCAATGTGCTGATCCCTTCAAGTGAAACCGTTACCGTAACTGTACACCCACTGCCAACGGTAACTCTGCCAGGCTTTGAAATGTGCGAAAATGTAGCACCGGTTACACTGAACGGATTGCCTGCAGGTGGCGTTTACACCGGAACAGGTGTAAATGTTGATGAGTTTGACCCCACAGTTGCAGGCGTTGGCTCCCATTTCATTACCTATCATTACACTGACGTTAACGGATGTGAAAACTTTGCCGATACCGTTATTGACGTTCACCCTGTTCCTGTTGTTGACCTTGGAAGCGACTTCGACGTCTGTGCCGATGGTTCAGCTACCATTGATGCAGGTGCCGGATTCGACACTTACCTCTGGTCAACTGCAGCTACAACTCAATCAATAACCGTTGACGGTGCCACTATCGGCCTTGGAAATACCATGACTTTCAGCGTCACCGTTACCAACACCTTCGGCTGTGAAGGGGAGGATGAAGTTGATGTTACAGCAATTGACTGCACCGGCCTGGATGAGCTCTCTTCAGAAAGCAAGATCACCATCTGGCCAAACCCGTCAAAAGGCAATTTCAGCATTGACATCACGGGTATCAACGGCGATGCTACGATACGCATCCTGAAATCTACAGGTGAGGTGGTAAGTGCAGAGCACTTAACTATCAATGGAAGTACTTCAAAAGAGTTCGACCTGGATAACCTTGCCGCCGGATTGTACTACATCCAGATCATCACCAAAAACGGTTCAGTTACCGAAAAGCTGATGATACGGTAATTGTATAAAACTTTAATGCTAAAGGGGCTGCTCAGATGTGTGGCCCCTTTTTTTATTATTATTTTTCTTTGATTGTTAAACCTTTGTCATATTTTTCAGTCATATGGTCATTACTGAAATATTAATCATCTGAAAAAATAACCCCAAAAGTCATGAAAACCTTAACAAAGAAATTCAGCAACCGCATTTTAATCACAGCAAACAAACAAAGCCGGACTGCGGGATTCCCAATCATTTTGTTTCTTTCGATATTATTTACAACATCAATGACAAAAGCAGATAACAATGTATTTGCAAACTCAGGGATACACTATTCCGGCAATGATAATTTTCCGGAGAATGTTTCCATCACACCTGACACATCTGTCTGTAAGGGGGACAGTCTCATGCTGGAGGTTATACTTCCCGGTGCAGGTCCTTTTACACTCGTTGTAGGAGATGGTACAGGAACAGATACCATTTCGGGAGTTCCTTCCTCTCCCTTCACAATTTTTGTAAGTCCGGAAAACACAACGATCTATACGCTGATAAGCTATGCCGATGCCTCAAGTGTTTTTCAGACGGTTAATCTTAGCTGCACTGTTACAGTG
>OBJA01000191.1_pt1 | contig 59813 bp, 55 predicted proteins | sample 1519751 | NCBI WGS metagenome assembly OBJA01 (sample SAMEA3881238, study PRJEB22517) | soil metagenome | biome: lake sediment; feature: soda lake sediment; material: sediment, water from around vicinity | place: India | collected 2013-12-23 | depth 3 m
CTCACTTATTTGGAGCGACCAAACTACGTTCGTCGCGCCTAGATTGGTGCTTTTTAGGCACAACGCCGACAATCCAAATAGTGTTAACAGGCCCTAACTGACTATTGCTCACGGGAAACCTATGGGTACCACCACCCCCCGCCTGATGATCGTCGCCTTGTTGTCAGTGACGTCGATGTCGCTGGTGCCGGTGCTGATCAAGTTTACCAGCGCCAATATCGAAACCATCGGCACGGCGCGGCTGGCCATATCCCTGCTGGCGCTGACGCCGCTGATGTTGTTTACCCGCGCCTTTGGCCAGCTCAATCGCCGCGACTGGACCTGGCTGCTGCTGGCGGGGCTGTGTTTTGGCCTGCACTGGTGGACGTATTTTTACGCCATCAAGACGGCGGGTGCGGCGGCGGGGGCAATTGCCATGTCCACTTTTGGCATCCATCTGCTGCTGCTCAACTGGATTATCCATCGCCACAGGGTCAGCCTGTTTGAATGCCTGCTGATTGGCGTGTCCATTGTTGGCTGTTATCTGGTTGTGCCATCGCCGACCATCGACGGGGCGGCCACCCTGGGTTTTTTGGTGGGATTGTTCAGCGCCTTTTTGTATGGCGCCATGCCGCTGATGCATCGGCGCATCATTCACCTGCCCACCACCACCCGCACCTGGGGTCAGTTCGCCTTTGCCGGCGTCTTCTTTCTCGCCCTGTGGCCGCAGACCCACTGGCAACTGGAGCCGTCAGACTGGTGGGCCTTGCTGGTACTGGGTACTTTGTGCACGCTGTTTGCCCACGCCCTGTGGGTGAAAGCCAGTTCAGAATTGCCCGGCGTGGTTACCAGCAGTATCTATTACCTGTATCCGCCCCTGACGGTAGTGCAAAGCTGGTTTTTTCTGGGTGAGACCATCACCACTGTGACGCTGGTGGGTACGGCGCTGATTATTGGCTCCAACCTGATTTTGCTGATGGCACGCTGGGTGCGGCTCAGACGCCTTCAGCAATCAGTGGTATAGGGTGCGTTGCGGAACGAAACGCACCAGAGGCTATTTGCCTCCAACACTGTAAACCAGCAGCGCATTGCCGGGCTTGAACATGGCGTAGGAATAGCCCGAGTTGACGATCACATGACCGTCGGCAATGGCAGCGCCCGGTCCGCTCATGGAACCACCGACGGCATTGATGCCATTCACGGCGGGCACCGGCACGGTTGTGTCGCTTTCCCACAAGACCTTGCCGGTGGCGCCATCGTAAGCCCTGAAAATACCGTCGAGGTGACCGGCGAACACTACACCGGGGATAGCCGTTAATGCAGCGGATACGCCCGGATGACAACCTGCATCATCGCAGTTGGATTCGGTCTTCAGGGCGCGCCAGAGGACTTCTCCGCTGGCGGCATCAATGGCGTGAATGCCGGCGGCGCCATGGTCCGGGGCCATGCTGCCATCCGCCTGCATGGGGGTGTCCACCACAGGCACGTAGACGCGAGTACCTTCAGCGGCCATGCCGAAATGCACGCCGCCCATCACGCTGCCACGGCCCACGGCCTGTTGCCACAGAGGCTCGCCCCTGTTGTCCGGGTCAAGGCCATAGACCATGCCGGATTTCTGCCCTGCCACGAGAATCTGTTTTCCTTTGCTCAGGTCGATCAGCAGGATTGACGCAGCGATATCGTGATCCAGCCCCTTTTCATGGACACAGTTGGCGCTTTTGACGATGCAGGCCGGTGTCCAGATGTCGCCCGCCGTGACCTGTTGATGCCATACCCGTTTGCCGGTTTTGGCATCCACGGCAAAGATGGCATCGGAGTTGTCATCGGCGGGTGGCGAATAGTTCTGGCCACTGCCGTGGTAGATCAGGCCCCGTTGCGGATCGAGGGTGGGGCTGGTCCACACCCCGGCGCCTGACGGCCCCATAATTGCGGTGTTTACCGAGGTTTTGCCCTGCTCCGCTGCGGGCTGGTCGACACTGTAATGGCGCCACTTGACTTTGCCGCTGGCGGCATCAATGGCCAACAGAGAGCCGCGAAAGGTGCAGCAGGGGTAGGCGGGATTGGCGGCAGTGGTGACCTCCAGTGATGACACAGGTACATAGAGGGTGCCATCGTGCAGCAATGGCGTGCCAGTGATGGTGGCAGTGGGATGATCGTCCACCCGGGTGCGCCACAGCACTTCGCCCGTCAGGGCATCCATGCCATAGGCGCGGCCCAGCAGGTCGCCAAAATACAGGCGCGGTGAGCGCTCGGGAATGGTGCCTTCGGGCCAGGATTCCACCACTATGCCGGTGCGCACCTCGGCACCCACATTGCTGGTCCAGCGCGCGCAACCGCTTTGCAGGTCAAACGCATAGACAGTGCCGTCCTGACTGCCGACAAATACTGCTCCCATAGCCACTACCGGCTGGGAGCGCGCCCGCAACGCACCGGGAAAGGCAAAGGCCCATTTGAGCTTGAGGCTGGGCACATCCGCAGCGCTCAGCCCCGCGACAGCATCGGGTACAAAGCGGCGCGTGTCATAGCCCCAACCCACTTGGGCCGGTGGCCGGTTGAGATCGAAGTCAAGCGCGTCGCCACTACAGGCTGTCGCACCCGGCTGGGGTTTGTAACTGGCGAGATCGGTGCGGGCCAGGTATTCAGCCACCTGCTGTTTTTGCTGTTTGCCAAGGGCTGCGGCCTCCTGAACCATGATGCCGGTGGTCAGCGCATTGATCACGGCTTGGGGTGGCATGGTTTCGAGAAACTCCCGGTGTGGCGCCTTCGGCATGGCGCCCTCATGGCAGCTGGCGCAGTGTTGCTGGTAAAGGGCCTTGCCGGGGTGATTGTCGGGATCAAAGCTGGTGTTTTGGTGGAACAATGCATCCGGTGGCGCTGGCTGGGCTGCCATTGCCGAATGGGCGAGCAGGCCAAGTAGCGCAGCGCAAAGCAGGGTTTTTATGGGCGACAGCTGTGGACGCATAGGATTATCTCCCGACCTTGTGATTGTGGTTGCCGGATATGGTGGACTTCAAAGACACGAATAGCTATGCAGGATGGGTGGAGCCTGGCGATACCCATCGATACCGTACAACCCCTGTTATCCCTGTAAAAGTGTCCCGCCATCCACATGCAGTACCTGCCCGGTAACAAACGCAGCCTGCTCCGATGCCAGATATAAAACCGCCGCTGCCACCTCATCGGCCCTGGCCACGGTGCGGGGCAGGGGGCCGGTGCGTTGCAGATTGCTCACTTCGTTTGGATTCAGCCCGGCAATGGTGTGGGTAAAAAAGCCTGAATCGGGGTGAAAGCGGCTGCCGCTGCTCATGGCGTCTAAACTGTCCGGTGCGGTCAAATAGGGGGCTCGCAGTTGACGGTGATATTGTGCTGCCCCACTTCCTTGGCCAGCAGTTCAGATATGACCATATTCTGGTTCCCGGTGTTGGGTTACCTTTAATATGAGTCAACGAAGCTTTTTGGGCGGCCCTACGGTTACATTTAATTTGAGTCAATTCGCTTGTCTTGTCCATACCCCGGAACCAGCCGATGTGTGCTTTAATTGGCCCCCTGAACAGCGCAAGCCGCCGCTCATCCTGAAAACCGTTATCGAAGCAGCAGCCACGCAGAGGGCTTTTCAGCAGCCTGCTATACCCATCACCAGTTAAAAGAGGTTATTCCCATGAATGAAGTCTGGATCATCGACGCCTGTCGCACTCCCCGTGGTATTGGCAAGCGCGGCAAGGGCGGCCTGTCTGGTTTCCATCCCCAGCAGCTGGGTTCTGCCGTGCTCAAGGCCATTGCCGAGCGCAACAATATCAACACCGCCGAGATTGACGATATTGTGTGGGGCACCAGCTCCCAGCGCGGTCAGCAAAGTGGGTGCCTGGGTCGTATGGCGGCGCTGGGTGCGGGTTATGACATCAAGGCCAGCGCCGTGACTCTTGACCGTTTTTGCGGTTCCGGTATCACTGCGGTGAACCTGGCGGCGGCTGCCATTGCCTCGGGCATGGAAGACCTGGTTATCGCCGGTGGTACCGAGCAGATGTCCAACTACGGCATCGAGGGCAATGGCCAGGCCACCTTTATGGACAACGGCAACCTGGAGCTGCGCAAGCTGCACGGTCAGCCCCACCAGGGCGTTTGTGCCGATGCCATTGCCACCCTTGAGGGCATTGATCGCGAAACCCTGGACCAGTTGGCGCTGGTCAGCCAGCAACGGGCCGCCAATGCCATCGCCAACGGGCATTTTGACAAGAGCCTGATTCCTGTTTATCACCCAGATGGCACTTTGGCGCTGGATAAAGAAGAGTTTCCCCGACCCGGCACTACCCTCGAAGGGCTGTCGCAACTGCGGGCAGTTTTTGCGGATTTTGTCGATGTGCCCCTAGATGAGGCGGGTACCACCAACGGCTCGATGCTGCGGCAGAAATTCCCCGATATCAAGCTCAACCATGTCCATCACGCGGGCAACTCCTCCGGTGTGGTTGACGGTGCTGCGGCGCTGCTGATGTGTTCCCCTGCCTATGCCAAAAAGCAGGGCTGGAAACCCCGCGCGCGCATCGTGGCCATGGCCAATATGGGCGACTGCCCCACCCTGATGCTGAACGCCCCGGTGCCTGCGGCGCGCAAAGTGCTGGCCAAGGCTGGGCTGACTGTCGATGACATCGATCTGTGGGAAATCAACGAAGCCTTCGCTGTGGTTGCCGAAAAGTTTATTCGCGATCTGAAACTGGACCGCGAAAAAGTGAACGTCAACGGCGGTGCCATGGCCCTCGGTCACCCCATCGGAGCCACTGGTGCGATCCTGATCAATACCATCATCGATGAGCTGGAACGTCGCGGCAAGAAGCGCGGTCTGGTGACCATGTGTGCTGCTGGCGGCATGGCGCCTGCGGTGATTGTTGAACTGATCTGAGTCTCTAACTGTGCGCTCTTTGGCGGATGGTAGCTGATTGTTCGTTGTAAAACCGGGAGCGTTAAAGCTCCCGGTTTTTATTAAATAAGCCGTGTGTATTACATTTTCCTGTTTTACAATCAGTCTCAATCAACGTCTTAATGAGCCCATGCTCAGTATGGCAGCAGCACTTTTTGATCATGTATATTTCAGGGAACCTCTAAAAACTAGCTCATTAGGTCTGGCGTCGTTAAATTTGGCCTCAAAATACTCATTTACTGCGTGTAAACTCCGTTTTTTCGGCCAAATTTGCCTAGCCAGCCCGTCGCCGCCTACGTTTTTAGAGATTCCCTTCAATAAAAACAAATAGGTAGAGAATTTTCCTCAAATCACAATAAAGGCAGGTCAAGCAGCATGCACACACCCAACCAGTCACTGAAAGAGAAGGTTGTTCTTATTACCGGCACCGCCAGCGGCCAGGGGCGGGAAGCGGCGCTGCGCTTTGCCGCTGTAGGGGCCAGGGTTATCGGTTGTGATGTGTCAGAAGAGGGCAACCTCGAAACCCGCCAGCAGGTTGAAGCTGCCGGCGGCTCCATCGTCACCATGGAACCTGTGAACCTGGCCGATCCGGTGTCTGCCCGCCAATGGGTGGAGCAGGCCGCCGCTATCCACGGTCGCATCGATGTGCTGTACAACAATGCGGCGCGCGCTCATTTTGCCGATTTCGAAACTTTTCCCCTGGATGGCTGGCAATTCACCATCGACAACGAACTCAACCTGGTGTTCTACACGACTCAGGCGGCATGGCCCTATTTGCGCAAGCAGGGCGGGGTGATCATCAACACTGCCTCCACCGCAGGCATGACCGGCTCCGGTTATGGCGGTGCAGCCCACGCAGCGGCCAAGGCCGGTGTCATTGGCTTTACCAGGCACATGGCGTTTGAAGGCGCACAGTTTGGTATCCGGGTGGTGTCCATCAGCCCCGGTGTAATTGAAACCCCCGGATTTATTGCCTGGGCCAAGGCCAACCCGGAAGAGGCAAAACCGCTGCTGGCGAAAAACCTGATTCCCCGCTTTGGCAAGCCACAGGATATTGCCGGTGTGGCATTGTTCCTCGCCAGCGATGATGCTGCCTATATCACTGGCGACAATATTGTTGTCGATGGAGGGCGAGTGTCCTGGTAGCACGACTGCCTCAAACTGAGGTCCATAATCCATTAAAAGACGCTCCATAACATTTGATAACAATACAACCAAGGTTCCAGTCAGGAGGTGTTTATGCCGTACCGCGTAATGATCCCCGAGGGTGAAGTCGCTCTCGACCATATCCTCAACCGTGTCGGCACTGATTCATTGCTGGCCAGCCGTCAGCAAATGTTCAAGACCGTCTACACCAACCACGACACCACCCTTACCCCCCGGGAGCGGGAGGGGATGCGTATCCTGCTCACCGCCATCATGGGCTGCCCCATCTGCAACAGCCTGCGCATGTGGCGGGATTACCCCGGTTTTTGCGACGAGGAAATCCCCGAAGCGTTCTACCAGAATGCACTGGACAAAAACTTTGGCTGGGAAGGCTTCAGCAAGCGCGAAAGCCTGGTGATCGAATTTGCCGACCGCTTTGCCAACCATATCGACGGCCTCAATGGCGACGATGCGTTCTGGGAAAAAATGCACGCCAACTTCAGCGAAAAGGAAATCGGCGATATCTGTTATTTCAACGGCTGCTGGTTGGGCGCAGGTCACACCCTTAAAGCCATGGGTATTGGCAGCGTGTGCGAAATACTGCCGGGTCATGACAGCAGTGTGATTGAGCGGCTGCGCAATCCCGCCTGATCAGGCAAATCGGCCATACGGGTCAGGGTCAATTGCCTGACCCGTAAAGTTGTTGGTTTCTTTCCCCTATTAGCTTGTGCCTTGAACTACTGTGAATTGGCCGCCACTATGATTATGATGGTGTGCCGCAGGCTAGACGTCACCGCTATTCATCCCTTTGCTGCCAGCCCCGATTATTACAAGGAGTTACTATGTACAGGAAGTATAGCCGGCCCTCATAACCGTCATCGTCCGATCAGCATCTAACCTTGCTCCATTTTCCCGGACTGAATGACGGAGAAATCATGAATAACGACATTATCAATGGCATCAATATTGGCGATGCCATTAACAACCTTGAGTTTATCCCGGAAAACAATGTGTTCTCCGGTCAGGGTCGCATCACAGGGTCTACAGGCTTTGGTGCGGATTTTACCGACTGGTTTATCTATATCCCCGAGCGGGATGGAACCATCACCCTGTCCCTCTACGGCCTCACTGCAGACCTTGATCTCTATGTCTACGACAATATCATTACTGAACTGGACTACTCCATCAACGAAGGTACCCAGACTGATCGGATTGTCCTGAATGTAAATGGGAATACTCCTTATCTCATCAACGTCGCCGCGGTAGCTACTGGTTCCAATTATTTCCTTGATGTTGATTTTTCCAGTGATCCTCCGCTACCTGGTACGGAAGGTCGACACGATATCGTCAATGGCAAGAGTGTTGGTGATGCCCCGGACATATGGGAACTTGCCCATGTCATTACCCTGAATAATCTAGGCGATGCCTGGGTGACTGGCTCCACCGGGCGTTACACCGATTCTCGCGACTGGTATACCTTCGAAGCCACAGGAACCGGGTCCGCGATTTTCCGGCTGACGGGGCTTGAGGATGATCTCGATCTCTTCCTGTATGACTTTTACGGCAATCTGGTCTCATTCTCCATCAACGAGGGTGCCGCTGATGACGTGATCAGCTATGGGGTGGTTGCTGGCGAGCGCTATTACTTGGAGATTGACAGTTATCTCCATGGCTCCGATTACACCCTTACCATTGATTTGCCAAAAGTTGCAGGCGCAGATAGTGGGTATGAAACCATAAACAATGGTACTCCTCGCGACGCCGGACAGACACTGGCCACTGCTGCCCATGTTGGGTGGAACATGGGCAGCGCCGCGATCATTGTTGGCGGAACCGGATTGGGCTCTGACACGGCGGACTGGTTTTCGTTTGTTGCGCCTGCCAATGGTCGCGCGGACCTGCGGGTTAGTGGGGTTGTCGATGCACTGGCGTTGAATGTCTTTGATCAGGCTGCTACCCCCCTCATGACGGATGTGGAGGAGGGTGGCCACTACCGCGAGTACAGCTTCAATGTCAGGGCCGGGCAAACCTACTCTTTCAAGCTCGACTCCCTCGCGGGAGAGCAAAGTTACATTATCAATATGCAATTGCCCCAAGCCCAGTTGCCCCCGTTTACCCCACAGCCGGGTTACGGATTGGGTGTCAATAGTACTGGGGAGTATACCAACGCCCGTGCCTTTACCCTGCTCAAAAGTGATGGGTCGGTGGTCTCCTGGGGGGATAGTACCTTTGGTGGTTCCTCCTCTCCAGTGACTAATGACCTGGCGAGCGGTGTGGTTAAAGTTTTTTCCAATGGCAAGGGGTTTGCGGCGCTGAAGTCCGATGGGACGGTAGTGACCTGGGGTGCCTTTTCCTACCCCGGGGGCTATGCAGAAATGAGTAGGCAGATAGGCGGAGATGTGGTTCAGATTTTCTCCAATGACCATGCCTTTGCAGGCTTGCGGGCCGACGGTTCGGTGGTCACCTGGGGTGATGAAATGTTTGGCGGCTACAGCGTTGATGTGGCCGGGAAGTTGGCGTCTGGCGTTCGCCAGATCTACGCAACGAATAGCTCCTTCGCGGCTCTCAAAGAGGATGGTTCGGTGGTGGCCTGGTCCTATTACTGGTCTGGTGGCGACAGCAGCGTCGTGACCGACCGCTTGTCGAAGGGTGTTGTTTCCATTACAGCAGGCTTGAGTGCGTTTGCGGCCCTCAAGGTTGACGGTTCTGTGGTTGTCTGGGGTAACCCATATCAGGGGGCAGATATTGATGCCGTCGCGGATCAGCTCGAATCTGGCGTGGTCGAGGTTATCACTACGGGGGAGGCATTTGCCGCTCTCAAAGCGGACGGCTCAGTCATTACTTGGGGGAATATGGGTGCCGTTTTTACAGCCCCGGGCATAGATTGGGCTCTGCATGGCGGGGTAAAGCAAGTGGTTGGTGGGGTGGAGGCCTTTGCGGCATTGTTACACGATGGTTCTGTGGTTGCTTGGGGTACTTATTTCAACGGTGGCAATATAGATCACTTGGAAGCTGAACTGGGCAGCTCGGTCGAGGAAATCTTCGCGAACGGGTATGCCTTTGCGGCACTGAAATCCGACGGATCCGTTGTGACATGGGGGAGCACGGATTATGGCGGAGACAGCACCATGGTCCAGAGCGATCTTGCCGGGGGTGTAGAGAGAATAATTGTAGGGCCGAGGGGTTTTGTCGCCATTAAGGCCGGTGGTGCGGTGGTCGCCTGGGGAGACTCACAGGTGGGAGACACCAGTGCCGTTGCTGACAAGCTCGCTTCCGGGGTGGTCGATGTGGTTTCAAACTTCAATGCTTTCGCAGCCTTGAAGTCGGATGGATCCGTTGTGGCCTGGGGGCATTCATGGGATGGTGGTGATACCAGCGAGGTCGCGGCAGAGCTTGCTTCGGGAGTCACCAGGCTATTCAGAAACGGCAACGCATTCGCGGCACTCAAGGCTGATGGCTCGGTAACTGTCTGGGGGCAAAGCTCCTGGGGCGGTAACGCTGGGTGGGTGGCAGACCAACTGCTATCCGGCGGGTTGGAAGTGAATAGTGTTTATTCAAACAACTATTACCGTCTCGGCACAGAAAGTGACGACATGATTATCGGCTTTGGCGGTGTCAATATTATTCGCGCCAAAGGGGGCAACGATATGATTTTTGGTGGCCCCCTGAATGATGTGATCGATGGTGGAGCAGGCAATCGGGATGCTTTGCTCACTTTTCATTTGCCCAGCCAGTATGTTTATCAGGACGGGTTTCTGTCTGGCGCTGAAGGCGTTGATCAGCTGATCGATATCGAACTGATAGGGTTTGGTTTCAGCTACAACGATAAAAGTCTTCAGGTGTTGGTGCAGCTGTCAGATCTGGTTGAGAGTTCTGGTCCCGGTTCATCACCTGTCACCCGTCTGCTTGAGGGTATTTGTGACCTTTATATTGCGTACTTTGATCGGGCACCTCGTCCCGAAGGCCTGCTGTATTGGTTCAAGGCTATCTATGAAGACAGCGCTGGGCTTGATGATCTGTCGCGCTATTTTGCCGCCCAGGTCGAGTATCGCCAGACCTATCCGGATAGTCTCGACAATCGTGAGTTTGTCGAGACTGTTTTTGAAAACCTGTTTGATCGCAAGCCCGCTCAGGCCGGCTGGAATTACTGGACAAACACCCTGGATCAGGGGTTGCTGTCCCGTGACACGTTTATCTTCAATGTGATCGAAGGGGCCTATGCCCCGACAGGGGGTGCTGCTGACAGGGATTTGTTAATCAATAAACATGCAGTAAGCCTCTACTACGTGGAGCAGTTATCCATGCATCCCAGGGAGTTGTTTGATGCAGGGATAACGGCCGTTCTGAATGCCGTGACAGGGGATTCTGGGACTGTTGAAATCGCCCGGAATATTGTTGACTACGTAATCGAAAACCCCGTGACTCTCACGGGTATTGTTCAGGATACCCATTTATGGGGTAGCTATTGGGGAGCTTGATGCGGTTTCTCGGCCCCCCTGATGTCTCACCTGTTCCTGCCGATCAGTTGCAGCTTGATAGGCAGGATTGTGTTGCCGCATTCCTGATAGGTTAGAATCCGCGCACCATGAGGTTGCACCAGGCCTCGTCATCTACTTTATCTTTGGAGTCTGTATGTTACTTGCCGCTGCCGCGATTGTGGTGGGCCTAGCCCTGCTGGTGTGGAGTGCTGATCGCTTTGTGGATGGCGCCGCCGCCTCCGCCAATTATCTGGGTATGCCGCCGCTGTTGATCGGTATGGTTATTGTCGGGTTTGGCACCTCGGCGCCGGAGATGGTGGTATCGGCCATTGCTGCCAGTCAGGGTAACCCGGGTCTGGCCCTGGGTAATGCCTACGGCTCCAATATCACCAATATTGCCCTGATTCTGGGGCTGGTGGCATTGATCAAACCGGTTTCGGTGGGCTCCAGTGTATTGCGCAAGGAGCTGCCGATTCTGGCTGTCATTACGTTGCTGTCGGGCTGGCAGCTTTACGACGGCAACCTTTCGCGACTGGATGCCCTGGTGTTGATGGTGGTGTTTGCCGGGGTGATGGGCTGGTCCATCTATCAGGGTATGAAGAGTAGCGATGACCCCCTTGCCACAGAAATGACGGCTGAACTGGCCGTCCATGCCATGCCTTTGAAGACGGCGATATTCTGGTTGGTGGCGGGGTTGATCGTATTGATCGCCAGCTCCCGCCTGCTGGTGTGGGGGGCGGTGGATATTGCCCACCATTTCGGAATCAGTGACCTGATTATCGGCCTCACCATTGTGGCGGTGGGCACTTCCCTGCCGGAGCTGGCCTCGTCACTGATCGCCATCCGCAAGGGCGAGCACGATATTGCCCTGGGCAATGTGATTGGCTCCAATCTGTTCAATACCCTGGCGGTGGTGGGGATCGCTGCCGGTATCCATCCCCTGGCGGTGGACGCAGTGGTGTTCCAGCGGGACTGGGTGGTGATGGCGCTGCTCACTGCCGCACTGTTCCTGTTTGGCTATGGCTTTCGCGGGCCGGGGCGCATCAACAGGGTTGAGGGTGCGGTGTTGCTGGCTGCCTATGTGACCTACACTGTGTACTTGGTGGTAATGGTGATCGGTGGAGCCTGATGCTAGTCGATGGATTCCCGGCGTGGAGTCAGGTTGCGCTACGGGTTATTATGGCGACCTTTTACATGGCCCCTCACCCCTTGGCCCAGTCAACGGCAAGAGCAGGTCAACAAAAATAGCAAGCGAATACGGAGCAGACATGATCATCAAGCCCAGAGTGCGCGGTTTTATGTGTATCACCACCCATCCGCTGGGATGCGAAGAAAACGTGCGCCAGCAGATTGCCTATATCAAGTCAAAACCGGCCATCGACAACGCCCCCAAGCGGGTGCTGGTGATTGGCGCGTCAACGGGCTATGGCCTGGCGGCGCGCATCACGTCGGCCTTTGGTGGCGGGGCCTCCACCCTGGGTATTTTCTTTGAGAAAGAAGGGGTTGAGGGCAAGCCCGCTACGGCTGGCTGGTACAACTCCGCCGCATTCCACAAATTTGCTGAACAGGATGGCCTGTACGCCAAAAGCATCAATGGCGACGCCTTCTCGGACGAGATCAAGCAGCGCACCATCGACGCTATCAAACAGGACCTGGGTCAGGTTGACCTGGTGATCTACAGTCTGGCCTCGCCCCGCCGTCAGCATCCAAAAACCGGCGAAGTGTTTTCCTCCACCCTTAAGCCCATCGGCAAATCCGTTACCCAGCGCGGCATCAATACCGACAAGGAGCAGATCCAGGAAGTGACTCTGGAAGCGGCCAGTGAAGAGGAGATTGCCAGCACCATAGCGGTCATGGGCGGCGAAGATTGGCAAATGTGGATCGATGCCCTCAGCGCCGCCGGTGTGTTGGCGGATGGCGCCAAAACCACTGCCTTTACCTATATTGGCGAAAAGCTCACCTGGGACATCTACTGGGACGGCACTATCGGCCAGGCCAAGAAAGACCTCGACCGCCGCGTGGTGGATATCCGTGCCAAACTGGCCGAAAAAGGCGGCGATGCCCGGGTCTCGGTCCTCAAGGCCGTGGTGACCCAAGCCAGTTCTGCCATTCCCATTATGCCGCTCTACCTGTCCCTGCTGTTCAAGGTAATGAAGGCGGATGGCAGCCACGAAGGCTGTATCGAGCAGCTTTACCGCCTGTTCAGTGAATGTCTCTACAATGACCAGCCCCGCACCGATGCCGAAGGCCGCCTGCGGGTGGATGAACTCGAACTGCGGCCCGAGATCCAGGACGCAGTGGCCAGTGCCTGGTCGCAGGTTAGTAGCGAAAATCTTTACGAATTCACGGATTTTGTCGGCTATAAAAAGGACTTTCTGCGGCTCTTTGGTTTTGAGCTGGATAACGTCGACTACGAGGCCGATGTGGACCCCGTGGTACCCATCCGACAGATGGGTTGAGTGCTTTATATGGCTATACCTGAGTCCGCGATAGTTACCGGGCAGGTCTATAACCTGTCGCCTCTGGTGCGCCGCATTACCGCGCCGAACGGCGGTCGCATGACCGGCCCCGGCACCAACACTTACCTGGTGGGTCATGAGCAGATAGCCGTGATTGATCCGGGCCCGCTGATCGACAGCCATGTGCAAGCGATTCTGGCGGCAGGGGGCGACCGTATCCGCTGGGTAATTGTTACCCACACCCACCCGGACCACTCCCCGGCGGCTCGGGCCATTATCGATGCCACGGGTGCCCGGGCCATTGGTTGCCTTCTTCATCCTGACGATGGACACCAGGACAGCAGCTTTGTGGTGGACCACAATGTGACTCACGGTGAAACTGTGGTGGGCGCAGAATTTACCCTCGAGGCGATCTTTACTCCCGGTCATATCGGCAACCACTTTTGCTATTTTTTGCATGAGGAGCACCTGCTGTTTGCCGGTGATCACATCATGGAGGGAGTGAGCGTCATCATCATTCCGCCCACCGGGGATCTGAAAGATTTTCTTGAGTCCCTCGAATTGTTGCGGCAGTACCCCCTCAGCGCCATCGCCCCGGCCCACGGCCATGTGCTCACCAACCCGGAGCATGAGATCAACAAGCTTATCAAGCATCGCCAGTACCGCGAGCAAAAAGTGATTTCTGCCATGCAAAAGATCGGTGAGGCCAGCCTCGACCAACTGCTGCCGCTGGCCTATGACGATGTTGATCCGGAGCTGCACAAGGTGGCGCGATACTCCCTGTGGGCCCATCTGCTCAAGCTGGAGCGGGAGTCCCGCGCCGTCAAAACCATCGCCAATCACTGGGCTTTTGGTGATGAGCAGTGGGCCTTGCACGATGCCGCCACCTGACGGTTGAGGCCACACTCTCTTGCGAAAAGTCTTGCGATAACTATTGATGGAACCGATCCGATTCAGGTACACCTTGCTGCATCCCCGCTACTGGCTGACCTGGCTGGGGATGGGGCTGTGGTGGCTGGTTGCCCAACTGCCCTTTGGCCTGCTGGTGGCAAAGGGCCGGATGATTGGGCATATTCTTTACTGGGTGGGCGGGGCGCGACGCAAGATTGTCGAGCGCAATATTGAGCTGTGTTTTCCACAGCTCAGCGCGGTGCAGCGTCAGGAGCTTGTGCGCAAAAACTTCGAGAGCTACGGCATTGCCTTGTTCGAGGTGCCCTTTGCCTGGTGGGCGCCGTCTTCGCGCTTTGACAGCCTTGTCAGCGTCGAGGGCATGGAGCATATCGCCAATCTCAACGGCCAGGGCGCACTGCTGTTGGCAATTCACTACACCACCCTGGAGGTGGGCGCCCAGGCGGTGGGTCGCTTTTTTCCCATTGACGGCATGTACAGGCCCCACAACAACCCTGTGTATGACTATGTGCAGCGCAAGGGGCGTCTCGCCCGCAGCAAGGCGTCGGAGGCTTACTCCCGGGATGATGTGCGGGGTGTGGCCCGCGCTTTGCGCAACGGCAGTGTTATCTGGTATGCGCCCGACCAGGACTATGGTCGCAAGCAAAGTGTCTTTGTGCCCTTTTTCGGCGTTCCCGCCTCTACGGTGACAGCCACGGCGCGTTTTGCCCAGATGGGTAAAGCGCGGGTGGTGCCTTTCAGCCAGGTGCGCTTGCCGGGCGCTGCTGGCTACCGGGTGACTGTGCACCCGCCCCTGGAGGACTTTCCCGCTGGCGACGATCTGGCAGATGCCATACGCATCAACACGCTGATAGAAGATTTTATCCGCCAGCAGCCCGACCAGTATCTGTGGGCTCACCGCCGCTTCAAGACCCGGCCCCAGGGGGAAGAGCCCTTGTATACTTTCCTAAAACCCCGCAAACGTCGCAAAAGGACCGTTTGAGTGGCTTTCGGGGGGCTTTGTCGGACTTCACCCGTGGTTGCAGGAGAGGCCGCGCTTGTGCCGCTCCAACCACACCAGTACCATTGCGGTTTTTTCTGCGGAGCACTGAATGATCACCGGTAGTATCGTCGCAATGATTACCCCAATGGTATCGGGCAACTTGGCCGTGGATTGGGATGCGCTGAAAAAACTGGTGGAGTGGCATATCGCTGAGGGCAGCGATGGCATTGTTGCGGTGGGCACCACCGGCGAATCCGCCACCCTGGATGTGGATGAGCACCTGGAGGTGATTCGCTTTTGCGTTGCAACGGCCAATGGCCGTATACCCATTATCGCGGGCACCGGCGCCAACAGTACCAGCGAAGCCATCGAGCTGACCCAGGGCGCCAAAGACGTCAAGGCCGATGCCTGTCTGCTGGTCACCCCCTATTACAACAAGCCCACCCAGGAGGGGATGTACCTGCATTTCAGGGCCATTGCCGAGGCGGTGGATATTCCCCAGATACTTTACAATGTGCCCGGTCGCACCGCCTGTGATCTACTCGGCGAGACGGTGATGCGCCTTGCGGTAATCCCGAATATTGTCGGCATCAAGGAGGCCACCGGCGACATGAACCGTGCCCGCCAACTGATTGATGGCTGTCCCCGGGATTTTGCTGTGTATTCCGGCGATGATCTGACAGCCATTGAGCTGATGCTGATGGGGGGCAAGGGTAATATCTCTGTCACTGCCAATGTGGCGCCTGCCACCACGCACCAATTGTGTGTGGCGGCCATCGGCGGCGACACTGCCACGGCCAGGGCCTTGCAGGAGCAACTTCTGCCCTTGCATCACGCGCTGTTTGTGGAGTCAAATCCCATACCGGTGAAATGGGCTTCAGCACAACTCGGGCTATGCGACGATGCCATCCGCCTGCCGCTCACGCCCCTCTCAGGTCAGTACAGGACTGTGGTGCGGGATGCACTGGTTGCTGCCGCTGTTATGCCTGGGGCGTCCTGAGCCCTTGTGTTGGCTAATAGGTGCTTTTTCTGAATACGTTTTCCTTTTACGGAGTTAACCGATCAATGAAAATAAAGCTTCTGGCCTTCCTGACTATAGGTTCATTGGCATTGCCCGGATGCGGTCTGTTCGGAGAAGACGGAACATTCAGGAACCGTGGCAAGGATTACCTGTTGTCCGAAGAGCTGCCGCCACTGGTGGTGCCAGAAGGACTGGATGCCGATGGCATAGGCCAGCTCTACCCTATTCCCCCCATTGCGGCTACCGCTGTACTCGACGAAACCGAAGGCGTTCCCCGCCCCCAGGCACTTTCCATCAACAGTCTTGAAGAGCAGGTGAAGATCCAATCCCTGGGGGGCGATCGCTGGATTCTCAGCAACCGTGGTCCCAGCGAGGTTTGGCCGCGGGTGCGCAATATCCTCAACCGCAGCTCCATTCACACAGCCACTGCTGACGCATCAAGGGGCGTACTCGATACCGTCTGGCTGCAGTTCCAGGGCGATACTGAGTTTCACCACCGCTACCGTTTTTCCATTCAGCCCGGGGTCCAGCTCAATAGCACTGAAATCAAAGTGCTGCACGACCAGATGCCAGCGGGCGGTGTTGCTCCCAACCAATGGCCTGCCAGCTCTGCCGACAGCAAACGTGAAATGGATATGGTAGAAATCCTTGCGGAAGCCCTCGCGGGAGACGTCAGCAGCGGCACAGTGTCACTGCTGGCCCAGGATATCGGCGGTGCCGAAAAAGTGGAAATTGTCACCCCTACAGTTGCCGATCCCTACATCTCAATGAAGCTGGATTATGATCGCGCCTGGGCATCCCTGGCCTATTCCCTGCAAAGGGGTGGTTTCACCACCATCGATCAGGACCAGTCCGGTGGCGTGTTTTATGTGAATTACACCGCCGAGGACCAGGGCGAACCCGGCTTTATCCGTCGCATGTTCAGCCGTGGCGAGAAAGTGCTGGAAATCAACTATGTGGTGGTGATCAACGCTGTTGACGGTGGCGTACAGATCCGTGTGGTGGACAAGGACCGCAGCGGGCTGGAGCGGGCAGAGGCCATCCGCCTGCTCAAGAGCGTGCGGGCAAACCTCTCCTAGGTGCTGCAGGCGCTGACGGGGGATGACTATCCGCTTTGCTTCCCTGGGCAGTGGCAGCAAGGGCAATGGCACTTTGGTGGAAAGTGGCGACACCTGTGTGTTGCTGGACTGTGGCTTTTCCATCCGCGAGACGGAAATGCGCCTTGCTCGCCTGGGCCGCAAGCCGGAGGACATCAGTGCCATCCTTGTCACCCATGAACACAGTGACCACGGGCGCGGCGTTGCTCCACTGGCAAAAAAATATTCCATCCCGGTAGTGATGACGGCAGGCACAGCCCGCGCCCTCAAGCCAGAGGGATTGCAGGATCTGCGACTGGTGAATGCCCAGGCTTCCTTCTCTGTGGGTGGGGTTGACGTGATGCCGGTTGCGGTGCCCCACGATGCCCGTGAACCCGTGCAATATGTCTTTGCCCGGCACCGTTTGAAGCTGGGGGTTCTCACTGATCTGGGATGTATCACGCCCCACGTGATAAACAGTTTCGACGGCTGCGATGGCCTGTTGCTGGAAGCCAACCACGATCCTCAGCTGCTCGCCATGGGAGCCTATCCGGCAGCGCTCAAGCGCCGTGTCGGTGGCGACTGGGGGCACCTCAACAATGGTCAGGCTGCCGGGCTGCTGGCGCGCATAGACCGTCGCCGCCTGCGGGTGCTGGTGATGGGGCATATCAGTCAACACAATAACCGTGTGGATCTGGTCAGAGACGCGTTGGCGCCCTACCAGGATGAGTTACCGAATGTGCACTATGCCTGCCAGCAACAGGGTTTCCACTGGCAGGTGGTCGACTAATTGACAAGAGGGTTCATAACCAATGGAAAAGCGCAACCAACTGTATTCCGGCAAAGCCAAATCGGTGTTTGCCACTGATGAGCAGGATCATCTGGTCATTCTGTTCCGCAACGACACCTCGGCCTTCGATGGCCAAAAGGTAGAACAGCTCGAACGCAAGGGCATGGTCAACAACAAGTTCAACGCCTTTATCATGGAAAAGCTGGAAGCGGCGGGTATTCCCACCCACTTCGAGCGTCTGCTCGGCGATGTGGAGTGCCAGGTCAAGCGCCTGGAGATGATCCCCGTTGAGTGCGTGGTGCGCAATGTGGCGGCGGGCAGCATTTGCCGCCGCCTGGGTATCGAGGAGGGCAGGGAGCTCAATCCCCCCACCTTTGAGCTGTTCCTCAAGAATGATGCCCTCCACGACCCCATGATCAATGAGTACCACATCCGCTCCTTTGGCTGGGCCAAGGCAGAGGACGTGGAAAAGATGAAAGTTCTCACCTTCAAGGTCAACGATGTACTCAAGTCGCTGTTCCTGGATGCCGGCATGATTCTTGTGGACTACAAACTGGAGTTTGGCCTTTTCCATGGCGAACTCCTGCTGGGGGATGAATTCAGCCCCGATGGCTGCCGTATCTGGGACAAGGACACCCGCGAGAAACTCGACAAGGATCGTTTCCGTCAGGATTTGGGCAATGTGATCGAATCCTATGAGTTGGTGGGTCGTCGCTTGGGTATTTCCTTTGATTGAGTCAATTTCCCTGTTCAAAAAAGGGGCCTGTCAAGCCCCTTTTTTGTGCGTGGGCTGGGTGATTATTGACCGATTGACCGCTTCTCCAGCAAAACTTTTCCACTGGCCCCTCGATTGCGCACCAAGTTAGCTCTTCATGCTTATATTTATTATTGAAGTGCGCCGTAAGCCATTGATTTTTGATTTTGTTCTTTTTAACTAATTGATTTATATGAATTTATTATATTGGTTAAAAAATAGCCAATCTGTTGAATGGTCCCGATTCAGTGGTAATGAAGTTGGTTTTCAGAAAGTAATTCACAGAGTTATCCACAGATTTTGTGGGTAAGTTGAAGGGCTGTAAAAGCTGTGTAGAGGGGAAACGCAGAGGGGGGTGTGTGTACTTCCGTAACCATGATAGCTGAGAGTCTGTCAGCCGCAGGGTTAACTCTTTGAAGGGTCAACCCTTTACCACTGCCAGCGTTGTTACTCGCAGTGTTTTGGCACAATGACCTGACCGGGGAGCTGGGCTTTGAGCAGCCTGGCGTCCTTGCAGTCAAGGGAGGGGTTGCCCGCCAGGTTCAGTGACTTGAGTTGGCCCATAAAGAGCAACAGGTTGATGTCCTTTAGCGTGTTATTGGCCAGATTGAGGGTGTTGATCTGGCTGAACAGCTGAAGCCCTTCCAGAGACGCAATCTCGCCATCACTGCAATTGAGTATGCGCAGCTGGTCCGGGCTGGTGATGCCGCGATCACTGACTGTCTGGCCTATACATGTCTGCAGCCCTGGATCGGCCATTTGGTAGGCAGTAAAAAGCACTGGGGGCGTGTGTATGGTGCGTTCATTGAGGGTTACCTGGTAGCGGTTGCAGCCAGCAATGGAGAGGCAGCCCAGGATGAGGCCAGACAGTATGAGAGGTTTCAGGGTTTTCATGGTCTGATCCTTTATTCCAGGTGGGCATGTTCATCGAAGGGTGAATTTTGCGGTGATTCTATCCGGAGTAATGAAACAAGGCTATGATCACCCCCGATAATAGTCCCGTCATTCATAGGTTGGTGCGGTTTTGCCCAGCAGGTTTGTCGGTTTACAGCAGCAGTAACGAGGTAATGCAATGAAACAGATTCTGGCAATTTTTATGATTCTTCTGGTGGCTGGTTGTGCCTCCACAGACCCTTACACCGGAGAGCAAAAAACCAGTAACACGGTGAAGGGGGCAGGCATAGGTGCAGTGACAGGCGCTGTTGTCGGTGCTGCCACCGCCAGCAGCAAGGATCGTGGTAAAGGCGCAGTGACCGGGGCCGTGGCCGGAGGGGCCATCGGCGGTGGTGTGGGTTATTATATGGACCGCCAGGAAGCCGCCCTGCGCGCCAAGCTGGAAGGCACTGGCGTGCGTGTCGCCCGGGAAGGGGACAATATCCGTCTGATCATGCCCAGCGCCATTACCTTTGATGTGAATCGCCATGAGGTTCGTCCCGAGTTCTATCAAACCCTGGAATCCGTTGCGGTAGTGCTCAAGGAGTACGATAAAACCAATGTGCGCATCGTTGGCCACACCGATTCCACCGGCAGTGACAGCCTTAACCAGACCCTGTCCGAGCGCCGTGCCGCCAGTGTCGGCCAGCTCCTGATTTCCCACGGCATCCCCTCTGGCAGGGTATGGACCAGTGGTCTGGGTGAACGTTACCCTGTTGCCAGCAACGACAACGAGGCAGGCCGTCAGGCGAACCGCCGCGTTGAGATTGAACTGGTTCCCATCGGCAGCTAAGGTAACCACCCGTTGATACAGTCCTATCACCTGTATCAACGGTGACAGGAAAAAACAGCTGAAAAAGTTCAGCATAAAGGGGCACCTGGTGCCCCTTCTTCTTTGGTGGAAAAAAAATCTATGCTCGAAATGGTTAAAAACTTGCCCCTTGTTTGTGCCGAGGGATATGCAGCAGATGCCCGGGTACTGGCTGACAGGTATGGATTTTTGTTACTGGGGGAGCGGCAAAACCTGCTAACCGAAGCCGACCCGCTGGTGCTGTGGCTTGATAATACCGGACTGAGTGTGCGCCAGACCGGCCCCAAAGCCATGGGCCCGGTGCAGGTTGATTTTGCCAGCGGCAGCGCCCGTCACCGGCGGCTTTATGGCGGCGGCAAGTCCCAGACCATTGCCAAGGCGGTGGGGCTGAAGGACAGGATCAGGCCGGTGATAGCTGACCTGACAGCGGGCCTGGGGGGCGACGCCTTTGCCCTGGCTAGCCTGGGCGCCACCCTGGTTTTGGTCGAGCGCCAGCCCGTGGTGGCGGCATTGCTGGCCGATGGCGTTGCCCGTGCACACCTGGCTGCACGGGATGATCCCGAGCTGGCCACCATCATGGCGAGAATAAGCCTCGTCAACAGTGACGCGCGGCAATGGCTACAGGGACTTGGTGAAGATCAACGCCCCGATGTCATCTATCTTGATCCCATGTTTCCGGAAAGGCGCAAATCCGCCCTGGTCAACAAGTCCATGCAGGTGTTCCACAGGCTGGTGGGCGCCGATACCGATGCCGATGAGTTGCTGCCCCTGGCGCTGGAAAAAGCCCGCTTCCGGGTGGTGGTAAAACGCCCGTCACAGGCACCCTGGCTCAATAATCGGGAGCCGGGGTATGCGCTGGAGGGGAAGTCGGTGCGGTTTGATATTTATGCGTTGAAGAGCATGGTCGGAAGTGCCCAGAGCACTCGCTTCGCTCGCGGGGCAGGCTCTCGGACGTCTGACGTCTGACGTCTGACGCTTTTTGGGTGCCACTTCCTGCTGATCCAACTCTGATCATGCCACGCGGTACAGCGTGTATAAAAGAATGCTATTGGTCGCTTTTGCGTCAGACGTCAGACGTCAGACGTCCAGCCAAAAGCCTCTCAAGCACCCCCCTATACATCAAAGCCAACTCATCCAACCCGGCAACCGAAGTATTCTCATCCACCTTGTGAATGGTGGCGTTGACGGGGCCAAGCTCTACTACCTGGGTGCCGAGGGGGGCGATAAAGCGCCCGTCGGAGGTGCCGCCAGCGGTGGATAGCTCTGTTTCGAGGCCGGTCACAGCAAAAATGCTGTCCCGCACAGCGGTCACCAGATCGCCCCGTGGCGTCAGGAAAGGCTCGCCGCTCAGGTTCCACTTGATGCTGTAGTGCAGGCCGTGTTTGTCGAGGATTGCCCGGGTGCGGGCTTTGAGCTGGTCTGCGGTGACTTCGGTGGAATAGCGGAAATTGCACAGTACCTTCAATTCGCCGGGGATCACATTGGTGGTGCCGCTGCCTGCATGGATATTGGATACCTGAAAGCTGGTGGCAGGAAAAAATTCGTTGCCGTTGTCCCAGTGTTCTGCGGCCAGTTCCGCCAGGGCCGGGGCAAAACGGTGGATGGGGTTGTCCGCCAGGTGAGGGTAGGCCACATGGCCCTGCACACCCTTGATGGTGAGCTGAGCCCCGAGGGAACCGCGTCGGCCATTTTTCACCACATCGCCGCACCTGTTGGTGCTGGAGGGTTCTCCTACCAGACACCAGTCCGGGATGGTGCCGTGCTGTGCCAGCCACTCCACCACCTTGACCGTTCCATCAACGGCGATGCCTTCCTCGTCGCTGGTGATCAGGTAGGCGATGCGGCCCCGGTGGTCCGGGTGTTCGGCGATAAAGTCCTCGGTGGCGGTAATCATTGCGGCCAGGGAGCCTTTCATATCCGCCGCGCCGCGCCCGTACAATATCCCGTCCACAATCACCGGTTCGAAGGGGGGGGTTGCCCAGTGGCTTTCATCGCCGCTGGGCACCACATCGGTGTGACCGGCAAAACACAGGATCGGCCCGCTGGTGCCATGCACCGCCCAGAAATTATGGACATTGCCGAATGGCAGCTCGGTCACCACAAACCCCAGCCCTTTCAGCAGCGCAATCATCAATTCCTGACAACCTGCATCATCCGGCGTCACCGAACGGCGGCGAATCAGATCACAGGCGAGCAATACAGTGGAGGAAAAATCAGTCATGGCAATACTCCGCTTTTGCGTCAGACGTCAGACGTCAGACTCGTGCAACGTGCAATGTGCAACGTGTAACTCAATTATGCGCATGCAGCGCCGCATTCAACTCAATAGCCGACTGGTTGGTGAGGCATTCCACAGCGCCAGTGATGGAGTTGCGGCGGAACAGCAGGCCGGATTTGCCCGCCAGTTCCCTTGCGCTGATTTCACCCACCGGCAGGCGCTTGTCATCCAGTATCAGCACCTTGGTGCCCGCAGTGACATAGAGTCCGGCTTCCACTGTGCAGCGATCCCCCAGGGGAATGCCGATACCAGCATTGGCGCCAATCAGGCAACCTTTGCCTACAGAGATAATCATGTTGCCGCCGCCGGACAGAGTGCCCATGGTGGAGCAGCCACCCCCCAGGTCAGAGCCTGAACCGACAAATACCCCGGCGGAAATGCGGCCTTCCACCATATTGGGGCCTTCGGTGCCGGCATTAAAGTTGACGAAACCCTCGTGCATGATGGTGGTGCCTTCCCCCAGATAGGCGCCGAGGCGCACCCGGGCGGTGTCGGCAATGCGCACGCCAGCGGGCACCACGTAATCCACCATCTTCGGGAATTTATCCACGCAGTCCACCGACAGGGTGGCGCCCTTGAGCCGCGCTGCCAGCTGGCGCTGGGGCAGTTCCTGCAAATCAATGGCTCCTTCGCTGGTCCAGGCTACGTTGGGCAAGATGCCGAACATGCCATCGAGCACCAGGTTGTGGGGTTTCACCAGGCGATGGGACAGCAAGTGCAGCTTCAGGTACACCTCGGGAACCGTTTGTGGTTTTCCATCGGTGCCAATGACTGTGAGCACAACGGGTCTGGCGCTGCCCTGCAAGGCGCTGGCGACTCCGGCCAGTTCGCTTTCACCGGCGGCGTCAAAACCCCTGGCCAGGGTTTTCAATTTGTCATCGCCCAGATCAAAAAAAACAGTGCCGCTGCTATAGCCCAGCACATCACTGATCACTGCGGCAGCAGTTGCAGAGGGTGTGAGCTGTGGCTGCGGGTAAAAAATTTCGAGCCACTCACCCTTGCTGTTGCGGGTGCCGATGCCCAAACCGAGGCTGTGAAGAGTTGTCATTGGATTCTCCAGTCAGTGAACCAGTCAGTTGATAAGTTGCTGCCAGGTTTTTTCATTGAAACCTGTTGTCAGTTGGTCGCCGTTGTCCAGCACCGGCCTTTTGATCAGGGTGGGATGGGCTGCCAACAGGGCGGGAATTCCGGCTGCTTCGAGGTTGCGGCGGGTGGCTTCGTCGAGATTTTTCCAGGTGGTGCTGCGCTTGTTCAGCAGCTCATCAGCGGGAATGCGGGCAAGCCAGGCGCTTATGGTTTCAAGACTCAGGCCGTCGTCGCGGAAATCGTGGTATTGGTATGTCACCCCCTGGTGGTCGAGCCACTGGCGCGCCTTGCGCACTGTGTCACAATTTTTAATCCCAAAGAGTTTGATGCCAAACAGTGTGATGTTGTCAGATGTCATGGTGGGATTTTTCGCCCTTGCAGTGAATGATGCCGGTTCTTTGGCCTGTCGTGCCCCGACATGGTCATAAACCTGTCATCAATCCGGTGTTTGATGGGCGCGTAAGCATAGCAAAATTGACTGACAGGTCCACAGGAGATCCGTGTGAAAACACTTTTACTGGTTCGTCACGCCAAGTCCTCCTGGAAAGAGCCGGCCCTGACCGATCTGCAGCGCCCCCTGAAAAAACGCGGCATTCGCAATGCCATGGAAATGGGGCAACGGATCAGCAAGCTCAGTCACGGCGTTCAGCGGGTTTTCACAAGCCCGGCCCAGAGAGCCATGCAAACCGTTGACCTGATCACAGAGGCCGGTGGTTTCAGCCCCCATATCCTGGAGGTGTCCCCTGATCTGTACAGCTTCGACTACGACGATGTCATGCTCTATCTGCGTAATCTCGACGATCAGTGGCAATCCGTGGCGGTGGTGGGCCACAATCCGGCCATCACCGATCTGGTCAACTTTCTTGCTCTCGACCATATTGCCAATATTCCCACCAGCGGTATTGCCTTGCTGGAGCTGGACATAAACACATGGAAGGATCTCAAAGCGGGTTGCGCCAGACTCCAGCATTACGATTTTCCCAAAAATGATACAGAGGGGGAGGAATAGCAGGGGAGCGAAAAACCCCCGACACATATTGCGGCGCTACCCCATCCCCCGGATAATCCGCGCCCGCCCACACCTTCTCCAGGTTCAGCATGGTTCAGCAATCCGCAGGCAAGGTTATCGTCGGCAACCAGGAATGGTGCTGCCTGTCCGCCCTGACGATTCCCGCCATCAAGGCGCGGGTCGATTCCGGCGCCAAAACATCCGCTCTCCATGCCTTCAATATCAAACCCTATACCAGTGACGGCGAACTGTGGGTGAGTTTTGAGGTTCATCCCCTGCAAAACAACCGCAAGGTGCTGGTGAAATGCGCTGCCCCGGTGGTGGACCGCCGCACCGTGCGCAGCTCCACCGGCGAGACGGAAAAGCGCTATGTGATCCGTACCCCACTCACTCTCGGGGGCGATACCTGGGATGTCGAGATGACTCTCACCAATCGCGATTCCATGGGTTACCGGATGCTGCTGGGCCGCGAGGCCATGAGTGGCCGCCTGCTGGTGGACCCGGATGTCAGCTTTCGCCTCGGCGAGATGGCACGGGATGTTTTCCGCCAGCATTACAACAGTGCGGAATTCACCCAGGGCGGGCTGAAAATTGCTGTGGTGGCCAGCAACCCCGAGCTCTACAGCAATGAGCGCCTGATGGAAGCGGGGCGCGAGCGCGGCCACGAGATGATGTTTCTCAATATCCGCCACTGCTACATGAAGCTGGATGCGGAAAAACCCGAAGTGCATTACCGGGGTGGCACTATCGTCAGGGATCTCGACGCGGTGATTCCCCGTATTCGCCCCAGTATGACCCACTACGGCTGCTCCCTGCTGCGCCAGTTCATGACCATGGGGGTGCTGTGCCTCAATGACAGCGCCGCCATCACCAAATCCCGGGACAAACTCTACTCCCTGCAGGCGTTGCTGGATTCCGGATTGAATATTCCCATCACCGGCTTTGCCAATTCACCCCTCGACACCCAGGACCTGATCAGCATGGTGGGAGGTGCACCCCTCATCGTCAAGCTGCTGGAAGGCACCCAGGGCCGCGGCGTGGTGCTGGCGGAAACCAATAAGGCGGCAGAGAGCGTGATCAACGCTTTCAAAAGTCTCAACGCCAATATTCTGGTGCAGGAATTTATCAAGGAGGCAAAAGGGAAGGATATCCGTTGCTTTGTTATCGACGGCAAAGTGGTGGCGGCTATCGAACGCGAGGCTGCCCCCGGCGAATTTCGCGCGAACCTGCATCAGGGTGGCAAGGCATCCCTGGTAAAAGTCACCGCCCTGGAGCGCCGAATAGCGGTAAAAGCGGCCAAGGCCATGAATCTTGCTGTGGCAGGTATCGACCTGATCCGTTCATCGAAAGGCCCGCTATTACTGGAGGTAAACTCCTCCCCCGGGCTGGAAGGCATCGAATCCGCCACCGGCATTGATATCGCCGCCATGATTATCAATGCCATCGAGAAAAAGTTGGGGTGGAAGCGCAGTTGAGTTTCACGTAACACGTTGCACGTGGATACAAACACGGCCTCAGTAAATTACTCACAGTTGCGACAATCTCTGGTGTTGCGAGTAACCACAAAAGTACTACTGGCTTATGTGAAGCGTGCAACTCATTGTGAGCTGAATGGCTTTTGTCTTTTCAGCAAAAAAATCACACCGTAATCGCCACCCGCAGCGAATCCAGGCGCCATTCGGCCTTTTCCATATAGTGCTTGAGGGCTGCGGTGGTACCCACAATATGGTCAATTTCATCCTGACGGATATTGGGGTTGACCTGCGCCAACGCTGTGAGGCGTTGCAGTTCGCGGTTTTGCGTTTGCTCCATGCTGGCAATGGCGCTGGCAACCAGATCCCCGTGCTCGCCATTGCGGCTTTTTGCTGGCAGCAGTTCCTGGGCCTGTTTGATCATCGCGGTGATTTGCGGGCGGGTGTGGCGCACCACATCCTGGGCCGTTCCCTTGGCGACTTTTTGCCAGAGCTTGTCAAAGTGCGCTGTGGTGAGGATATCCGTCAGATCCTTGCCATTGGCATCCACCACCACCCGCAGGGTGGTCACCGGCAGAAAGCGGTGCAGTTGCAGGCGCCGGGGCGCGGCGCAGTGCAGGGTGTAAAAAGTTTCGAGCAGCAGTGTGCCGGGCTTTAAAGGCGGCAGTTTGAGGGTGCAGAGGGTGGCGTTGCCAAAATCACCGCCGAGAATCATATCCATGGCGCCGCTCACCATGGGGTGTTCCCAGCTTAAAAAGTGAATATCTTCGCGGCTCAGTGCCCGGTCGCGGCTGAAGGTCACCGTCATACCGTCTTCCAGCAGGCCGGGAAAACTCTCACACTGCATATGGTCGCCGGGCGACACAACAATGGCATTGGCGCTGTGGTCGCTGCACTCCACGCCAAACTGGTCGAACACTTTGGCCATGTAATCGGCGAGCTGGCGCGGGCTTTCTGATTCGGCGATGGCGTCGATGATTTCTTCAGCGCGCACGGGGTCGCAGGAGCTTAATTCCAGCAGGCGATCGCGGCCCTGTTGCAGGCGCAGTATGGCGGCCTCGGTCAATTCGCGAGTGTCGGCCACTACCTGTTCAATGCGGGTTTCATCTGTCCCGTTGAGCATGGACTGCTCCAGTGCTTCTCCCACCTGCTCGTGGATGGCCGCACCCACCGGGCACACGCGCTCGAAGGCGTTGAGCCCTTCGTGGTACCAGCGCACCAGCACCTGTTGCGCGCCGCTGTCGTAGTGGGGCACATGAATCTGCACGGTGTGGCGCTGGCCGATGCGGTCGAGACGGCCGATACGCTGTTCCAGCAAATCCGGGTTGAGGGGCAGATCGAACAGCACCAGATGGCGGGCAAACTGGAAATTGCGGCCCTCGCTGCCAATTTCAGAACACACCAGCACCTGGGCGGATTCTTCGTCGTCGGCAAAATAGGCGGCGGCGCGGTCGCGCTCCACCAGGGTCATACCCTCGTGGAACACGGCGGAGCGAAAACCCTGGCGCAGGTTGAGATAATCCTCCAGTGCCTGGGCGGTGCTGGCGCGGGCGCAGATCACCAAGGCTTTTTCACTGCGGCCCTGGTTGTCTTTAAGCTCGCCAAGCCAGTCGCACAGCCAGGCAACCCGCGGGTCGCTGGCCAGCCAGCTGTCTCCCAGCCCGTTGTCGCCCAGAAGGGTCTCAGGGTGCAAGCGTTGTTGCAGGGATGCGCCCTCAAAGGCGCTGATATAGCTGGAGGGCGCTGCCAGGGGGTAGGCATTGAATTGCCGCTCGGGGAATCCGGCCACCGCATCCCTGGTGTTGCGAAACAGCACCCGTCCGGTGCCGTGGCGATCCAGCAGGCTGCGAATGATATCGGCGATGGCAGCGGCAATATCCCCATTGTCGAAGTCGGCTTGCAGGGCTTGCTGCAAGGCGGCGGTGCCGGCTTTTCCCAGATACTGTTGCAGCTCGTCAATCAGCAGGGGAGATGTGTGCAGTTGTTCAGGGGCATTGTCTGCCAGCAGTTTTTCCACCAGCTCGCTGACCTTGCGGTAACCGGATTCCTCCTGGCGAAACTGTTGCAAGTCGTAATAGCGCGCCGGGTCGAGCAGTTTCAGGCGGGCAAAATGGCTTTCGATCCCCAGCTGTTCCGGTGTGGCGGTGAGCAGTAACAGGCCTTTCACCCGGGTGGCCAAGCTTTCGATGCAGCGATATTCCGCACTTGCGGCTTCTTCACTCCAGCGCAGGTGATGGGCTTCATCCACCACCATCAGATCCCAGCCCGCTTCGCAGGCCTGCTGGTGACGGTCGGGGTGTTTGACCAGGAATGACAGGTTGCACAGCACCAGTTGGGCGCTTTCGAAGGGATTGGTGGCAAATTCCTCTTCGTCATTGCCAATGTCATCGCCCTCGTCATCTTCGTCGTCAGCAATGTCCGGCGTCGTCAATGCCTGGCAGCGCTCTTCATCGAGAATGGTAAAACGCAGATTAAAACGCCGCAGCATTTCCACCAGCCACTGGTGGATCAGGCTGTCGGGCACCACGATCAGCACCCGGCTGGCGCGCCCGCTGATCAGTTGCTGGTGAATGATCAGCCCGGCTTCGATGGTTTTGCCCAGTCCCACTTCATCAGCGAGTAATACCCGTGGGGCATGGCGGCTTGCCACTTCGCTGGCGATATAAAACTGGTGGGGCAGCAGTTGGGCGCGGGCACCCTGCAAACCCTGGGTGGCAGATTGTTGCAGGCGACGCAGGTGGTCCAGGGTTTCGCGCCGCAGGGCCGAGCGGGCGGGGGAGTCGATCTGGCCCGAAAACAGCCGGTCCTGGGGTTTGCTGAACTGGATAAAACTGTCGAGATCCAGTTCATCCACCGAATGGTGTTCGCCATCGCTGTCTGTGGCGAGATATACCAGCCGTCCGCTGTCTTCGCGGATGGCGGTTATTGTAAGCTCTACGCCGTCATCGCGGCGGATACTGTCTCCCTCGCTGTAGTGCACGCGGCTCAGTGGGGCGTTGTCGATGGCGTAGACGCGCTGCTCGGCAATGGCGGGAAAGGTGACAGTAACGCGGCGGTGGGCGCACTCAATAATGATGCCAAGGCCCGCTTCGGGTTCGGTATTGCTGACCCAGCGTTGGCCGGGCAAAAAATGTGATTTAGTCAAATCCGGTCTCTGATACGTCTGTCGGGGCGCGCATGATAGTGAAATAGCGGGCAACAAACAAAAGCGATGTAGTGGCTTTGCACTGCGGGCCGCCCTGGTTTGTGCGGCCCCCTGATCGAACGGGGCTATGGCGCCCCGGCGGTACCCGGTTATTGGGGTGGTGCTATATACTCGGGGCTGTGGTTGACCCCGTGCAGGTTGACATATATCCCTTGCCATACACCACCATTGGGCATTTCAATAGCCCCAATATCACATAAGGAACGGGCCATACCCATGTACAGAATCATTGTAAGCACCTTGATAACCCTGTTGATGGCTGCAAGTGTTGGTGTCAGCGCATCGGGACTGGTCACCACCAAGCATGTTCTCGACTACAGCAGCTCGGTGGTCATGCATATCAGCCGGGTACAACTGGATGATGCCTGGCGAAAAATGAAGACCAACGCCAATATTCCACCGGCACAGATTGATATGTTTGCCAGGCAGTACAGGGCTCACTATGACCACACCATTCAGCACTATGGCCCCGCTGTGGGGGTCGAGCATGTGAGCACAGAAATGTCCGGGCAGTCATTTGTGCGCGTTACCTATCTGATCAAGTACGAAGTCAAGGCCGTGGCCTGGTTTTTGATTTTCTACAAGGTCAGGGATAGCTGGGTGTTGAATGAATTCAACTACGACATCAATACCAACACCATTTTCAATATCGTCAGTCAGGCGTCAGCGGCCAGCAACCAGCAAGCCTTTACCCGAGCCTGGCAGAATGAAGTGGAGGCCCGCCTTGCCAGTGTTGAGGCGGCCAGGTCTGCAGGCGGCCCACAGCCCACCATTGCCAGTGCACCTGTCGCCCAGCAGGAAATGCCTCAGCAGGAAATGTCCCAGCAACAAATGGCCCTGTTGCGTGATACCCAGCAACGCATTGCCAGCCTTGAAGAAAAGTATGCACTGCTGGCCCGACAGCCAGCCGAGTCAGCAAGTACGGAAATACGCCTTGATACACTGACCCCGGATACCACCAACCAGGATGCTACTGCCCTGCAACTGGCGGCGCTGGACCAGGTTGAACAGCGCCTTGCCAGTCTCGAAGAGCGAATGGCATCTATGCCACAACAAACCCGATTGGCCACTACCAGTCTGGATGGCAATGAACTGGAGGCCATCAAGTCAACGCTGGAGGTACTCAAAAAACAGCATCCCTTTGCTAAGTTTCCCCCGCTCCACTAAGCAGATGGTTGCCGCGCTTGCCCATTGCGCTCATTGCAGTGGGCACTGCCCGCACAGCCTGAATACTGACCCGTAGCAATGCCTCGCTGATATTCCACAGAGCATCCTATACAGGCATTAGACCTTGTCCTCTATGAGAAAGCTTGTTAGCGGCTATATAGATAGCCTGGTGGTGTTATTTGGCCTGGCGCCCCTCTTTGTCATTTTCTATATGCGGGGTTATATCCCTGCAGATATGCTCTTCGATCATCATCTGTTTCATATCGTTGCCATTTCCGTGTCGATACTGGCCGGGTTGGCTGTCACTGCCGTCGCCTGGCGCTGTTACGTCCACTCGGGGGAACCCTTTCAACGCTGGTTGACCCTGGGGCTGCTGGGTTTCACCCTGATTTACGCTTGCCATGGCATATTCACTCCCTGGGCCGAGGATAATCTGGCTCTCTTTGTGCTCTATGGTCCGGTCTCGCGGCTGGTGTTGGCGGGATGTCTGCTGCTGGCCGTTATCGGTCGCGGTACGGGGCCGGAACCCCTTGCGCGCCGTCAGGATAAGGCGTACTGGATGGGCGCCATGGCAATCTTTGTGGCTATCGATGTTCTGGTTGCTGGTGTGGCGCTGTCTCCCCTGGGCGCCTCTGTGGTTTTGCGACTGGGTCTTGAGCTGTCTGCCCTGGCGCTGATCATGGCCAGTCTTGTGACTTTGGTGACGCGCGGTGTGCGTTCATCATTGATGATCACTCACGGTATTTCCCTGGCGTGGTTTGCCCAGTCTTGTCTGGCATTTATGCTGGCGGCGCCGTGGAATCACCTGTGGTGGCTGGCGCATTTGATTTTTGCGGCAGGTTTCCTGCTTTTGAGTTATGCCATTGGGCAGGCCTATCTCACCACCCGTTCTTTCTTCGAGGTGTACAGCTATGCGGACCTCCTCGAGCAGGTCAGCGCTGAAAAAGCCCGTGCAGAAAGGGCTTTGGCAAAGTTGCAAGAGATCAATGACGATTTGAGCCAGGAGGTGGCTACCGACCCCCTCACCGGGGTTGCCAACCGCCGCGGCCTGATGGACCGTGCCCGGCAATTGCAGGAACTGATGGAGCAGACAGGCGCAACCTTTTCGATCCTGATTGTGGATCTGGATTATTTCAAGCAGATCAATGATCGCCACGGCCATCTGGCAGGTGACGCAGCCCTGAAGCAATTTGCAGAAAAGGCCCGTGTTGCACTGCGCCCTGGCGATTTTATCGGTCGGATTGGCGGTGAGGAATTTGCCATACTGCTGCCGGGTTCCAATCTTGCGAACGCGCGTCAGGTGGCTGAACGCCTGCGCCATGCCATCGAGGCACAACCTTTTGTTCTCACTGATCGCAGTCTCGACATTACCATCAGTGTTGGCTGTGCCGAAGCAGGGGCTGACGCTACATCATTGCAAGCGTGCCTGAATATTGCCGATCAGCGCATGTATGAAGCCAAACGCAAAGGCCGCAATCGGGTTGAATAGGCCACAGGCGCCATCCACACTCAGGCCAATCTGGTTCCCATGGGCAGGATTGGTTAAGCTGCACTACCCGCCTGACGGCAGTTATCAGAGACCACGCCATGAGTTTTGCCGCCCTGGGCTTATCCCCGCCGCTTCTTGCCGCCGTTGGCGAGCAGGGTTATGACACGCCCACGCCCGTCCAGAGCAAAGCCATACCCGCCATACTCGCCGGGCGCGATGTGATGGCTGCAGCCCAGACCGGTACCGGCAAAACGGCGGGTTTTACCCTGCCGTTGCTGGACAGGCTGATGAAAGGAGCGCCGGCCCAGCCCAATCAGGCGCGGGTGCTCATACTGGCGCCCACCCGCGAGCTGGCAATTCAGGTGTGCGAGAGTGTAAAGACCTACGGTCGGCATCTGCCGTTGCGTTCTGCCGTGGTATACGGCGGCGTTAAAATCAATCCGCAGATGATGCAAATGCGCAAGGGCGTGGATGTGCTGGTGGCCACACCTGGAAGATTGCTGGATCTGTATCACCAAAACGCCATCCGCTTCAAACACCTCGAAATCCTCGTGCTCGATGAGGCGGATCGCATGCTGGATCTGGGGTTTTTGCCGGATATCAGCAAAATCCTTGCCCTGTTGCCAGGCAAACGCCAGAACCTGATGTTCTCCGCCACTTTTTCCGATGAGATTCGCGCTCTGGGCCGGGGGCTGCTGAAAGATCCGGTGGAAATTTCCGCCAGCCCGCGCAATACCGCTGCCAAAACCGTCAAGCAGTGGATCTGTCCGGTGGACAAGAAGCAAAAACCGGCACTGCTGATGGAGTTGATCCGTGTGCAGCGTTGGGGGCAGGTGCTGGTATTCACCAAGACCCGCGAAGGCGCCGACAAGCTGACACAGTTCCTCAGCGCCGCAGGCGTCAGCGCCACAGCCATTCATGGCGACAAGAGCCAGGTGGCGCGCGGCAAAGCCCTGACGAATTTCAAAAATGGCCTGGTGCAGGTGCTGGTGGCCACCGATGTTGCCGCCCGCGGGCTGGATATCGAGCAATTGCCCCAGGTGGTGAATTTTGATCTGCCCAAGGTGGCGGAGGATTATATTCACCGCATTGGTCGCACCGGTCGGGCAGGCGCCAGCGGTCAGGCGGTATCGCTGGTCAGTGCCGATGAATTCCCGTTTTTGTGCTCAATCGAGCAACTGATCGGTCAGGCATTACCGCGCAAGCTGATTGACGGTTTTGAGCCGATTCACGATGTGCCCGAATCCCGCACCAGTCACCGCCCCCTCAAACCCAAAAAACCGAAAAAGGCCAAGACTGGCAGTAAGTCACAGCCTGTTAATAAACCCCAGGCTGTAAATAAACCCCAGGCTGTAAATAGAAAGTCCAGTAACAACACTGCCCAGCCAGCGGGGCGTCAGAAAACAGCGGTAAAGAAAGATGGCAAAGCGGGCAAACCGGTTCGCACATCTGATAACAGCCAGCAGGGCAGGGCGGTGGTGAGCGCCGATGGCAACCAGTCTCCACGACGGCCAGCGCCACCTTTTGGCCGCAGCCCGGGGCGCTAGATCTGCTTGCAGAAATACGGGTGAGCGTATTCGCCAGCGGCCTTTTGATCGCAGCTTCCTGTTACCACATCAGATCATCGGGAATCTGGAAGTCTGCATAGGGATCGTCTTCGGCCAGTTCGGTAGGGGCCTTGATATTGTGCAGCACAATCACGCTTTCATCCCGCTGGCGGATCTTGTCCGCCACCGCCGCAGGCACCAACTCATAACCTTCACCCAGGCGCACAATGGCAATCAGACCCCGGCCCAGCTGGTTGTGCAGGGTCTGTGTGACGTAGAGCTTCTTGATCTTTTTGGCGTCGGCAAACTGGAAGGCCACATCACCCCGTTGGCGGTCGATGCGGTTCATGTTGATCAGCTGGATAATCTGCGCAGCTAGAGCTTTTTTATCCGCATCCAGCTTGTTTTGCAGGTTGATTTCCCTGTCGCGGGCGGCCTTTTCTGCGATCGCCTGCCTGGCCAGTGCCTTGGCCTCGTCTTCAGGAAGCTTGCCCTTCGGTTGCTGTTTGGTCTGCTTGTGCTTTTCGTGCTTGATATGGTTGGCTTTTTTCTTGTCGATAACGCCGGCTTTGAGCAGTTGATCTTGCAGGGATGCCATGATGATTTTTCGCTGAAGGGGTATGCGACCATTATCGGCAATGGCTTCAATACTGGCAACTGAGAGCTGATCCGCGAACAGCAAGCCGCTATAATCGCGCCTCTCCCGCCAGCATCCAGGAATGCGGATCACCCATGACTTACCTGCCTGCCATCGAAGTTGAAACCTCAGATATACCCGCCAATGCCGCAGTCATCTGGCTCCACGGGCTCGGCGCCAGTGGCCATGATTTTGAACCCATAGTCCCTGAGCTGAACTTGCCCGCCTCTGCGGGCATACGCTTTATTTTCCCCCATGCCCCGGCTATTCCGATCACAGTCAATGGCAATTATGTGATGCCCGCCTGGTATGACATTGTTTCTCTGGAGCTTGAAAGGAAAATCGATCTGCACCAGTTGCTGGCATCTGCGCAGAAAGTCGCCGATCTGATTGACCGTGAAATTGCCCGTGGTATTGCAAGCGAGCGCATTGTAATCGCTGGATTTTCCCAAGGCGGTGCCGTGGCTTATCAGGCCGCCCTGACATATCCCAGGCCCCTGGCCGGGCTGCTGGCAATGTCCACTTATTTTGCCACTGCTGATTCCGTTGCTCCCCACGGAGCCAATCGCGAACTGCCCATCGCCATCATGCATGGCAGCGGTGATCCGGTGGTGCCCGAGGTGCTGGGTCACAAGGCCCGGGATACACTTGTTGCCATGGGGTATGCACCGCAGTACAGGTCTTACCCCATGGAGCATGAGGTTTGCCTGGAACAGATTGCGGATATCGGGCAAATTCTGCGGGATTGGCTGCAGTTGTAAGTAGCCTTGGGGAACAGTTTCTAATCCAGCCTGCGCACCCGCAGCCCATGGGGGTCCGCCCGCTCCACCCCGTCTGCCCCCATATTGGTCAGCCTGACGATGGCCGCAACGCGACCGCTGGCCCCATCTTCGGTGACGTCGAGGATAGCCAGCCCCGGTGTGGTGCCGGTGGCGATATGGGGGTCGCCACTCAGGGGGGTGGGGCCGCGGAAAGCCACATACACCTGCTTGCCGTCCGGTGAGATATCCGCAAGATCCGGTGCCGCATTGTCCGTGAGTTCACCGTTGAGGGGGATGGTGCCCAGGTGTCGGTCATCGTCGGTGGCAAAGACCTCCACCATATCCCCGTGTCTATCCATCACCCACAGGTAGCGACCGTCGCCGGTGGCCACCATACCGTGGGAATCGTGCTCTCCGTCGGCGGCGTGGACCACCACCGGGGAGGGATTGTTGGGGGGCAGGGTTTCGTTATTGGCGGAAAAATCCCCGAGGGGAAAACGATAGACTTCAAAGCCGTAGAGGTGCAGGTGCTCCAGCTTGCCAGGGCGACCACCGGAATTGACGTACATCTGATCCCCCACCTGAATGCCGCCGCAGCCGTTGCCCTTGACGGTTGCCATATCGTATTCCGCAACGATTGCCATGGGAGTGGGGCGCGGGTCAACCACCAGCATGCCACCGCCCCGCAGGGTGACGAAGGCGAGGTCGCCACTGCTGTCGATCACCGGGCAGATGGGGGCGTTGTCGGGCCTGGTTGCCGCCCCTTCACAGGGGTTGCCGGCAGGGGCGGTGCACTCCGCCAGATCGAGGGTAGCCGCCGGGTTGTGTTCAAAACGGTTGGCGCTGTAATCCGTGTCGATGCGCTCCAGGCGCTTGCCATTCTGGTTCGCCACCAGCACATAGGAGCCGTCCGGGGAGGGGAAGGCGGCATGGGCCTGTTGGCCGCTGGCGGATTTCGACATGCGCAGGCAAGCGAGGGGTTCACGGCTGGCCGCGTCGAACATGACCACATGGCCACTGGCCACAAACGCCACTGCGCCGTGGGTCTGGGCCTCGTTGAACAGGATCATATGGGGCCGCACCGGGTTGGCACCAGTCTGCTCCCTGCAAAGGGCAGCGGTGGCATCCCCCAGATTCAACACCGTTGATGGTGTTGCCGAGGAGACATCAGCGGATCTCAGCTCCGAAGAAGGGTACACATACAAGGTGCCGCCGTGGTCCAGGCCGACACTGTCGGACTGGTCAATTACCCATACTTCATAGGGGGGGATTTCTGCCGGGGGCAGTTCCGGGGTGGTGGCAGATGCAAAGGGTTGCGCTGCCGGTGTGTGTGGGCTGTCACCGGGTTCCGGCGCTTCCGTACATCCGCCCAGTACCAGACCCAGACCCAATGTCAGGAACAATGCTGCCAGCCAAATTACCTGTTTCATCGCTGTTGGTCTCCATCCAGGATGCCGCCAAATGTACCCGGAATTTAGTTATCGCCAGCGGGTTATGCAAATTGCTTGCAGCCAGTAGGGTTCAATCTGTGATATTTAACGATGATATTTCCCCCTGGCGCACACCACCATCAGCGTTCAATCCTGGAAATTTTCGAGCCCTCAAAGGTGAGGTTATACATCAGCCCCTCGTTGGACAGCACGAATCCGATGATGGGCTGCTGGGCGGTATTGCTGTCCAGGGAGCCTCCTGCGCCCAGTGTGGCCAGGGCAACGCTGCCATCCACTCCCGCCTTCCAGCCCTCGGTGTTGCGGAATTGCTGCAGGGCATCGTCAGTCATGAACAGGATTACCTGGGCCTTGCGTTGTGCCCCCAGCTGGAAACCAATAGAGGCGGAGGCAATATTGTAATAGCCCTCAGTCTGGCCGTTGATGATCAACTTGCCTTCACCGTATTCGCCGCCAATACCCATCCCGGCCTTTACCACTCGGGGAAAGATCAGGATACCTTTGGCGCGCTGTGCCAGTTCCCTGCCCGCTGAACTTTTTTCATAAAAATCATCCAGTGCTTCCTGGCTGTGGAGGTCAATTTCCTCCCTTGTGGCTGCGCTGGCAAAACCGGCTGCCAGCAAAATTACAGTAAAAATTGCATATTTCGCCATCATGTTCATGGGTATCTCCCCTGGTTTTGGTGTTGAAACAATCACCCAAAATGTGACTGGTGTATTGTCATTTTGTTCCAACACTCTCGGGTTCAATGCCAGCCAAACCATCCAAGTGCCAGCAGCAGGCACAAAAGCCAGGCGCTGAAGACCACCGTGCCCTGCTGCCAGAAGCGGTTCCATTGCCGTTCCCGGCGGCGCCAGGGATGCTCACTGATTTCCGCCCTCAGGGGTGGCAACGGTGGTCGTTGCAGCAGTCGCTTGAGTCCCAGGGACAGATAGCGGCCAGGATTGATAATGGGAAAATTTTCCAGGGTCAGGTGTCGGCGGTATTTAACGGCGATTGCCGCCACAACCAGGGTTGCAGCCAGGGGCCAGGTCAGGGACCAGCTGGTGTCGATAGCAAGGGTGGCCTGCAAGGGGCTGCGCAGCGGGGGCCACAGCCACGGCGCCAGAACCGGCACCAAGCTGAGGGCTAGCCAGGGATACAAAAGCCCTGACCTCGAAGTTTTTTTAAATTCAATGGGTTGCGAGTGATACATCAACCATATTGCACGCCACATCAGCAGTGCCGTGGCCGCTGACCCCAAGGTCAGCAACGGCAGCCACTGGGCGAAGGGGCTGTCTGCAAAGCTGTCCTTGAGCAGCACTTTCACTGCCGCCCCGCTGCTCAGGGGCAGGCCCGCCAGGGCGAGGGCGGGAATTCCCATCAACAACCAGTGGAACCAGGGCAGTCGCCCCGTTGCGGCAAGCCCTGCCCCGAGGAACAATGCCCCCTTGGCAAAGCCGTGGTGGACGACGTAGAGGCCCAGCAGCAGACCCCACAGGGCGCGGTTGTGGGGGTCGCTCCAGGCCAGGGCCACAATTGCCAGCAGATAGCCCATCTGGCTGATTGACGAGTAGGCCAGCGCCGTTTTGGGACGGGTCTGCACCAGACCCGCCAGCACCCCGAAAAAGGCGCTGACCAGGGCCACCGCCAGCAGTCCAGCGGACCAGCTTTGCAGCAGTGGGTCATCCACCGGCAAAAAGCGCCACAGGCCGAGGATGCCCGCCTTGATCATTGCCCCCGACAAGACCGCACTGGCCGCCGCCGGCGCCGCCGGATGGGCAAGGGGCAGCCAGATATGCAGGGGCCAGAACCCGGCCTTGAGGCCGAAGCCGATTACCAGCAGCACCAGAGTCAAGGTGCCAACCGGTACGCTTTGCCACTGGGCCAGATCCATGGCACCACCACTTTCGTGTACCCGCAGCATCAGCCCGGCGTAGAGCAGCATTTCCCCCAGTACCGCCAGTTGCAGATAGAGGCGCCCGGCCTGGCGTGGCCCCGGTCCGCCCTTGTGCACCACCAGCCCATAGGCGCTCAGACTCATGAGGGTAAAGCCCACATAAAAACTGCCGCCGTCGAGGGCAATAATCAGCAGCAGGTTGCCCGCCAGGGAGAGCTGCCAGAACACCCAGAAGCGAACCTGGTGGGGATGCGCCCGTTCGCTGCTGGCGGCAAACACAGCGGCGCAACCCCACAGCAGGGCAGTAAAGCCGAGAAAGGCGCGGCCCAGGCTGTCCTCGATGCCCCAGCCCGCCCCTGGCCACAACCACGGCAGTGACAAAACGGCTGGAGGCCAGGCGCTCGCCACCAGAGCGGGCAGGGCGGCGAGCCACAGCCAGGGTGCTGCGCGCTGACGCCAGCACAGCAGTGCCAACAGCGCCAGTAGCGGAGCGCCGGGGACCAGCAACCACCACTCGTCGTTCACAAGCCAAACTCCCTCGCCACAATCAGCCGTGCCCAGGCCAGGGGACTGATATCGGTGCCCGCCAGAATGCCCACCAGTAATGACAACAGGGCGGTAAACAGCACCGGCAGCAACAGCATCCAGTGGGTTTCGCGCAAGCCCGGTCGTCTATTTTTCCAGCGCTGGTTTTCATGGTTCCATTCCGCCGGGGGCAGGGCAAACCAGCCGCGATAAATCATCGGCAGGAAATAAGCGGCGTTGAGCAAGCCCGATGCAACCAGCACCACCAGCACCCAATCCTGATCCACCTGCAGGGCGCCGAGGCCCAGATACCACTTGCTGATAAACCCGGCAATGGGTGGTGCGCCGATCATACCCAGGGCAGCGATGGTAAAGGTTCCCATGGTGAGGGGCATGCGGCGGCCAATGCCGTTCATTTCCCGGATGTGGTGCACCCCCAGTGTCTCGGCAAAATTGCCCGCGCAAAAGAACAGGGTGACCTTCATCAGCCCCTGGTGCACCAGATGCACCAGTGCGCCGATGGCCGCCAGTGGCCCCATCAGCGCCACCCCCAGGGTGATATAGGACACCTGGCTGACGGTGGAGTAGGCCAGCCGCTTTTTGATGTCCTCTTGCTGCAGGGCCTTCAGAGAACCGTAGATAATGGTGGATGCCGCCAGCCACAGCAGCGGCTGGTCCAGATGAAGGGCCTGCACCGGTTCGATGCCGTAGACGTCGTACACCACGCGCAGGATACCGAAGGCACCGGCTTTTACCACCGCCACCGCGTGCAGCAGGGCGCTCACTGGCGCCGGCGCTACCATGGCCTGGGGCAACCAGCCGTGCATGGGAATCAGCGCTGCCTTTACCCCCAGGCCGAGGATCATCAGGGCAAAGGCCATGGTCAGGCTGGCAGTATTGGCTTCCACCAAGGGCGCCAGGTAGCCACCGGGCACAAAGTCGGGGCTGCCGCCGAGGCTGTGCAGTAGCGCCACACCCATCAACAACAGGGTGCCGCCCCCCAGGGTGTAGGCCAGGTAGACCCGCCCTGCCCGCAGGGCTTCGGGGGTGCCCCGGTGCACCACCAGTGGGAAGGTAGCGAGGGTAAGCAGCTCGTAAAACAGCAGGAAAGTGACCAGGTTGCCCGCCAGGGCGAGGCCCACAGTGGCGCTGACGCAAAGGCTGAAGTAGCCGAAAAACCGCGAGCGCAGGGGAGAGTCTTCCAGGTAGCCGATGGCGTAGATGGTGGTGGCCAGCCACAGCACGGAGGACAGCCCGACAAACTGCAGGGACAGGGCGTCGCCCTGGAACACCAGCTCGGCTCCGGGCAGGAACGGCAGACTGAAGCGAAACTCCAGGCCTTGGCTAACGCCATACAACATCAGCGCCACCAGCAGCAGCTTGGTAAAGACCCCGGCGAGGTTGAGGGCGGTGCGCTGCCAGTGCTGCTCCTCCCGAAGGGCGAAAATCAGCAGACCTGGCACCAGGGAGCTAAGCACAATCGCCAGGGGCAGGGCAGTGGTCCAGGCCATCAGTCCGTTACCCCCGTGAGCCACAGGATCAGCGGCTCGCTCACCAGGGCCAAACTCCACACCAGCAGGGCGGGCAGCATCGCCAGCCACTGGGCAAAGGGATCGGGGTCGTAATCCGGGCGCATGGGGCGGGCGCGGTCAAAGGCCAGGGCTACCACCCGAAACACATAGGCGGCGCTCACCAGGGTGCCCAGCAGCACCCCGAAGGCCCAGGGCCAGTGGCGCGGTTCCAGCAACAGGGGCTGCAACAGCACCCATTTGGCGAGAAAGCCGCCGCTGGGGGGCAGGCCGATGAGGCTGCCCCCCGCCACGGCGAAGGCGAACATGGCGACCGGCATGGTCTGGGTGGCGCCCTTGAGACTGTCCACGCGACGGCTGCCCAGGGTTGCCTGCATCTCTCCGGCGGCGAGGAACATGGATACCTTGGCGAGGCCGTGGGCCAGCACAAACAGCCACAGGGCAACATGCAGTTCGGCGATCTGCCAGTGCAGCAGCAGACCCAGGGCGAGCAGCGCGTAGCCCAGCTGGGCCACGGTGGAATAGGCCACCAGGGTTTTGATATAAGGGGTGCGCAGGGCCGCCCATCCCCCTGTCACCAGGGCCAGTATCCCCGCCATTGCCAGAACGGGACCCGCCTGTGCCGCCAGTTCCCGGGGCGCCACCTGGCTCCACAGCAGCCAGAGGATAAACAGCGGCCCCTTCACCACCAGGGCTGACAGCAGGGCGCTCACCGCCGTGGGGGCGCTGGCGTGGGCGGCGGGCAACCATAGATGCAGGGGCCACAGGGCGGCCTTGAGCATCAGTCCCAGGGTCATCAGGATCATCGCCGTGCGGGTGCTGTTGTCCGCTTCGGCGAGTTCCGCCAGCAGAAGGATATCCAGCACACCGTAACGGCCATAGATCAGCGCCACCCCCAGCAGGTAAAAAAGCGAGGCGCCAAGGGACAGCAACAGGTAGTTGAGGGCGGCGCCGTAGGCTTTTGGTCCCGCCAGCGCGACCATGGCCACCGCCACCAGCCCCAGCAGCTCAAGGGTGACATACCAGTTGAACAGGTCCACCGACAGCCACAGGGCGGCAAGGCTGCCGTGCAGCAGGCACGACAGGGGCCAGTAATCGCTGTGGCGTGTCTGGCTGTGGCGGCTGCGGGCGGCATAGATGGCCACCAGCAGGTGAATCAGGGCGGTGAACGCCAGCAGCAATCCACTCACCGGGGTCAGCTGGAAGCGAATGGCAAGGGCGCTGTCCCACCACCCCAAGTGCAGCAGCTGGCGGCCACCACCTACCACTTCATAGAGTGCCCCTGCGGCGCTTGCCAGGCTCAGCAGGCTGGCCAGGGCCACCCAGCCCCAGGCCCGGGAACGGAACAGCAGTAACAGCAGGGCCGTAGCCAGGGGCAGCGCCAGACTGATCAGCGCCAGATTCAAGGGAGAGAGTCCTTTTTCGGATGTGGTTGTGGCGGCGGGGATAACACAGCGCTGGCCAGACGCAGGGCAAAGGCGGTGGCACTTACCGCCACCACCAGTCCGGTGACCACCAGGGCCTGCAGCACCGGATCCACAGTGTCGCCGCGATTGGCCAGGGCCACCATCACCATAAAGACTCCGCTGCCCATGATGTTGATGGCGAGGATACGGCGCACCGGATGGCGCACCACCATAAGGCCGTGCAGGCCTGTCACCCAAAGGCCTGCGCCAATGCACAGATAAAACACGACAGTACTCACTGGCGCGATGGCCCCCTGTCCAGTTCGTCCTTTTCCCCGACTACCAGCAGGGTAAGGGTGGTGGCGATGGAGAGGGTTGCCGCCACTTCGATGGCGACAATCAAGGGGCCGCTCCAGGGTTCGGGATAGTGCAGCCAGGCCGATCCAAGCCAGGCTGTCATCGCTGCCACCGCGAGAAACAGTCCGGCACCCACCAACACCAGCCAGCGGATTGGCCAGAAGGTCCAGCGCAGGGGTGGCAGCACACCACTGAGGCGCAGCATGACTGCCCCGGCGGCGAGCAGCGCCCCGGCCTGGAACGCGCCCCCCGGCGCCGCTGCCCCGCGCCACAGCAGATAGCCCCCGAGCACAACCGTGAGGGGGGCAAGAATGCGGCTCCAGGCCAGCAGGTGGGGCCAGGGCGCGGGAATGGTGCCGCCGCTTCCGGGCAGTTGGCGCACACCGAGCAGGGCCAGCAGCAATACCACCAGCTCCAGCAGGGTGTCCCAGGCGCGGAAATTGAGCAGCACCGCTGTTACCGGATGGTCTACACCGCTGGCGGGCAGATATTGTTCCACCAACGGCGGCAAAATTATCGGCCCATGGGACAGGGACCACAGGGACTGGACCAGCAGGGCCAGCACCATCAGGGCAAAAATGAGGGCGGGCAATGTCATGCGCTGGGGAGCGGGGTTGGGGTTGGCCTCCCCGTTGCTGGCCAGGGCGGCAAACAGCAGAACGCCGGTGAGGCCGGCGCCGATGGCTGCTTCCGCCAGGGCGAGATCCGGCGCGCCGAGACGTGCCCAGGTCAGGGACAACAGCAGCCCCAGGGTAATAAACAGCACTATGGCGCCGTACAGGGTGCGGGCGTGAAGGGCGGCAATGGACAGCCCCAGCACCATGGCGCCGAGAATGCCGTCGAACAGCCACTCAGTGGCGGGCATCTGCGCTGTCCTTGTGGTTGCCCTGTTCGCGGCCATAGCGGGCCAGCAACAGGCAGCTGGTGGCGCCGGAGGCCATTACCAGCAGCCACACCAGCACCATGGTCAGCACCGCTTGCCAGCTCTCGGAACGCAGGCTCAAACCCAGCACAATCAGCCCCAGACCCAGGGTGTCCGCCTTGGTGAGGGCGTGGAGACGGCAATAAATATCGGGAAAACGCAGCAGCCCCAGGGTGCCTGCAATAAAGAAAAAGGCGCCACCCAGCAGGGGCAGCCAGCTGAGCATCAGCAGCCACTCAGTCATAGTCTTCCCCAGGTGCTCGCCTCAGGTATTGCACCAGGGCCGCCGACATCACTGCGGCCAGCAATGCCAGCACCAGGGCCGCATCCCGCAGGGCGGGCTGATCCTGCCATTGGGCCATAACCAGCAACAGGGCTGTCCCGGTGGTGCCGAACAGCTGGACCGCCAGCAGTCGGTCGGCTCTGGTGGGTCCCTGCTGTATCCGCCACAAGCCGGCGAGAATGGTCAGCAGAAGAATGGTGGCCAATGCCATCACAGCCTGTTGTCCCCCAGCAGCCTGCTCAGAGCCTGCTCCATTTCTGTCACGTTGGCGCGCCAGGGCAGGTTCTGGTCCAGTACATGGACGTGGAGATGGTCGCCGTCGATGCGGGATGCCAGGGTGCCCGGCAGCAGGCCCACCAGGGTAGACAGCAGCATGCGATTGCGCGGGCAGGGATTGCTGAACGGATATTCAACCCAGGCGGGATCGAGGGATAGTCGGGGCAGAAAGGCGCGGCGGGCCACATCCCAGCCACTGAGCAACAACTCTCGCAAAAACAGGGCCACAAAACCGGGCAGGTAAAGGATGCGTATCAATTGCGGGTTGAGTCCCAGTAGCAGGGACAGCATGGTGGCGATCAGCACCAGGGGCATGCCGAAGCTCCAGCCTGCTCCGCCAGACAGCACCAGCCAGATCAGTGCATACAGCACCAGCCAGTAGACACCCTGGGTCACTTTTATTCCCATGGAAGATTGTCGCCGCACCGCTGCTCCCTGATGGCAAGAGTCTTGGATGGTAGGGGACTAACGGGGGGAACTCAAGGGTGTACGCCGCTGTAAGACGGGTTTCGCCGTTGCTGTCGGCGGAATAATTTAACCGGCCAGTGCCAGTATCACAGGACGTCGCTCAGGGCGGAAAGGTTCACGCAGCAGTGCTGCCAGGACATTGATCATGTCGCCCCAGAATATTTCATCGTCGCTGTAAAAGCCATTGGCGGAATGGCTGAAATTCTGCCGCTCGAGGATGGTGCTTAGAAACAATCCCGCAATCAAACGAATGCGGAAATTGAACACATCCTGGGGCAAGTGTGACAGATTTTCCTCGAGCATGGAGTAGATCCGGAAGCTTACCGGCATTTTTTCCTGGGCGCGGTAGAACGGATGATCGAGGGTGTTGCGGCTCAGCAGATGGGTGCTGAAAAGGGTGAAAATGCGCTGTTCCTGGCCGTCAAACATTTCGAGTATTGGAAACAGTAACGCTGCCAGCAAGTCCTCCAGGAGAATTTTCTTGCTGGTTTTGAGCTGCTCCACGCGGCGCATTCTGGCCGCTTCGAGGAAGGGCACGCGGAGTTCAAAGATGGCCTGGATCAACCCTTCCTTGGAGTTGAAATGGTACTGCACAGCAGAATTGTTGGAGTGGCCTGCCGCAACGGCAATTTCCCGCAGGGATACGCCATCGATACCCTTTTCTGCAAAGAGTTTTTGAGCGGACATGAGTATTTTTCGGGCGCTGGGGCTGTAGCGTTTCAACTCTTCGTTAATGCTGGCCCTGATTTTCGAAGCGGGTTTTTTAGCCACTATCTGATACCGGTTTAAGACAGAGATTTAACTTTCAGCTTAGCACGGGCATGCAGCAGGGAAATGCAGTTCGTCTTCTAAAACAACCACTGATACCAATTTTTGCAGTCCCTGAAGGTCAGGGACTTTAAGCATTGATCCAGTGGCTTTGTTGTCAGCTTTCGAGATAATCGGCAAGGGGCGGGCAACTACAGACCAGATTGCGGTCGCCATAAACGTTGTCGATACGGTTTACCGAAGGCCAGACCTTGTGGTCCCGCAGCCAGGGTGCAGGGCGTGCTGCGACTTCCCGGCTGTAGGGCCGGGTCCAGTCCTGGGTCAGTACATCGTCCTGAGAGTGGGGTGCATTGACCAGCGGGTTGTTGTCCTCCGGCCAGTGACCGCTGATCACCTGGGCGATTTCGGCGCGGATGGTGACCATGGCGGTCAGAAAGCGCTCGAGCTCTTCCAGTGATTCGCTTTCGGTGGGCTCGATCATCAGCGTGCCCGGCACCGGGAATGACATGGTGGGGGCGTGGAAACCGAAGTCCATCAGGCGCTTGGCGATATCTTCCTCGCTGATATGGCTTTGCTCCTTGAGCGGGCGCAAATCGATAATACATTCATGGGCGACAAAGCCGCTGCGTCCCGTGTACAAAACCGGAAAGTGGGGGTCGAGCTTTCTGGCCAGATAGTTGGCGCTGAGAATCGCCACCTGGGTGGCCTTTTTAAGCCCTTCAGCACCCATCATGGTGATATACATCCACGAGATCGGCAGGATCGATGCGGAACCCCAGCCCGCAGCGGAAATGGTGCCATTGGCCATATCCGTGCCCGGCACCGGCGTTACCGGGTGGGCGGGCAGGAAAGGCGCGAGGTGGTCTTTGACCCCGATGGGCCCCATGCCCGGACCACCGCCGCCGTGGGGAATACAGAAGGTTTTGTGTAAGTTGAGATGGGATACGTCGCCGCCAAATTTGCCTGGTTCGGCTATGCCCACCAGGGCGTTGAGGTTGGCGCCGTCGATATAGACCTGGCCGCCATGCTCGTGTACCAGCTCACAGATACGGGTGATCTCTTCCTCGAACACGCCGTGGGTGGACGGGTAGGTCACCATTATCGCCGCCAGATGGTGGCTGTGTTGTTCTGCCTTGGCTTTGAGGTCGGCCAGATCCACATTGCCCCGGTCATCGCATTTCACCACCACCACCCGCATATCCACCATCTGGGCGCTGGCGGGGTTGGTGCCGTGGGCGGAGGAGGGGATCAGGCAGATAGTGCGGTGATGGTCGCCACGGCTCTCGTGATACTTGCGGATGGCCACCAGGCCGGCGTATTCCCCCTGCGAACCAGCATTGGGTTGCAGGGAGATGGCGTCGTAACCGGTGCAGGCCACCAGCATCTGTTGCAACTCCTCGAATAGCTGGTGGTAGCCCTGGGCCTGGTCGCGGGGCGCAAAGGGATGCATGTTGCCAAATTCCGGCCAGGTGATGGGGATCATCTCCGCCGTGGCATTGAGCTTCATGGTGCAGGAGCCGAGGGGAATCATGCTGTGGTTGAGAGCGATATCCTTCGCCTCCAGGCGCTTGAGATAGCGCAGCATTTCCGTTTCGCTGTGGTGGGTGTTGAACACCGGATGGGTGAGAAACTCCGTATCCCTTTGGTAATGGCCGGGAATGCCACAAGCCACAGGGGCGGTGTCAAACGCCACCGCGTCAGCGCCAAAAATCGCCAGCAATTGATTGACCAGCTCGGGGGTGCTGGTTTCATTGAGGCTGATGCCGAGGGCGTCGTCACCCACCAGGCGCAGGTTGATTTCCTGTGCCAGCGCTTTGTCATAAATCGCCTGCTGCCGGTCGCCGGTTTCAACCGTCAGTGTGTCGAACCAGCTGTCGTGGCGCAGTGTGCCCCCCCCTTGCACCAGGCCGTCCGCCAGATAATTGGTGAGGGTATGAATGCGCCGGGCGATTTTCTTCAGCCCCTGTGGCCCGTGATAAATGGCATAAAAGGCGCTGATCACCGCCAGCAGCACCTGCGAGGTACAGATATTGGAGTTGGCCTTTTCGCGGCGGATATGCTGCTCGCGGGTTTGCATCGCCATGCGCAGGGCGGGCTTGCCGCGACTGTCGATGGACACGCCGATAATCCGCCCCGGCGCCGAGCGCTTGTAGTCATCGCGAAAGGCAAAAAATCCGGCGTGGGGGCCACCAAAGCCCATGGGGATGCCAAAGCGCTGGTTGGTGCCCACCACGATATCTGCCCCCAGTGCGCCGGGGGCTTTAAGCAGCACCAGGCTCATCAGGTCAGCCGCTACTACGGCGAGGGCATCCTTGCTGTGGATGGTGGCAATTTGCGCTGCGATATCATCGATAGTGCCCGTGCTGCCGGGGTACTGGAGCAGGGCGCCAAACAAGTCGAGATTTTGGAGATCGGTACCTGGGCTACCCACGATGACCACAAAGCCATAGTGCTCGGCGCGGGTCTTCACCACGGCAATGGTTTGCGGGTGGCACTGGTCTGACACAAAAAAGGTATTGCTGGTGTTTTTGCGCTGTTGGCGCCTGGCCATGGCCATGGCTTCCGCCGCCGCCGTGGCTTCATCCAGCATGGAGGCATTGGCCATCTCCATACCGGTAAGGTCCATGACCATCTGCTGGAAGTTGAGCAAACCCTCAAGCCGACCCTGGGCGATCTCCGGCTGGTAGGGGGTGTAGGCGGTGTACCAGCCGGGATTTTCGAGCACGTTGCGCAGGATTACACCGGGGGTGAACACCGGGTGGTAGCCCATGCCGATCAGGGAGGTGTGGATGCGGTTCTGGCTGGCAATGGCCTTGAGTTTTTGCAGCGCCTGCTGCTCACTCAGCGGCGCAGGCAGCGCCAGCGATTCACGCTTGCGGATACTGTCCGGCACCACCAGGGCCATCAGGTCTTCAAGGGAGCTTGCGCCAAGCTCCGCCAGCATCGTCTCAATTTGCTGCGCGTCGGGGCCGATATGGCGACCGATAAATTCATCCTGGCCCATAAGCTCTTGAATTGAATGTGAATCTGGCATCTTGATTCCTGCGCAAGTGTAAAAATGACCCTGCTGCTTCAAGGAGCAACCAGAGCGATGGGCGGGCTGAGAGGCAAGGTGAATGCCCCGGAGAAGGCGCGCATTTTACCAACCACTGCCGCCGGGCGGCAAACGGAAAACGGGCCGCCGGGCAAAACCCCTGCAGCCGATCCGGGCAATATCGACAGGTTTGTCTTACGGCCCATCACCATGCAGGTTTAGAATCAAACCCATGCCCGGAAAAAAGCCTGAAAAAATACCCACCCTCGACCCCCTCGCAGCGCTGCTGAACGACGTGCGCGCCTGCACTTTCTGCCAGGACCTGCCCCACGGCCCCAATCCTGTGGTGAGGGCCGACAGTCGCGCCCGCATCCTGGTGATTGGCCAGGCTCCCGGCACCCGCGTCCACAACACCGGTATTCCCTGGAACGACCCCAGCGGTGAGCGCCTGCGCCAGTGGATGGGTGTCGACAGTGATACCTTTTACGACGCCAGTCGTATTGCCATCATGCCCATGGGTTTTTGCTACCCTGGCAAGGGCAAATCCGGCGATATGCCGCCGCGCCCCGAATGCGCGCCGCGCTGGCACCAGCGGATTCTTGACCACCTGCCTCATATCGAACTGGTGCTGTTGATTGGCCAGTACGCCCAGCGGCAATACCTGGATAAAAAAATTGCAGCCCACTATGCCAGCCTGACTGAAAAGGTGCGCCACTGGCGTGAGCTGGGGCCGTACCATTTTCCTCTGGTACACCCGTCCCCCCGCAATCAGTTGTGGCTGAGGCGCAATCCCTGGTTTGAGGTGGAGGTAGTTCCAGAATTACAGTTAAAAGTCGGCACGGTACTCGCGGAAAAAAACTGGCCTCTTGTCACTGGCGAACAGTGGCTGTGAATGACAGACTGCTTTCCGTCACAAAACGGATCCGCCGCTAAAAATCCACTTGTGGAAATTCCGGCATCTCCTTACTATCGCCGCACCTGTCCGGTTGTTTGCAAAAGCTGGAAAGGATTGATTCCCCCTGGTCCGTTCCCGTGATCAACAGTCAATCCTTGCCTGATGGCACAGGTGTACAACAATGTGTCAACAATGGAATTAATTATTTACCAAGGAGAGAGTCATGAACAAAGCAAAAACCCTTCTTACAGCCCTCGCATTGTCCGCCGTAATCCCCATGACACAGGCCGATATCTACCTCGGTGGTAACTACCTGTATGTGGATTATTCAGAGGGGGATATCGATGTGGACCTGGGCGCTCTATATCTGCGCGGAGGCTATCAGTTCAATGAATGGGCTGCGGTGGAAGTGCGTGCTGGCACAGGGATATCGGACGATTCCGTGAATTACTACGGATGGAAGTTCGATGTTGAACTGAAGGAGATGTACGGTGCCTATTTTGTCGCAGGCATTCCCAACGGCAGTATGTTCTATCCCTATGCAGTAGTGGGTTATACCCGTGCTGAAATGGATGTATCTGCATACGGATTCTCTGAAAGTGCATCTGAATCGGATTTTTCCTATGGCATTGGTACAGATATCCGCTTTACTGAAAATTTCGCCGCCAATCTCGAGTTCGTGCGTTATATGGATAAGGGTGGCGTTGAAGTCGATGGCTTGAGTGCGGGTATAAAGTACACCTTCAAATAAGTCTGATTTATTGCAAGTTGGAAAGCCAGGGCTCCTGGCTTTCTTAAATTTCTCATGAATTTTTTTTACACACTAATGTGCATCTTGCCTGTCCCAATATGGCCAATATTCTTACCTTGAAAATTTTGAGGAAATTTGGACTTTGCCTTATTTTTCAGCTTGGCAGGATTTTGCCCCTTTGAAAAAATTTCAACAAACTTATGCAGGTTGCACACTATCTCAGCACCGGCTGCAGGGCTTTGGTGGTCTCAAAAAAAACAAAGGCGTCGTATCTCATGGGCAGGATAGTGTTTACATATTGACGCTGGTCATTTTCCGGGTTGTAGACCACGCCCACTGCCCGGTGGCCTCTTGGCGCCATGAATTCAGCACTGTTGCGGTCTTGCTCGTTAAATATCAGGTAAAGGGCGTCGATACCTGTTTGCCTGAAAATATCCTCAACGCTGTCGGGTTGTGCCGCAGGGATGACCATTTCTTCCATGGCGCTGCCCCAGCGATTTGATGCTTTTACCGTGCCTTTATGGGTGCTGAAACCGATAAGAAAAACCTGCTCTTTGCCCCACAGGGCGCGACTGAGCTGGCCTATATTGTGTTGCCCGAAATTCGCCATGGAGGTAAAGCTGGCATCGCCGATATGGGTGTTGTGCGCCCAGACAATACCCTTGGCATCCTCGCCATACAGTGTCAGCAGGCGGGTCGCTGTGTCATGCATGTGGCTTGCTCTGGCATTCCAGGCGGAAGCATCCTGGCGGGTTTGTGACTTGCGGTAGAATTTTTCCGCGTTGTGCTTGACCCTGGCGTTTTGAACGGCAAAAAAGAATTCATTGTCGTCAACGCGGGGAAGGGACTGGCGGGCATTCTTCACCGCAGTGAAGGCTTCGAGGGTGGCGTTGGCGCAATGGGCCTCGCCGCTTTGTACGGCCCTGGCATAACCCCAGCTGTCCCCCTCGAACGGGGCGAAACAGTCGTAGTGATCCTTTACCTCCTGATAAATGTCGCTGTTGTGCTGTTGCAGGAACGCCAGCACGGCATCCCTGGCAGTCCATTCGTTGTACACATCCATTCCGTACAGGCCCACCTTGTGTTCTGGTGGCAGTTGGTCGTTATGGCTGCGTAGCCATTGCACCAGCGCGAGGAATTCTTCATTTCCCCACATCCATGCCGGATAGCGACTATAGGATTCAAGTATTGTCCGGGGCGAGGAGGCGGCGCCGGGCAGGTTTTTGATATAGAGGTTCAGTTGGTGGATGGCGGGAAAATCCCCCTCCACGACAATAAAATCAAAGCCGTGATCAGCAACAAGTCCGCGACTGATGGCATCACGGGCGACATAGTATTCGTGGGTGCCGTGGGTGGACTCCCCCAGCAGTACGAGCTTTTTTGCACCGGCGCCGGCTATCAGGTGGTCCAGCTTTTTCGCATCCTCAACCGCTATGGATCGCTCCCGGATATGGTTCACCAGATTGCTGGTTTGAGCGCTTGCCAAGCCAGGGAAGGCAAGGGTGATGAGAAGTAAAGCTGCCAGTTGCAGGCGCAGACAGTTCATCAGCAGTTTCTCTTGAATGATGGCTTTTTGAGCCATAAATGGGCTTTGAAGGGCTCTTTTTGCCCCCTTGTGCTGTGCCACCATAGCATTATTTCGCTTTTTTTCCAGTGCGGAGACCTTTCCCCAGAGGATGTCTGCGTATGGCATTTGTGCCAGGGTAAGAGGGTTTCTCACAGGTTGTGACTGCCTATGTTTCTGCATTTGTCTGGAAATCTGCCTTGGCAAATCCTATGCCGGGGATTTTTACACTCAGCGGATTGCAAAGTGCTGGTGCCATCGGCCATGACTCAGTGCCGGGTTACCTGAGACCGCAGTGGGAAGGGAATCTGTTTGTGGGGATGCTGCGGGGTTGCAGGTCAACCGGTTGCAACCTGAAAACACGGGGGTTGGCGTCACCCCCCTGAATCCACCAGCAGCGGCGGTGCGTGGCGCTTTTTCCGAAGCCAGTTAAGTCCTTTGTAGACGGCAGGAATTGCCACTATGCGTCGCTCAAGCTGAAATTTGCCTGGATAATCCATCAACATCAGCCCCATGGCCATGGTGAGAATTCCCTGCCCGGGAATAAACAGCATGACAAAACCACCTACCAGCAATACCAGTCCCAGCAGGTTCTTCAAGGCCATAAGGATGTAGCGCAGGACAGGATGTGCTTGCTTCCATGCGGCGGGTATGCGGCTGCCGTGGAGAAAATAATCCTCGGGAATTTTTGCCACCAGCCAGGGCAGCGCTGCCAGGCTGAGCACAAAGGTCGCCACTGACAGGGCGCTGAGCCACAGTATCCAGTTGCCCGGCATGGTCATGCCTGCATGTCCCGGGGGAATTTATCGTCATAGGGGAGGGGCAGTGGCTGGATATCAAAGGGCTGTCCAGCAATCACAAGTGCTGCTGCCGCCGCTGCCTCTGCGGTGAGGACTGCCAGCAGCTCCACCTGATGGTCGTCGCCCGCTGCGGCCATTACTACCTGGCCACAACTCTGGCTTTCACCGGGGATCATTATTTCAGCGCCCGGAGTCGGCAGGGTGTCAGCTGTGATCCCCAGGCGGTACATGCGCCGTTTGAGTTTGCCCAGGTATTGCATGCGGGCGACAATTTCCTGGCCTGTGTAGCAACCCTTGCGAAAACTCACGGCACCGGTGTGCTGAAGGTTCAGCATCTGGGGAATAAATTCGTCCCCTGTGGACGGGTAGACTTCCCCCTGGCCATCCCTGATGCAGAACAATTGCCAGAGTGGCAGTCCTGCTGGCCTGGCGAGGGCTGCCAGTTTCAGCCACAGTTCTTCGGCATCGGCAGCGGGGACCACCAGGCACCAGCGCTGTTGGTCTGATTGAATAAAGGTGCAGCCCTGCCAGTGCAGGCAGGTAGCGGTGGGTTCAACCCCGGTCAGCTGGCGCACAATGGCCAGGGCCTCCGCACCGGCAAGGCCAAAAACCCGGTAATGGTCACTTTCATCACTGATCAGGGTTTTATAAAAAACGCCGTACTTTTTCAGGGTGCTGAGGGTGTTTTGCACCATAAAGCGGTGAGTGATGAGGAGTGTACGGTCGTCGCCATGGCGGCATACTGCGAAGTTGCTGATCACGCGGCCCTTGATGGAGCACAGCGCGCCGCTGCCGCCATGGTCTGGGTCAATAGTTGTCATGTCACAGGTGAGCTGACCCTGCAGCAGTTTGTCAGTATCCGGACCGCTGAGGCCGACTATGCCCCTGTCGTCCAGAGGGAACAGGTATGCGCCCGGTGCCGCAACGTCATGGGGCTGGTCATGATCGCCGAAAGAGGCGATGACTGCAGGAGAGTGTTCGTTGCTTTCGGTCAGCAGGCCACCCTGTTTTTGCAAAAATGCAATCCAGCTTGTCATGGAACAGTCCAGCTTTTCATAGAAAAATCCAGATTTATCATAGAAGAGTAGTGCCTTGTGTCGAGGCGCTGTAAGAGCCGGAATATGGTAGAGAGTTCCTTTCAGTGGTTCCACTATATAATGGCCGCACATTTACCTGCTGGAACATACCATGGACAGAAACCGCCTTTTCTGGGCAAGCCGCCGCGGCATGCTGGAGCTGGACCTGATTTTGCAGCCTTTTCTGGAGCAGATATACCCAGGCCTGGAGGACGAGGACAAGGAGCGCTACCACCGTCTGCTCGACAGCGAGGATCAGGATCTGTTTGGATGGTTTCTGCGTCGTAAAGATCCGGCGGATGCTGAGTTACTGAAAATAGTGAAAATTATTCGTGATACCCGACCCAGCATCCGTTGACGTCGTTCTGGCGCCGTCCCCTTGGCAGCAGCGTCTGACAGCGCTTTGTTGCGGCGCTGCCATGATCATCCTGTTGCTGGCCAATATACCCCTGGGGCTGCTGCTTTTTCTGGTGCTGGCGCTGGTGGTTTTGTATGGCTGGCAGCGTCGCCAGTTGCTGCAACGCTGTGACTGGCGCTTGCGTTGCGACCACGGCCAGTGGTATCTGCACAGGGCTGATGCCGACATGACACCTGTTATCTGCGCCGTGAACTACCAGTCGCCCTGGCTGGTGGTGTTGACGCTCACCGGCAATAATGTATCGACTGTAATCCCCTTGTTCCGCGATGGCATGGGCGGGGAATCCTGGCGCCAGTTGCATGTCCTTGCCAGGGCTGTGAACCTCAGGGACGACTGACAATGATGTCCTGATCTGCGTAATTGATGGGCACCAGTATGGTGTCCTGGGCGATGGGGGACAGTTCCGGGTAGTCCAGGGTGTAGTGCAATCCGCGGCTTTCCCTGCGCTGCTGGGCCGAACGGATAATCAGTTGCGCCACCAGCGCCAGATTGCGCAATTCGATCAGGTCGCGACTGATTTTGTAATTGCTGTAGTACTCATTGATTTCCCTCATCAGCATCTTGATGCGGTGCTCGGCCCGCTCCAGGCGCTTGCGGGTACGGACAATACCCACGTAATCCCACATAAAACGCCGCAGCTCCACCCAGTTGTGGGAGATCACCACATCTTCGTCGGAATGGGTAACCCGGGATTCATCCCAGGGTTGCGCCGGTTCCGGTGGTGGTACGGTATCGATGATCTGGCGTATATGCTCCGCAGCGGACCAGCCGAATACCAGGCATTCCAGCAGTGAGTTGCTCGCCATGCGATTGGCGCCATGGAGCCCGGTGGAGGCTGTCTCGCCAATGGCGTAGAGATTTTTCAGGTCGGTGCGGCCATTTAGGTCAGTGAGAATCCCGCCACAGGTATAGTGGGCTGCGGGCACCACCGGCACCTGATCCCGGGTGATATCGATTCCGTACTGCAGGCATTCATTCATCACTGTGGGAAAGTGGGCCGCGATAAATTCCGGACTTTTATGGGTAATATCCAGGTAGACGCAGTCGCTGCCCAGGCGTTTCATTTCGTGGTCGATGGCGCGGGCGACGATATCCCTGGGGGCCAGTTCGGCCCTTTCATGGAAGCGGGGCATAAAGCGCTCGCCATTGGGCAGGCGCAAATAGGCGCCTTCACCGCGCAGGGCCTCGGTGAGCAGGAAAGCCCTCGACTGGGGGTGAAAGAGGCAAGTGGGGTGGAACTGGTTGAATTCCATGTTGGCTATACGGCAGCCCTTGCGCCAGGCGGCAGCGATACCGTCGCCGGTGGCGCCATCGGGGCTGCTGGTGTAAAGATAGACCTTGCTGGCGCCGCCGGTGGCGAGCACCACGCATTTGGCCTGGAAGGCGCACACTTCATCCTGGACACGGTTGAGCACATAGGCGCCGCTGCAGCGCAGCTTGCGGCTGTTGTGGTCTGACTGGGTAATCAGGTCAACGATGATATGCTCTTCGAAGACCTCAATATTCGGATGGCTCACCAGCTTTTCAATCAATGTGGTGGACACTGCTTTGCCGGTGGCATCTGCGGTGTGAAGAATGCGCCTGTGACTGTGGCCACCCTCGCGGGTGAGATGAAATTCCCCGGTAGACTCGTCGCGGGTAAAGTCCATGCCCATGTCCACCAGCCAGTTGATGACCTCGGGGCCGTTCTCCACGGTGAAACGCACTGCATCCTCATGGCACAGTCCGCCCCCGGCCACCAGGGTGTCCTGGATATGGGATTCCATGCTGTCTTCGTCGTCCAGCACCACGGCAACGCCACCCTGGGCATACCAGGTGGAGCCGGATTGCAGGGGGCCCTTGCTGAGTACAGCAACCTTATAGTTTTCCGCCAGCCGCAAGGCAAGGCTGGCACCGGCTGCACCGCTGCCAATAACGAGAACATCGTGGGTAAAGTGTTTGTTCATGGCGGTGACAGGCTGTCTCATTACAGGAGCCGGGCATGATAGTATAGCGGTCAGATAAAACCCATAGACAGGCGAACTTCCCCGCGGGGTGGGTGTCTAGTGGTGCTGACAAATACCACGGCATGTGGATAAACAATGAATTGTTGTGTGAGGGGAGAAGCGAATGGACGCCGACCAGGCGCCTGATTCGGACCAACAGCTGGTGGCCCGCGTCCAAAAGGGCGACAAACGGGCTTTTGATCTGCTGGTATTGAAGTATCAGTACAAGGTGCATGCCATAGTGAGCCGCTTCGTCAAGGATTTTGATGAAGTGAACGATGTGGTACAGGAAGCTTTTATCAAGGCGTACCGGGCGATCGGCAATTTTCGCGGCGACAGCCAGTTCTACACCTGGCTGTACCGGATTGCGGTCAATACCGCCAAGAACTACCTGGTGGCCCGCAACCGACGTCCGCCCTCAAGCGATGTGGATGTCGAAGATGCAGAGTTTTATTCCGGCAGCGATATGCTCAAGGATGTGGACACTCCGGAAAATCTGTTGTTCCGCGATGAGTTGCAGCAGGTGGTAACCAACGCTATCGAGGCCCTGCCAGAGGATCTGCGCACAGCCGTCACCTTGCGGGAATTTGATGGTCTCAGTTATGAGGATATCGCCGCAGTGATGAACTGCCCCGTTGGTACTGTGCGTTCGCGGATATTCCGCGCCAGGGAGGCGATCGATCTTCGTGTCAAGGCCCTGATGGGGGAAGATTGATATCCATGGAACCTATGGGGTTTAACGTGGTCAGACCGTGCAAGTAAATTGATTTAAGGGGTGCCGGGGGGCTTTTTTTCTGCCCCGAGGCATCGTTAGAATGGGCAACAGCGTCAACTGAGGAATCAGGCCAATGGGTGATAACGAAAAGCGAATCCAGGAAACCCTCTCCGCGATGGTGGATAACGAAGCCACTGAGCTCGACACCAGGAGAGTCCTCCGGGATCTCGCTGACGATGGCGAACTGCGCAACACCTGGCACCGCTATCATCTGGCTTCCATGGCCATGCACCGTGAACTCCCTCCCCGTATTGTTGACCTTTCCTCCCGTATCAGCGCCGCCATTGATGCCGAGCAGGCACCGACAAACTCCTTCGCCCGATTCCTCCAGCCTTTGAGTAAAGTGGCAGTGGCTGCCACCGTAGCCGTGGTTGCAGTGCTGGGCGTTCAGCAGTTGCAACTGGCGGATATCACGGCTGCTGGCAGTGCAGTCCAGGTTGTCGGCACCACTCAGGGCCCCATCCGGGATTCTAATGGTGCCAGTGGCCCCCAGTTCCAGCTGCCCGCGGGGTTTGACTTGCCGCCAGTATCGGGGCGTGTTGTCAGTACAGAAAGCAAATACACCATAGAGCCGCGCCCCGTCACCATCATGCAGCAGGTGCAACCGGATCGTCAGACCCAGCTTGAAATTCAGGCCTACCTCAACAGCATGATGAAGCGCCATACGGAAAAGGCGTCTTCCAGCGCAAGCCAGGGTATGCTGCCCTACGCCCGATTACCCCAAGAGATCAACAATGCGCCCTAGGTTGTTTTGGTCTTTCCTGCCTACAGCGCTTTCCCCCGCACATATGGCCAAGCTGACAGTGACATTAATGTCGCTGTTTTTGCTTTCAATACCGGCATGGGCTGTAGATGGGGAGGAGGCTGTTCAGGATATCCTCAACAGGATGTCGCAGGCCAACCGCGAACTGGATTATCAGGGTATTTTCACCTATGAATATGCCGGGGTGCTGAAATCAGTCAGGGTCACCCATGTGGTGCGCGACGGTGTAGGCTATGAACGCTGGTTCTACCTGAATGGCCCACGGCAGGAAGTGCTGCGGTTTGGACCGGACAGTGATTGTCCCTTCGGCGGGGATGCGCAAATCCAGGGCCAGATGCCCCCAGCCCTGAAGGATTCCAGGCTTTTGCAGAATTATTACGAGCTGCAATTGAGGGGCGAAGACAGGGTGGCTGACCGCTCCGTGTGGATTATTCACCTTGTCCCCCGGGACCTGCTGCGCTACGGCTATGTTTTTGCCATCGATCAGCAGACCGGGTTGCTCCTGCAATCATTGTTGCTGGACAGCGACAAGCGCGTCATGGAGCGGTTCCAGTATATGGATGTGTCCTATGTGGTGGAGCCCGACGTTGCCCGGGTTATTGTTGACCAGCTTGATGCTGGCGGAACTGCTACCCGATGTCTCCAGGCCAGCCGAGGGGCACCGTTATCGGCGGGCTGGCAGGCCGAATGGTTGCCTCCGGGCTTTAATCTGGCGTCCAGGGACAGGGATGAGAACGGATTCGAGACACAACTGTTCAGTGATGGCCTCTCGGTTTTTTCCATATTCTTTGACCCTTCTGGCGGCAAGCAGCTGCCTGAAGTACAGGCCCAGCGGGGCGCAACCGTTGCCCAGATGGCCCGGGTGGAGGGGGGTGGCCGCGATTATCTGGTGTCCGTTGTGGGTGAAATCCCCATTGAGACTGCCCAGCGCATTGCCGGATACGTGAAGTACAGCGGGGAGTAAAACCATGCTTGAGGAGCAGGGGAAAGTGGTCCGCGTTGATTCCCATGCCCTGTGGGTAGAAACCCTGCAGGCGTCCACATGTGGAGCCTGTCGTGCCCGTTCAGGCTGCGGTCAGAAAGCCCTCGCTGGGGTGCTTCAAACATCATCTCTGCTGCGCATTCTGCTGGACGGTCATCCTTCCCATCAGTTTTATCCCGGTCAGGCTGTGACTATAGGCATACCGGAAAATGTGGTGGTGCTGGGTTCCTTGGCGGTATACATGGTTCCCCTGTTGGCCATGCTCGGCGCAGCGGGCGTCGCCTCAGGTTTCGGTGCCGGTGAGTTGCCCGCTGTGTTTGCCGGTATTGCCGGCCTGCTGGCTGGCAGCGGCACAGTGCGATATTTTTCCTGGCGCAGCAGGGATAACCCCGCCTTCCAGCCGGTGTTGCTTGGGCCTGTGCTCTAGGGTCTGTTTCGCCGTAAATCCTTCTCTGTCATCCAGTGTAAAAGCGAGTCATCAAATGTTGCGTAAACTCTCATTTTTGTTGATGGTACTGCTGTTCCAGGCCAGTCTGGCCCATGGGAATCTCCCCGATTTTGCCGACCTTATCGAAGAAACTTCCCCCGCCGTGGTGAAAATCAATACGGTGCAGAAAGTAAGCCGTGGCCGTATGGCAATGCCCCCTGGGCAGGAAGTGCCGGAAATTTTCCGTGAACTGTTTGAACAGCGCGGGACTCCTGAACGCAATGCCTACTCCATGGGTTCCGGCTTCATTATTTCCGATGATGGTTATGTGCTCACCAACAATCATGTGGTGGACGGCGCCAGTGAGATTTCGGTCCGCCTTATTGACCGGCGCGAATTCACCGCCAAGGTTATTGGCACTGACCCCCGCTCAGACCTTGCCCTGATCAAAATTGATGCCAAGGCGCTGCCAGTGGTCAAGTTGGGCAAGCCCGATGAGCTGAGGGTTGGCGAGTGGGTGGTTGCGATTGGATCGCCCTTCGGTCTGGATTATTCCGCCAGCGTTGGCATAGTCAGCGCTATGGGCCGCAGCCTGCCCACCCAGAAGGGTGAAAATTATGTGCCCTTTATCCAGAGCGATGTCGCCATCAATCCAGGGAATTCCGGCGGCCCTCTCTTCAATCTGAAAGGTGAGGTGGTTGGCATCAATTCCCAGATATATACCCGTTCCGGTGGTTCCATTGGTCTCTCCTTCGCCATCCCCATCGGTGTCGCTATCGATGTGGTGGAGCAGCTGAAAACCAATGGCAAAGTGGTGCGCGGTTGGCTCGGGGTTTATATCCAGGACGTTGACAAGGCGCTGGCCAGTTCCCTCGGCCTCGACAAGCCCCATGGCGCCCTGGTGGCTCAGGTGGTGCCTGACAGTCCGGCGGAAAAATCCGGTTTGAAGCCTGGTGATGTGATTGTGCGCTTCAACAACAGAGCCATTGTCGAGTCTGGTGATCTGCCTCACCAGGTCGGCCTGATGCCCCCCGGAGGAAAGGCCCGCGCAGAGCTGATCCGGGAAGGTAAAAAGCGCGAACTGACGGTGGAAGTCGGGGCGCTGCCTGAAGATGAGCTCTCTGTGGCAAGTGTGGGTCCAGATGGCGATATCCTCGGTATGTCAGTGCAGCCCCTCGATCAGGAAACCAGTGCATCTCTGGGGATCCGTGGTGGTGTCGTGATCGACACTGTTGCCCCAAATTCCCCTGCCCAGCTGGCGGGTCTGCAACCAGGCGATGTCGTTGTCCAGCTCGGCAACCAGCGCATTACTGGGGTAAGGGATTACCAGTTGATTCTTCCCAAAATTCCCAAGGGTACACCGGTGCTGATACGCTTCCTGCGCCAGGGGCAATTCATTTTCCGGACCATTGAAATAGCCCCCTGATCCCCATCCCGTAACACCAGGTCGGCGGTTTCGGCTGCCGACCTTTTTATAACCCGTTCGTCGTATCCGAGCCTGACTGCCAGCCCTGCTGTGGAATCCATGTCAACGCAATTCAGAAATGTCCCCTTTTGTCCCAAGCAGAAATGTCCCCTTTG